>Ga0075424_100001676_pt1 | contig 19621 bp, 16 predicted proteins | sample SoiMethybrSBSTD3_FD_75301 | JGI IMG/M metagenome (GOLD analysis project Ga0075424, IMG submission 75301) | Bulk soil microbial communities from a Populus tree surrounding site in Tennessee, USA - Soil MetaG P. TD hybrid SBSTD3 | ecosystem: Environmental > Terrestrial > Soil > Tree plantation... | reverse complement strand
CGGGCATGACTTTGCAGCGCCGCTTGGTGGAGTCAGGTTCATCAGCTTCGATCGCAGTCCCGCGGCGTATTTGGAGAGCATTGGTCCTCCAGTTACCGATACCCTCTCCGATGAGGCATTGGGCAGCCGGCAGATTTCCGGCGTCGAGACGACCGGACGCCGCGTCACGAAGGTCGTGCACGTTGGAGTCCTCGGCAACGACAAACCGATCGAAATCGTCGACGAGCGATGGGAGTCGCCGAAGTTGAAGCTGCTGATCTACTCGCGCTTCTCCAACTCGAGTACGGGCGACATCGAGTATCTGCTGACCAATATCCGTCGCCTCGAACCAGCGTCAGCACTGTTCGAAGTGCCGGCCGACTACACGGTCCGCACGATATTGTGGACCTCGGATCCGTTGCTGAGTCTCGTCCCACCGCAACACCGTTACGCGCAGTCGAGATAAGTGCTCGCAGCAGGCCGCCTGAAGGCGGCCTCTACGTACGCGGACCTAGGTACCTAGTTCGTCGAGCAGCTTCTGCCGCCACGTGACGGTGGCAGCCACTTGATTCATCGTGAACACGTGCAGGGCGACGACGTTGGCGCGCGGATCGGCAAGCGTCGGTGCGAGGTCGTTGAGGAAGGCGTCCGGTCCAAACGATCCCAGCTGCGCGAGGTGACCAAGCAGGCCGCGGTGCTTCATGAGATACCGCGCCGAGTCTGCGACTCCAATGCGCGCCGCGATCGCGGTGAGCTTGCGAAGACCCACCGCACCTGGAATGCCGAGATGGATCGGCAGCCCGATGCCTTCGCGTCGCACGCGAGTGATCCACGCACCGACCGCACCGGGATTGAACGACATCTGCGTCGTCATCCACTGCGCGAGCGGCTGCTTCTTGCGGAGATCATCGAGCAGCACATCATCCGGAATCGTCGGGTGGCCTTCCGGGTAGGCGGGGACTCCGATCTCTTTAAAGCGATGTCCGACGTCGTGCATCGCGCGAATGAGCGAGAGGCCATCTGTGATGTCGCCGACCGGCGCCGCATCGCCACCGACGACGAAGACCTTACGGACGTTGGCGCGTCGGAGCCGCGCGATGATGTCGCTGACGTGCGCGCGATCTCTGACGAGCCTCGCGGCGATGTGAGGCGCAACATCGTGGCCGCGTGCGGCGAGCCACTCGGCCAGGCTCAACGTCGCATCGAGACCGAGTCGCGTCGAGGTCGTGATGGTCACGCGCGCTGACGCCGGCAGTGCAGCGGAATCGTCGCGTGCGGTGCCGAGTGGAATCAGCTCATAGATCGGATGTGCGACCAGCGCTGCGATCGCGTGGCGCTGCTCAGATGAGACCATGCCGCAATGCAATCACGGGACGATACCGTCCATTCGCCGGTGCGATGAGATCATCGTGACACGATGTAATCATCTGGCAGCAACTCTATCGCGACCGCCTCACCGTCGCTTGTACCTGGCGCCGGTGCGCCTGGCTTTGGGCGATACGTCGCAAACACCCGTTGCGGCATGGGCAACGCGCCGCAGGTGACCGAGCCGCCTTGATCGGTGCGATAGGTGATGAAGTCGATCTCGCTCAGTAGCTTCGCTTCCATCCGGACGATCCGGCCGTCGACGTCGACGACCAGAATCACGCCCGCCTGTTGGCACTCGATGGCGCGGAACATGCCGAGCACGCGCGTCTCGCCGTCCTTCACCGGGCGCAGATCGAGCCTGATGATCGTGCGCGGCGGACCGATGGGGGTCGGCAGCGTGACGTCGGCCACTGCGTTCAACGCGAGAAGGCCGCTGCCTGATGGTCGGCCCGTTCCTGGCGCGCTCTGGGAGCCGCGGTTGCCGGCCTCGGCCAGCAAGCGGCGGGCATCATTGCGGACCTCGGCGCTACTGCCGCGCGCGAGGAGCGGCCCGAGATAGTCGGTGGCGCGTTTCAACTCGCCCTGCAGAATCAGCGCCTGCGCGAGGAACAGGCGGTACTGCTCGCGCGAGGGCGCGAGCTGCGATGCGCGCTCGAGCATCGACACGGCGTGGGCCATGTTCGCCCCTTCGACGAGCTCCACATATCCCAGCAGGCCGGCAGCGTAGGCGGACGTGGCATCGGCCTCGACCGCCCGCGACAACGTGTCGCGCGCTTTGGCCAGTGTGGCAGTCCTGTCGTCGAGCGCAGGGATGTCGTTCAGGGTTGCGGTCAGCGCGCGGCCGAGCGCGGTTTGCACGAAGGCGTCCTTGGGGTCCTGTCCGGCGGCGCGCTCGAGGATGGGCAGCGCTTCCGTGAATCGCCGTGCTCGATAGTCGATCAGCCCGAGCGCCGTCGACGCTCGGGCCGCGTCCGGCTTGCGTGTGAGGACCGCTTGCAGGCGAGTGCGCGCCTTCTTTTCGCGGCCGACCCTGGCCTGAAGATCGCCGACGTAGATCTCCGCGTCCAGATCATCGAGCGTCGTGCCGCGCTCGGCCTCGCCGGTGATCTTTTGGTTGAACTGCAGCCGCAGCGCCGGAAATGCCACCTGCCTCACGTATTCGAACAGCTCGCGATCGAGCATCGATGTGTCGGCGCCGAAGGCCTCGTTGAACGCGGTGCCGCCGTCGACGCCGCTCCGCAGTGCGAGCAGGTATTTCGTGAATTGGGGCGCGCGCTCACGATTTCCAAGCGTGAGGTAGTGGGTGAGCGCCCAGGACTCGGCGTAGAAGACGCCTCGTCTGCTGCCTTCGTTGTAGACCGGCGAATCGTGGTCGATCGACAGCAGCTGCTTGATCGGCATCAGCGTGCTGCTTTTCAGCAGGTCGACATGCTGCGCGGGCGCGCGCCCGATCACGACCGCCTTGCCGGCTTCCAACCCTTGCATGGCCTCGTAGAATTCGGCCAGGCCCTCATTCACCCACACCGGGACACGCCCGAGCGTGTCGCCGACGAGCGCGTGTGCGTACTCATGGAAGATCGTCAGCAGCGCCTGATCGGTGTACTCGCCGTTCAGCGCGATGTAGTTGAGATCCTCGCCGGACTGATAGTAGCCGGCCACGTCGATCGTGCTGCCTCGGAACAGCGGCTTCACGGGTGTCAGCGCGCGATCGGTCGAGAACACGAGGACGATGGTCGGCACCGGCGACACGGCGGTGGCGCCGGGCAGAGCACGCACCATCACTTCGCGGAACTGTTCGAGCTTCTCGGCGACTTCGCGGATCTGACCGGCCGGTGCATCGCCAATGAACTGGAAATGCGCTGTACGCAACCGCGTCCAGCGTGCCGCGGCCTCGGTTGGCAACGACAGGGCGATGGCCATTGCGAGCAGTAATCGAGGAGCAGTCGACACGAGAGCCTTCCTGCGGACGGACTGCCCCGTACCGACGGACAATCCTCGCTACCTCGCCATATCGGATCGAGCTTGGGAAAACCTCACGCGTTGCTTAACGCAGTGCAGCCGGGAAGCGGAAGTCCGCCATGTTGGCATCGAGCTGCACGCCGGCGCTGTTGATGGCCATCGAGGTCGATCGGTAGCCGCCGACGGCAATCAGGACGTCGAGCATCTGCTTGGTGTCGAGTCCCTTGGCGAGCGCGGCCCACGTGTCGTCGGCGACGCGATCATCTCGATACAGGTCGTCGGTCGCGCGTATCAGCGCGATCTCGAGCGGCTCGCCTCCACCGCTATCAGGCCCGGCGATGATGCGGGCGACATCGGCGTCGGTCATGCCGGCGCGTCGTCCGAGGCGCGAGTGCGCGGCCCACTCGTATTCGGATCGGCACAGCACGCCAATGCGCATCAGCAGCGTTTCGCGCTGGCGCACTGACAGCGTCGTGGAGTTGAGAATGTGCTGGTTGATCGGCCCTCGTATGCGATCGGCCGCTGGATTGCGCACGAAGGTCACGAACACGTTTGCCGCACGCTGGCCGGTGCCGTTTGGATCGAAGCGCTTGAGCTGCTCGGGCGTCCATTCGCGGCGCTCGAGCGGCGGGATGCGGGCTTCCTTGTCAACGAGGCGCAGGTTGGTCCGCTTGGCCGCGACGGAGTAGGGGAGTGCGGGCAGACGTTCGGTCGCGTTCGACTCGATCTCGACGCCGAGCGAGTTGATCGCGCCAGCCTGCATCGTCAGCGTGCCGACGGTGTCGACGAGATCGACGAGCTGGTTGGTGTTATAGCGTGCGCTCAAAGCCTTCCACGTCGCATCGGACACGAACGAGTCGATGTGCAGTTCGTCGGCGGCTCGCAGGACAGTCGCATCGAACGCATCCCAGCCCTTGGTGTCCGGACCCTGCGCGACGCGACGCAGCTCGTCGTTGGTGAGACCGGCGCGACGCGTGCCCATTGCCCAATGCGCCCAGAGGTAATTCGAGCGCGTGAGCCATGCGGTGCGCAGGCCGAGCAAGGCGCGATGACGCGGCGACAGGCTCGAGTCGCTCGACACGTAATGCTCGAACGGCAGCACGTGCTCGGCGAGCAACGGATAGTTCAGGTAGGTCGCCACCGCGTTCGGCATGTCGGCCGAGGCGAATCGCATCGCCAGCGCGCGTTGTTCCTCAGTGCGTTGAGAGTCAGCGACCGGAGCCACTCTCGGACCCGCGGCTCGCGCCGGTATCTGCGCGAGCAGCGCTCCAACGACCACGAGAGACGCAACAGCCACACGCATCGTCACACCATCATTTCGCGGGAGCCCGCTGAATGAGCTCGATGTGGTTGCCCGCCGGATCGATCGCGATGCCGATGACGATGCCGGTGTTGCGGAACGGTCGTGGCTCGCTCTGCATCGATCCGCCGGCGGCTTTGATGGCGGCCACCGTGGCGTTCATGTCGGTGACGTTGAAGATCACGTGCGCGATCGAATCCTTCGTCGCGTCCGAGTCGCGGTGCATGATGACCACCGGCAAACCCCTGCTCGCCTTCGCGGCGTCAGCCGTCGCGCCGAAGTTCACGAAGATCTCCGGGCCGCCCGGCACGTCGATGCGGTTGACTTCGAACATGCCGAAGGCCGCCTGGTAGAACTTGGCCAGAGCGACGGTGTCGGCGGCGGCGATCCGCACCGAGTTCAACGTGACGTCGGCGTAAGACGCGCGTGTGGCGAGTAAGAAAACGCCGATGGCAAGAACCGCGACTCTCTTCATCACAGTCTCCTCATCACTTCTGCAGCTGCGGCGACGTCGGGTTTGCCGGCGCCACTAAGTTCTTCGAGAAGAACGGCAGCACGTTGCGCTCGATGCGTTCACGCACGTGGTTGGTGTGGTCGCCGTCGTACTCTTCGTACAGGTGCGGAATCCTGAGGCGCGTCAGCGCTTCGTGCAATTGCTTGTTCGAGGCGAGGAGCGTGTCCATGGTCCCGATCTCGACGGCGATGGCGTAATACGCCCGCAGATCTTCCACGTGTTGCTCGAGCATCTCGAGCGGCGAGTTGGCGACCCACTTGGCGACGATGTCGGGGCGCACCTTGCCGTCTTTCATGGGCAGATCCAGAAACAGCGGCGGGTTCTTCGGATTGGGCGACCACGCCGCCGCCGATGCCAGCGTTGTTGAGGGACCGAATCCGGGAGCGCGCGCCGCCTCTTCCGCCTGATCGCGCGTCTTGATCGCTTCCGCGGCAGCCATCGCCTCGGGCCGCGGGTTGCGATTCGCAGTCAGGCAACACGCGCTCATGATGTAGAGACTCATGAACACGTCCGGACGCTTCATCCCGATGCGAAGCGCGCCGTATCCGCCCATCGAATGCCCCGCGAGTCCGCGGCTCACGCGCGCGGGCAGCGTGCGGTAGTGACTGTCGATGTAGCCGACCAGATCGTCGGCGATGAAGCGCTCCCAATCCCCGATTGTCGGCGAGCTCGAGTACATGCTGCCCTTGTGCAGCGTGAACGCGTTGGGCATCACGACGATCGGCTCGCTGAAGCCCGGAGCGCCACCGAGACGGTCGGCGCTTTCCTGAAGGGAGGCCAGACGCTCGGTGAACGTGTTGTCGCGTCCGCCGTACCCATGCAGGAGATAGATCACCGGATAGCGCCGGTTCTGATCGCGCGTGTAGCTCGGAGGTAGATACACCGTGACGTCGCGATCGGGCGAGTCGCCTTCGAGGTTGCCCTCGAGCGCTTTGCCATGCACAGTGATGTGCTCGATTGCGCCCGGGCCGCCAACCACGCCCGGGCCCGCTGCGCGTCCACCGCCGCGTCCCTGTCCGTGCAACAGCGTCGTTGCGGCGGCGAGCGCCAGCGCACACGCGACAACCCTCACCTCTCGTGCGCCCATCGCGCCTCCATTCGACGGAGATTCTAATCCGACAGGCGGGGTCAGACCCCACGTTCATCGGGGGTCTGACCAGCGATGCAGGGCTATTCGCTCGGAACGCCGCAGGTGTTCACGGGAATGGCCGGAATCGAAGAGAGGTACTCGTAGATGGCATGCAGGTCGCGATCGGTCATCGCCTGATAGACAGGCCATGGCATCACTTCGAGCACCATGCCGGGATTGTCGGGATCTTCACCGGTGCGGATCACGTGGATGAACTTTTCCAGCGTCAGTCCAGCCGGCTTGCCGTCCTCGAACGGCGTGATGTCGCGCGACACCGGCGTTCCGGGTCCGGGCGGGCCGAACGGCGTGCCGCCGGCAAGATAGCAATCGACGTTGATCTGCTTCGGCGCGCCCAGCGCGGCGTAGGGATCCTTTGTGAACGGTGGCGCGGTGTGACAGTCGTTGCAGCCACCCACGGCGTTCACGAGGTAGCTGCCAAGCCCGACGAGCGAGCGGTTCTTGCCTTTCAGGTCGAGGGTGAGGCCTTGACTCTTCGCGTAGTCGAAGCCCGTTTGAATCCTCGATGCCGTGTCCCTGTCTTCCTGTGCATTGATCTCTCCCGCCCGTCCTTGCTCTGCTCCTTGCCCTTGCTGTCCCGCGCGCCCTTGCGCCGCTCCCAACATCGCCATGCTGCAGAACACGAGGAATGCCGCCGAAGCAATCCCCACTATCACGTTGTGTTTCATAATTCAGCTCCCGCGAGTAAGCACGCCAGCGCCGCAGTGTAGCGCGCGCCGCACGGCTGAGCGCGCGCTCATATAATGCTCGCCACTGCTGAGTGAGGATCCTCGTGCGCCTTCGACTGCACTCGTTCGTCGCCATCGTCGTGATGTTGTCGTTGAGCGTTCTTGCGTCAGGCGATCAGATCGAGTCGAAGCCACAAGAACCGCATTGGCAGCGCTACAAGAACGCGCCCGCCAAGCCCGTTCCCGATCAGCATCTGACCGATCCTGCCATCGTCGGTGCCATCGATCTTCACGCGCACCACGATCCGGATAGCTACCCGCGCGAGCTGGACGGGTTCGAGGTCGCGAAGCTGGCTCGCGATCGCGGGCTGCGCGGCATCGTGCTCAAGAATCATTGGACCGAAACAGCAGGCCTCGCGTATCTCGCACGTAAGTACGCGACGCCGGGGTTCGAGGTCTTCGGCGCGGTCACACTCGACACGGCGGTCGGCGGCGTCAACCCGCAGGCCGTACGCTACATGGTCGACGTCGTCGGCAACCGCGGCCGCATCGTGTGGATGCCGACGCACGACTCGGAGCACGAAGTTCGATACAACAAGGAGAGCCGGCCGTTCGTCAGCGTGTCGAAGGCGGGCGCGCTGTTGCCGGCTGTGCGCGAGGTGATCGCGATCGTCGCGCAGCACGATCTCGCGCTGGCAACAGGCCACGTGTCGCCGGAAGAGGCGCTGCTGATTTTACGCGCGGCAAAGACCGCGGGCGTGAAGCGATTGATCGTCACGCATCCGCTGCTCGATCCGCAGTTCACCTACATGTCGATCGAGCAGCTCCGCGCGGCGGTCGATCTCGGCGCGTTCATCGAGCTGACAGGCGGCGCAGTGAGCAATGAGGGCGAGCCCAAGCGACGCGCGCTCGAAGCGCTCCGCGCGATTGGCGCCAGTCACTTCTTCGTCGGCAGCGATGCAGGACTGCCGGGACGACCCAATCACACCGACACGCTGGTGCTCGCGGCGAAGTCGCTTCGTGCGGCGGGAGTCTCCGAGGCCGACCTCACCGCGATGTTCAAGACCAACCCTGCGTTCTTGGTGAAATTGGGGTCGGAGGTCAATTAAAGAGGACACTCCTCTCCGTGTAGAGGTGCAGAGGAGTGTCCTCTTTAATTGACCTCCGACCCCAATTTACCGTTTGCGCCCGCGCTTCGGCACGAAGGCGAGGAAGCGCCGCGGGTTGTCGACCGTGATGCGATGCAGCACGTCGTCGGTGACGCCAGCCGCCTTCAGCTTCGGCACGAACACGGTGAGCGTCTTCGAGTAGCCGCGCGAGGCGTCCGACGAGAACATCAGACGATCGGCGAAGCCGGCCTCGACGAGCGCCATCACCATCGGCACCTGCTGCGCGTCGCCGTTGCCGCCTTGCCGGTCGAAAGCGACGAAGGCACCGCGGCGGCAGATGGTCTTGTGCACATACACATTTGTGTCGACGAGATTCCCCAGGTGTCCAATCACGACGCGATTGGGATTGACGCCTGCGTCCTCGAGAATATCGAGCTGCTCGATCGCGGCTTTGCCGGGAATCCCGGTGTGCGTGAAGATCGGCAGGTTCGTCGCCACGTGTGCTTTACCGACGGCGCGGAACACTTTTCGTTCATCGGCCGTCATCTCGTCCCACGATCCGATCTCGCCGAATGCACCGGCCGGCGCCTCATCGACCTGCTTGATGAGCGCCTGCACGATCTGCTCTTCGCTCATCGTCGAGATTTCTTTCGGATAGAACGGCTGCGAGTAGAACCCACATCCAGCCACCACGGGCAATCCTGATTTCATCGATGCCTGACGGACGAACTCCAGATCGCGGCCCATGTCGGGATGACCGCCGTCGACGATGCAGGCGACGCCGTCGCGTTTGGCATCGGCAAGTTCCTTCGCCATCAACTCGACGTCGCGCATCGGATCGGGTCCGGGCGGGGCCGGCGGCGGTCCGCCGGCGCGCGGCGGAAGGGCTGGCAGGCCTTGCGCGGCTCGCACCGCGGCCGCGGCGCCGCGAAACTTGTCGTTGAAGTCGGGGCCGAGCGACATGTGCTCGTGGAACAGCGTCGCGCCGCTGGCGAACTCTTCGGGCGCGTAGTCCTTGAGCAGCGTGCGAATGATCGCGCCCTTTGGAAACGCGGGGGCCTGCGCGAACGCCGCGCGCGAGATGCTCGCGGCCGCGGCGCCTAGTCCGATCACGTGAAGAGCCTGGCGACGTGTGATGTGAGTCATGCAGCGAGTCTTTTATCACGACTCACTGATGCTTCTGAGGCCTGAGCCCTGGGGCCTTCCGACGGCCTACCAGACTCGGACGCGATCGGGTGGATCGAGATAGAGACGCTGTCCCTTCTTCACATCGAACGCCGGATACCACGCATCGAGATTGCGCACGGTGTCGGCGCGGTATTCGTCGGGCGCGTGGCCGTCAATGACCACGAGCTGACGCGCCATGGCCTCGCGACGCTTGGCCTTCCACGCCTCCGCATAGCTGATGAAGAACGTCCGATCGCTTTCGGCCGTCGGCGTTCCCTGCGCGCGGTAGGCATCGTAGGCGGCGGAGAGTCCGGCCACGTCGGCGATGTTTTCGCCGAGCGTCAGCTTGCCGTTCACGTGGAGATCGGGGAACGGCATGTAGGCATCGTATTGCGCGACCAGCTTACTGGCTGCCTCCTTGAAATGGGCGAGGTCTTCTGGCGTCCACCAGTTGACGAAGCGTCCAGTCGAATCGAACTGGCTGCCGGTGTCGTCGAAGCTGTGGCTGATCTCGTGACCGATGACGGCGCCGACCGCGCCGTAATTGTGCGCCGCCGACGCCGCTGGGTCGAAGAACGGCGGCTCGAGGATCGCCGCTGGGAAGTTCAACGCGTTTTGCACCGGCAGGTTGACGGCGTTCACGGTTTGCGGATCCATCCACCACTCGCCGCGGTCCGGCGCGCGAGACATCTTTCCTCGTTGATACTCGTAATCGAACTGCGATGCCCGCTGGGCGTTCTCAAACGCCTCGCCGCGAACGACCTGCAGCATCGAGTAGTCGCGCCAGGTGTCGGGATAGCCGATACCGACGACCAGGCTTGCCACCTTGGCCTTGGCGCTGGCCTTTGTCTTCGGCGACATCCAGGTGAGCGAGTCGATGCGGCGATCGAAGGCGGCGCTGATGTTGGCGACCATCACCTTGAGCCGCGCCTTCGACTCCGCAGGAAAGTACTTCCGCACGTAGATCTGGCCAACCGCCTGGCCGAGCGCGCCGTTCGTCGCATCGACCGCGCGCTTCCAGCGATCGCGCGGCTTGGCTGCGCCGGTCAGTTCCTTGCCGTAGAACGCGAATCCCTCGTCTGCAAACGCTTTCGGGAGGATGCCGAGGTTGCGGTTCACGGCGTGGAAGGCCAGATAGTCGCGCCACGTGGCGATCGGTTCCGATGCCACGAGCTTCGCGAGTCCGACGATGGCATCGGGCTGCCAGACGATGAAGGTGGGCGCCGAGCTCAGGCCGGCAGCGTCGAACAGCGTCGTCCAGTTGATGCCGGGGGCTTTCTTGTCGAAGTCGGCGCGAGCCCAGTGGTTGTTCGCCTTCGCCACATCGGCCGACTGCGTCCGCGTCCAATGGACTGCCGCGATCTTGCGTTCGAAGTCGAAGATGCGCGCGGCGGCTGCCGCCGGATTGGGCATCTTGGCCAGCGTGAGAACGTTGACGAGATGCGTGCGGTAGGCCGCGCGCACGCGCTCCATCTCCTTGCCGCCTTCGATGTAGTAGTCACGATCGGGAAGCCCCAAGCCGCCTTGCAATATGTAGGGCACCTGGTGGCCAGGGTCGTTGAGATCCTGCGCGAACCAGAAACCAAACAGGTGGTCGGTGTAGAAGTTGGTCGCGTTCAACGGGTCGACATCGGCACGAAGGTTCTGACCGATCCAGCGCGTCAACGCCTGACGGTCGGCGAGCGACGCGATCGTCTTCAGCGTCGGTTCGAGCGGGGTGAGCCCGCGCTTTTCAATCGCGCCTTCGTCGAGATACGTGGCGAAGTAGTCGCCGATCTTGCGTTCGTCCGAACCCGCGGCGGCGCTCCCCGATGCCGCAGCTTCGAGCAGGCCCTTGTTGCGCTGCTGCGACTGTTCGCCGAGGATGTCGAAGACGCCGTAGCTGGCCAGATCGGCTGGAATCTCGGTGTTCTTGAGCCAGGTTCCGTTGGCGTAGTGATAGAAGTCGTCGCCAGGAGCCACCGACGTGTCCATCGACGCTCGGTCGATGTCGTGCGACGGCGTCTTGGTGGCGTCGGCCGACGAAGCGGGCTTTGACGCTTCCTGTGACTTGGCCTGGCAACCGGCGAACGACAGCAGTGCGACGAGCACGAATATGATGCGAGTCATGAATGGCGATCCTAAGCCACGAAGGACACGAAGGACACGAAGACTTCGGATCGAAAGGACACGAAGACTTCGGATCGAAAGGACACGAAGACTTCGGATCGAAAGGACACGAAGCCGGCGTGTCCTCGAGGCTTGATAGACTCGGCGTCATGGGTACCCTCCGGCGTGCGCTCGGCTATATCTCGCTGCGATGGAAAGATCCGTCCACCTGCGAGGCGTGCGGCGGCGAGTTCACATGTGGTGCGACGGTCACCGGATGCTGGTGCACGGAGGTGAAGCTGACCGCCGACACCCGCACCAGCCTTCGTCGTCGATACAAGAACTGTCTCTGCCGCAACTGCCTCGAGCGTGAAGCGAGCAGGGGAGGAGTGTGACATGAGGACGTGGGCGATCGGCGTCGTCTTGGCGTCGTTGGCAGTCGCGGCCGCCTGTTCCGAGGGACGTGTTCAAGGTGAGGTAGGGGCCGTGGATCCCTCAGGCGCAACCACCGCTGCATCGTCGGGCGATGTGCTGCCGTTCAAGGCCACTGAGAAGACGCTGGCCAACGGCCTCAGGGTGATCGTGATCCCGACCGGCTTTCCCAATCTCGTGAGCGTACAGATTCCGGTCCAGACCGGATCGCGCAATGAGGTCGAGCCAGGCAAGTCGGGCTTCGCGCACTTCTTCGAGCACCTGATGTTCCGCGGCACGCCGCAGACGCCGCCCGAGAAGTACCGGCAGATCATGTCGAAGGCGGGCGCGCGTGACAATGCCGGCACTGGCGACGACTCGACGCACTACTACTCGACGTTTGCCAAGGAGGATCTCGAGACGATCCTTGCCACCTACGCCGACATGTTCCAGCACCTGGCGTACTCGGAGGCCGACTTCAAGACCGAAGCGCGCGCCATTCTCGGCGAGTACAACAAGAACAGCGCCGAGCCGCTCGAGAAGCTGTACGAAGTGCAGCGGGACACCTTCTTCAAGGCGCACACCTACAAGCACACCACGATGGGGTTCATCCACGACGTCGAGAACATGCCGAACGAGTACGCATACTCGAAGGTGTTCTTCGAACGGTGGTACCGCCCGGAGTACACCACCGTGATCGTCGCTGGCGATGTGACGCCGGAACGCGTGCTGCCGCTGATCGAGAAGTATTGGACCGGCTGGAAGAGCGGCGGTGCGCCGCCGCCTGCGATCCCGAAGGAGCCGGCCCCGAAGGGACCGTACTACGCGCACGTACCGTGGACGAGCGAGACGTCTCCGTGGGTGACCGTGGCGTTTCCGGCACCGGCGTTCGACCAGAACTCGAAAGAGCCGGCGGCCATGGACATCATCGGCGCCCTGTATTTCGGCGAAACCTCCGATCTCTACAAGAGGCTGATCGTTTCCGAGCAGAAGGTCGATCAGCTGCTCGCCGACGTGCCATCGAGCGTCGATCCGGCGTTGTTCACGGTGCTGGCTCGCGTCAAGAACCCGGCCGATGCCGTGTACGTCCGCAATCAGATCCTCGGTGCGTTCGCGCAGGCGCGGGCATCGCGGATCGCGGCGCAGCGCCTGAACGACGCCAAGTCTTTCAACCGCTACTCGCTGGCGCGCAGCATCGACAGCACCGAGCGCGTGGCGTCGGTCGTCGCCAGCTACATCCCCTACCGCCGCTCCTATCAGACAGTGAATGCGTACTACCGCACGCTCGACTCGCTGACGCCGGACGACCTGCAGGCGACGGCACGGAAGTACTTCACCGATAACGGGCTGATCGTCACCACGCTCTCGCAGGGCGCGTTGGCGAAAGACATCGAGCGCGCGCCAGCGCTGGCGTCGTTCGAATCGTCGTCCGGGGACTCGTCGACATCGACGCGGCCCTCCGTGGTGGCCTCGGCTGCGAAGCCGGCGACCTCTGCTCCGGACCTTCCCATGGTGCGGCAAAAGTCGCTGCAGCCGCAGCTCGATGTGAAGCTGCTGTTCGCGATCGGTTCGGCGCACGACCCGGTAGGGAAGGAAGGGCTGACCGCACTGACAGCGGCGATGCTGACGAGGGCCGGTTCCACGTCGATGACCATCGATCAGATCGACGCCGCGCTGTACCCGACGGCGGGCTCGTTCACCGCGCGCGCCGACAAGGAAATGACGACCTTCACCGGATCGATCCATCGCGACCGGTGGCAGACGTTCGTCGACGTCGCGCTGCCGCAACTGCTCGATCCGGGCTGGCGCCAGGAGGATTTCGAGCGCGTCAAGACGCGTCAGATGAACGCGCTCGTTCAGGACCTGCGATCGAACAACGAAGAGGAACTGGGGAAGGAGCGGCTGCAAACCGACATCTTCCGCGGCACGCCGTACGGCCACGTCGCCCTGGGCACGGTCGCCGGGCTCACGGCGATCACGCTTGACGATGTGAAGGCGTTCGCACGGCAGATGTTCACGCGAGCGAACCTGACCGTCGGTGTGAACGGCGACGCGTCCGACGCGATCGTTCGCGATCTGCAGGATCGGCTGCGGGCCGGCTTGCCCGAAGGCCCCGCGGCGCCGCGCGTGAAGATCGACGCGGTGAGGCTGGATGGCAGGCACGTCGAGATCCTCGAAAAAGAGACGCGCGCCACCGCGATCTCATTCGGCTTCCCGATCGACGTCACGCGTTCGCATCCCGACTTCGCCGCGCTGTCAGTGGTGCGGTCGTGGCTGGGCGAACACCGCATCTCCTCGGGACAGCTCTATCAACGGATCCGCGAGGTGCGCGGGATCAATTACGGCGACTACGCCTACATCGAGGCGTTTCCCCGCGGCATGTTCCAGTTCTTTCCCGATCCAAACGTGGCGCGCGGCCGGCAGATCTTCGAGATCTGGATTCGGCCGGTCGTTCCGGTCAATGCGCACATGACACTGCGGATCGCGTTGCACGAGCTGGACGCGCTGATCGAGCACGGACTCACGAAAGATCAGTTCGAGGCCACGCGCGAATACCTGATGAAGAACGTCTATGTGATGACGGCGCGTCAGGGGCAGCAGCTTGGATACGCCCTCGACTCGAAGTGGTATGGCATCGGCGAGTTCACCAGCGTCATGCGCGAACGGCTGGCCGCGTTGACCGCCGAACAGGTGAACGCGGCCATCAAGCGGCACCTGTCCTCACGCAACCTCTCGATCGTGATCATCACCAAGAATGCCGCCGGTCTGAAGCAGGCGCTCGTCGCGGACGCACCGTCGACGATCAAGTACGACGGCGAGAAGCCGGCATCGCTGCTGGCGGACGATCGTCAGATTGGGGCGCTGAAACTGAATATACCGGCCGCGAACGTGACGATCACACCGATCAACAACGTGTTCGCGAAGTGAGGCACCTCTCGCTACGTCTGGTCCAGTGGACACCGCACGACGTTCAGACGGTAATACAGCGTGGCATCGAACTGGTTGGCGCAGACCAGCGGAAACAGAGGCGAGGTCGTGGTCGACAGAATCTGCGTCTGATGAGCCGAGTCGTTCAGCCACGCAAGTAGCCGAGTCTGATCATGTCGGTTCAATCGCGAGACGTTCTGCAAGACCAGTGCGCCGCAATTGTCCGAGGGGAGCTCCAGCGGTTCGCCGCCCCGGTTCCAGGTCACCGGTTCGCGAAGGTAGGGCGCGAGAAGCGACAGGACGACCTCAATCGAGACCGCTGGCCCCTCGAGCAGTATGCGGTGCTGTGCGATGGTCGCGCAACGCAAGTCGGCAGCTGAACCGTTGATGGGTATGCTCGACACGCGTTCGTGGCGGGCAGGTATGGTGCTAGCCATGGTGACAATCATCGCGAAACCGTCTTTCGATCTCAGTCCCATTTTGAACACCCCTGACAGTGCCCGTGACATAACGTACATGCATGGCCGGGCCTGTGACGAGTCAGCTGCGCACGGGCCCTTGGCGCCGACGGTTTTCCAGGCGTACCGCCGTGCTACTCGTGTGTACAGCGCTTGTCAGTACGCCGTTTCTAACGGTTGCTGCGGTTGGCATGAGCGCCTGGCGCCACATCTACGTCGATCGCGAACACTTGCCGGACCTGGGAGCGTTCGCGCGATTTGAATTTCCCACCATCGGTCATGTCTACGATATCAACGGCGAGTCGCTCATCTCGCTGGCGCGGGAGTATCGGGACATCACGCGCTACGAAGACATTCCTCCCATCATTCGCGACGCGATTCTGGCTGCCGAGGACAAGCGGTTCTTCTCTCACAATGGCGTGGATTACCTCAGTGTGCCTCGCGTGCTGGGTAAGGCCAGGGCCGGGAATGTGGTGGGACGCATGGTGGGGCGAGGCCAGTACGACGAGACCAACACCCTCGCGACGTTCCCGCAGGGCGGCTCCACCATCACCCAGCAGCTCGTGCGCGGTTACTTCCTCCGCGACCTGACGCAACAAGAGAACAGCCACCAGCTTCGGCACGGCGGGCTTGTGGCCGGTGCGCTGTCGTCTGTGATCGGTGCGCGCAGCGTCAACATGCTGGCCCGAAAGCGCGAGGAGATCAGGCTCTCGGTGTGGCTCGAACAACAGATGCGGGGCCTGTACGGATCGAAGCGCCGCGCGAAGGAAGAGATCTTCGCGCGCTACGCGAGCTTCGTCTACATGGGGCACGGCCAGTACGGGCTCTCGAGGGCCGCGGAGTACTACTTCGGCCGGACGCTCGAGAGCTTCACGGCCGCTGACGCCGATCAGGCGGCGCTGCTGGCGGGCATCGCCAAGTCGCCTCGCGATTACGCGCCGGGTGCCACGGGTGTGGCGAGGATCGTGCGGCGCCGTAATCAGATCCTGTCGCTCATGGCCGCGCAGGGATTCCTGTCCGATGAACGGATGACAGCAGCGAAGCGGCGGCCTCTTCCGGTCGTCGCCGTCCATCAGCCGCAGGCGTTCCGGTCGTCTGCCGCCGTCGAGCAGGTTCTCGGCGAGCTCACCGCTCTCGATGGCCGTCTCGACGTTGACGATCTTCTGCAAGGGGATGTGCAGGTGTATTCAACCGTCGATGGACGCCTCCAGCGTATCGTGAGCGACGCGCTGGAGCATGGCCTCGACCGATACGAGCAGCGACACCCCGCTGCTCGACGCCAGCTACAGGGCTCGGTCGTCGTGCTGAAAAACCGCGACGCAAGCATTCTGGCGGAAACCGGCGGCCGGCAGGTGTATGACGGCCGTGCGGCAGCGTACCGCGACTTCAACCGCGTCACGCGATCGCTGCGGCAACCCGGATCGGCGATGAAGCCGTTCGTGTATCTGGCTGCATTTCGCCACGGCGACTTTTCTCTCGAGACCCTCGTGCCGGACGAGCCGATCAGCGTACGTGACGGCAGCACCGGCGAACGCAAATGGATTTCAAACTACGACGGCCGCTTCAAAGGTCTGATTCCGCTGCGGGAAGCGCTCGCCGAATCGAGAAACGCGGTCGCGATCTGGATCACGAACGAGATTGGGATCGACGCCGTCCTGCAGGCGTCGCGCAGGCTCGGCGTGCGGACGCCCCTGCACCGGTACTCAGTGACCGCCCTGGGCGCGTCCGAGGTCAACCTGCTGGAGCTGGCATCGGCGTATCGCGCGATGGCGTCAGGAGTGCTCGCCGAGCCGTATGTCATTCGGCGGATCGTCCGTCGATCAGGTGACCAGGCCCCGGGGCACGGATCTCTGGGCAGGTCGCTGGATGATGGCACGCTCGCGCTGATCCAAGAGGGCCTGCGTGGCGTCGTACGACTCCCGACGGGTACGGCGCATGCCCTCGACGCGGGCGACTTTCCGATTGCTGTGATGGGGAAGACGGGGACGACCAACGAGTTCAGAGACGCGCTGTTCGTGGGATCGACATACGGCCTCGACGGCATCACCGTGGCTGTGCGGATCGGGTTCGATGACAATCGCTCGCTGGGCCCGAGCGAGACTGGCGCGCGCGTGGCATTGCCAGTGTTTCAGGAAGTCATGCTGAAGGCGTACCACGACGGGCTCGTGGGGCCGGTGCCTGCGTTTCCACACCAGATGGAACAACGCATCACCGATTACCTGGAGGACGACGCGGCAGCACTCGACTCGACCGATCGGTGAGCCTCGATGAACTTCCGCAGCTCTTGGTTCTCGGGGAAATCGCGAATCAGGATGCGGGCCGTGGCCAGGGCTCCGGATACATCACGTTCCCGGACCTGCGTGTCCCACAGTGCGAAGCGGGCTTCGGCTCCGGTGAAGAAGTCCGACTCTGTGCTCGCGGCCTCGCGAATGGCAAGGAGGCCTTTCTTCTTGTTGCCGCCTCCGAGCAGCCAGCGCGTTCCTCGCGGCATTCTCGTGTCGACGATGTAATCGACCCAGCCTCGTGCGACGCGCGCTCGTACGTGCCCTGGCTGCCGCGCGAGCACCTGGTCGAGCGAATGCCGACCCTCCCAGTACTCGTCCCAACCGGTTTTGTGTCCGAGCGTTCCCAACTGCAGCCAAACGTAGTTCAGGTCCAGCTTGCCCAGCAGAAAGCGAGTCTCGTCATCGAGTGGCTGCTCTTGAAGCCGCGCCCGCGCGAGCACCTGACCTCGCGCGAGTGCCAGCTTGAACGCCGACAGCAACGCGGGGCAGCCGAGACAGTCCTTCCAGGCGCTCGCGTTGCCCGCCGACGCTCCGAGGGCGTTCCGGATTTGCAGCAGCACCGCGGCCGTGTGCAGTTCGCACGCGGCGGCGCCGTTCACCTCAGTGGTGCACAGGCCCAACGTGAGTGCCGCGGCAGACTCATATCGCGCGTTGTAGTACTCCAACCGCGCGGTGTCGAGCGCGTCGGGTCGGCTCGCGCCGGGGTTGTCGATCGCGGGAGGTGAAGCCTGGGCTTCCAGACGTGCGGTTGCGGGAGAGAGCAGGATGGTCGCCGCCGCGAGAGCGCTGACAGCAGCGGGTAGTGCCGTACACCTTCGATACATCTGCAAAGATCATCCACCGCGCCGGCGGCAGGTTCTGTTCGGTCTTGCACAGCCACCGGCGCGAACGTCAGATCCGACCCGACAGCAGCAAGAAGGCGAGTATCGCCAGGGCGATGCTGAGGCCGCCGCTCGGGAAGTAACCCCAGTTGCGACTATGTCGCCAGGCGGGGATCGCAAGGACCGTCATGATCAACAACGCGACGAACAGGTAGGTGAGCATGGCTCCTCCTTTAGGAGAGCACTCGAACGACGACCCGACGGTTCTGCGCGCGCCCTGCGCGCGTGGTGTTCGGCGCGACCGGCTTGACCTCGCCGTAGCTGATCACGTTGATCTTGTGGAGCGGCACCTGATGCTGTTCGTAGAGGTACCGCTTGACGGCATCGGCACGCTCGAGACCCAGGCGCTCGTTGTACGCCGTGTTGCCGACGTTGTCGGTGTGACCCTCGATCTCGATGAAGACGCCCTTCGGGTTGGCCTTCATCTGATTGATCATCTGATCGAGGCGGGCCTTGGCGTCATCCGGCAGCGCACTGCGGTCGAAGGCGAAGTCGCCCTGGTCTTCGCTCAGAGTGACTTCGTAGATCAACCGACGCGCGCTGGTTTCCACCGTGTTCAGACGGCCAGATAGGCGGGCATCGACGTCCTTGGCCGCGAGCGCCGCATTGTCCGCCGCGGTGCGAGCGCTGGCCGCCGAGCGGCCGGCGGCCTCGGCTTTGTCGTCGACGGCGGCCGTTCGGGTCTCGGTCTGTCGGGTCCGTTCCTGCGTCGCTTCGAGTGCGGTGCGCAGCGTATCGACTTTCCCATTGACAGCACCCACTTCGGTGCGCACCAGCTTCTTCGTTGCGCAGGCCGGGGCGACGACGATCGTCAACCCCAGCGCCACTACCGCGTAGAGATTTGTGTGCATCATTGCTCTCCTCCTGATCGGGTGAATCGAGCTATTCCGTGGCGTTGCGCGACGAGTAGCGCGCAAGCGTGGTCGGGAACCCGCGCACGGAAACCGGTGCCTTGATCGTGTTGTCCTTCAGGACTTCCTTGGCGCTGATGCCCTCGCCGTACACATCTCGCATGTCATCCTTGTCCGGCTTGATGACCACGCCCTTGAGCTCGAGTCCGGCAAAAAGACCCTTGCTGCGTGAATAGGAGAGGATCTGCGCATTGAGCTTCAGGTCGGTCGACGCTCCGGCCTGCCGGCCAACTGGCCCGGCGGCCACCGATGCGTCGCCACCCAGAGTGAATTCATCCGACAGCAGGCTCTTCATGCCGTCCTTGTTCATGAACAGCATCACGAAGTCGGTTGACTGCGCGCCGATCTGCAAGCCAATGCTGGCGCCGCCCAAGGTGAAGTACGCCGGCGCGCTCCAGCCGGTGATGGTGCGGCAACTGGCCACGCCACGCCCGCCGCGCCCGCCGAC
>Ga0075424_100001675_pt1 | contig 19626 bp, 18 predicted proteins | sample SoiMethybrSBSTD3_FD_75301 | JGI IMG/M metagenome (GOLD analysis project Ga0075424, IMG submission 75301) | Bulk soil microbial communities from a Populus tree surrounding site in Tennessee, USA - Soil MetaG P. TD hybrid SBSTD3 | ecosystem: Environmental > Terrestrial > Soil > Tree plantation... | reverse complement strand
CCGCAGCTCATCCGTGTAGATCTCGTCCATCGGGAGACCGAGCGGAGAATCGGCGATGAGTGTCATCGTCCCCACCACGCGACCGCCGCACCGCGCTACAAATACGCGCGTTGCCGAGAGGGCATTGTGAAGGCTCAGGCGCCAGCCGGACGGATGTGCATCCATGTAGCCGTAAGCCACGTACTGGTCGTGTTGTAGACGGAAGGCCTGCTCGAGGGTGGGACGATCGGTGGCAAGACCGAAGTCGAGTCCATCTGCGAGCGGATCGTTCTGGAACCAGGCCGCTTTGAGTCTCGAGGGGCTCGCGGTCGGTGATGGAATAGCCTTCACGTGCATTGTCTCAAGCGGCGATGCCGACATCACGTGTCCTCCCTGGCTGGAAGGCCTGTTCTCCCGGGGCGGGACACGCCCTCTCTTCGGCAGCCGAGCTGTCAGGTCCTCCTGAGGTCCTGACCCCTGGCTTTGCGCCCCGACCTCGCGATCGGTTTGCCTTTATCGGAAGAAGGCTTCTACGGTTTCGGCTAGCCAAAACTGTGCCAGTAGATCTGCGCGGACGACGTCGGGTATGTTCTTAAAACCCAACGGAAATGATCCGTCTTGCGCCGACGGACCACGCTCTGAGCGTCACGTTCATGACATGCGGCTTCATCTGGTGACGGGCTCGTGACATGGACTCGACAAAGCACCTGAAGATTGCGCGGCGTGAAGTTGGCGAATCGGACGTGCGGCGCGGTGACATCTTCAATCTGTTGTCGCCCTTCCTGCCATGGCGAAGAGCCGTGACTGCGACTCCTCGGAGACATTTCCCCAGGAGCTTCGGAAGCTCCGTCCGTGTTTACGGCATCAGCGTGGCCTGAGCAAGTCCTTTTTTGGAGGGCGGACTATCCGAAGGAGCCGATTCGCTGATTCGCCGCTTGCCGTCGTCGAGACTTGGGGCACTTTCGGCCCGGACGCTCGGGTCCTCCATGACGCGCGGTGTCCGAAGGGGTCCAGGGCGCGGTTGGCGACGGCGCGACGCAGCAAACCCAGTGGCCGCGCGGCAGGCGCTTGCCCGAGGGTCAATTCCACTTCCGGCAAGAGCGCCTCCAGGAACCCGACGTGGCTCAGCTGCCCTGGCGCTCATGCGTGAAGTGGACGGGCAGCGGCGAGGGGCAAGGCGCGGCCCGTTTCAGTCGGCGGACGAGACCCAGGTGCAGGTCCAAATCAACAGGTGACGCGTGCGCGAAACTGCTCGGCCGCCCGGTAAAACTTGCCAGTACCATCCTGATGCGAACAACTATGAAACCGTGATGCAGGTGGTGTGTAGCGAAGTTCACACGTCGTCAAAGGGTGTCCAATAAGTGCCTGATATCTAGGTACTAAAAGACGTCAGTGTGTGGCACATGCATTGCTTTCATGTGGGTGACGTGTTGCTTGAGATAAGATCGCGATGGGAACGCTGGCCATGTATGGTGTTCTTGAAAAGCAGTCATCCTGGTTCCTGTAGTGTGAAGAGATAAGGAGGATAGAAATGCGCTTTTCTACTCGCTTCACGGCTTTTCTGGCCGTGTTCGCCGTCGCCGTGCTCACCGGCACCACCGCGATGGCGGCCCCGATCACGTTGCCGGTGAGCCCGCTGTTCATCCAGTACACCAACAATGAACAGTTCAGTCTCACCAATTCCATCCACAGCACCGATGCCACGACAGGAGCCATCACGAGTGAAGGCAACTGGGGCATCCTCCAGATCTCCAGCATCGTGAAAGGCACGGCCCAGGCTCCGCCAGGCAGCGATATTCAGGGCGGCGGAGCCAACGTGTTCAGTGACGGAGGACCCGGCGGCCCTCAAATTACCGGGATCTTCTACGGAACCACCGTCAATCCGGGTGGCCTGAGCGCGCACGGTGGCGCAATTGACCTCTACTGGCAGGATGTCGGAAAGGCGAACACCGGCGCCGACCTGGCCGCAGGCTTCGATCCAACGCGCCGTCTGAACCAGAAGACCTACACCGGATATGCGGAGCCACTCAACCCGAATTTCATTTTTCTCGCGCAGCTCGTGTTCGGGCCCGGTTGCGATAGCAACCCCGCTCACAACGTCTGCACCGGCGTTGCCCCGGGAACTGGAGACGGAACCGCGAAGAGCTACCAGAGCGTCAACTTGGCGGCGGGCGGACTTTGGGCGAGCCAGCTCGACAGCAACTTCTTCACTCTCGATGCCAACGGGCAGCCGCTGGTGCCCGCGCAAGATACCCGCACCGACAGCAACTTCAGCCAAAACGGAGCTGCGAAGTGGAATGTTCCCGGCACCGACATCATCGGTCTTCGCAGCAATGACCCGGTCCGTTTGGCGGCCACTCCCGAGCCCGGTACGCTGAGTCTCTTCGGCTTGGGGCTTGTGGGAATGGGCTTTCTGCGCCGGCGGAGGCAGAACAAGCAGAAATAAGTCCGCGGCTCACCGCGTATGTGTTTCGGCAAAGGGGGCGACTGCCCCCTTTGTCATTTTATGGAGAGAGAGCGTCACCATGGCCGCCTGCCCAGGCTCGCCAAGGATGCGACATCCTCCGATGTCGGAACTGCCCCGGCAGAACTCGACGGCCCACAACCGATCAAGTACAGGGCCAGCCTTGGCCAACGCAGCCTCCACGCAGGCGCGGCGGGGCGCATCTTTCTGGCCTTCCTGACGCCCGAGGAGCGGCGTCAGGGAGGCCATCCCTGGCGTTGCTATGGTGTCGGTCCTGGTATTCGACTCCGCCGGACAAGTCGGCGCGTCGGTAGGTGTCCTCGGTGCCCGCGCTCGCCTTTCGCCCGCCGTGCTCCGTCGCTACGCCGGCCCCCTTCGAGAGGAAATCCCCGTCATTCCGAGCTCGGTACTCTCGGCAGCGCGAGGGGCCCTGCCGATACACAGGCCCACCCTTCTCGCGTCAGTCCTTCCGCGCTGAGGGCATCGACAGCCGCCGTGGCACGATGAACACGTGGCCCGCACCGGGTCGGCAGCGCAATGAACGAGTACCGGATGGATCACGGGCTGTACGGTGGTCGCCGATGGTCAGGCGGGAGCGGTTGACGTGGCCCCCCGGCGCTCGAATCGCGGTGGGCGTTGGTGGTCGGTCACTTCGAGGCAGATCCGCCGTCCGCTGCGTTCGACCCGCCGACGTACAGGAGTCCCCTCCGGATCGTGCCGCCGCCGCACCACCCGACCTCGACACACCGGAAATCGAGCGGGCTCGGCCTGTCCTCAGCCACGGCATCGTTCACGATCACCCGCTCGATGCCACCGGCGTCTGAGTCCGCGGACGCGGTACGGCTTCGGATTTCTTGTTCGCCCGCGGTGAAATGCTCGCGGGCGGATCAGCCGGCTCACGGCCAGCCGGATCGCGATGCGACCCCTACCGCAGGGACATGATGACGTCCGCGCACTCGACCGAGCAGTTGGCATCGGCGCGGACGATGTAGCGCAGCACGTCAGTTTCCGTCAAGATCCCCACCACGCGCCCGGTTTGCACGACCGGGAGTGATCCAATCCTTTTCTCGAGCATGATGCGCACGGCGTCGGCTACATCGTCGCTTGGGCCGACCGTAATCACCTCAGTGGACATGATGTGGGCAATCCCTACCTCCTTGAGCAGGATATCCACCGAGTTGGTGCCTAGCTCCCTGAACACGCCAGGCGAGAAGAGATGGCGACGGAGATCGCGATCCGTGACCACCCCGACGATCAGCCCTTCCTGGTTCACGACGGGCAGGTGGCGGATGCGCATTCGATGCATTCTCGTCACGGCATCGAGGCACGAGTTGGAAGGCGCAATGGTCGTGACATCCCGACTCATCAGTTCCCTGACCAGCATGACCAACCTCCTTGCCCCGTGTAACATCCGCACACTAGACGACCTCCGTTCGATCGTGCGGACACTGTCCACGTGAAGGTCCGCCTCGATCGCCCGCAGACTGAAGCGCCTCCCTGTCGATCACGAGAATCTCCGCCCTCCGGCTAGTTGTGGCCGGCCAGGGACTCAAAGACCGGTGGCCAGATCAGAGTGGTCGCTATCGCCACGCCCACCAGGAAGACGATGAGCCCGCGGGGAATCTCCCGATCGCTCTTGCGGAGCGCGAGGTGCAGAATCACCCAGCTACCGAGCCCCAGATAGAGCCCGATGGTCCCCGCGAACAAGTAGAGGAACGCCACGAGACCGTGGATGGCGGCCGGGAGCGCTCCGCCGCCGGACCCCAGCAGCTTCTCAAACGGAGCCGTCAACAGGGTGAAGCCCAGAGCACTGGCGACCATGATGAGCATCACCCCCACCAGTGAGGCGGTCGAAGCCTCACGAATCTCGCGCGTCCTCGAAGGCACTCATCATGACCTCCCTCTCCGGGGCCCGCGGCAGCGAACGGCAACCGATGGAGGCCAATGCCCCTGATTGCACGTCAGCAACCGCGATGCCACAGTGCCACATCAATCAAACCGGCTCTTTGGACCGCCGGCCACCGGGGCCGGGTGAGACTAGCCTTCCGCGGTGGGACATCTCGGCCTCGGTGTCCGAGGCGCTTCGCTGTGGCCCTGGCAGCCACAGCGGCGGCACTCCCGGAAGAGACGGCATGGGGGTCCCCTGAGAGAACGTGACGGGGCGATTTGCGGGGTGCGAATCCGGCTGCTATATGAACCGGCCGGGAGGTGATGACCGTTGGACGACGAGCGCTACCCGGAACAGGTACCGGAGCCCGGGTCCCCCGAGGCCCAGCAGCTTCAGCAGCCAAGCCGGAACGAGGACAGCTCGGCGCGCTTCCTCGGACGCCCGATCTTCGACTAGAGCCTTGGAGCGAACCCCAAGTAAGCTGTGGGAAGTGAACGCCAAGTCGTACTTGGCGTTCACTACTCCAGCACATCCGGTGCCTCAAGAAGCCCGGCCTGGACGGTCCAAGTCTGTACAAGGCCCGCGGCGGCACCCGCAGGCTCCCTCCATCAGCAAGCTCCGGAGAAGGCTTGACTTGGTGGCTGCTGATGACGACACTAGCGCGCGGACGGAGGGACGATTCCATGACGCCCGAGCAAGAACCGACGTGGCCTCTGGCCCGGACCTTGGCATGGGTGATCCTGGCCGTGATGGCGGTGGCGCTGCTCTACACCGGCTGGATCGCCATCGCGAACTTCAACCGGATCGGCGTATGACGAGCGGCCTGCTCGTCCTGCTCTCGCTGGCCGCGCTCGGCGCGAGCCTGGCGCTGCTGGCGGCCCGCCTCGACGCGGCCGCGCTGGCGGACGCGTTCGCGATCGCGTCCGCCCTGTGCGGCCTCGTCGCCTTCGTGCTAGTCGCCGTCTACAGCGCGCGCCGGGCACGGCAGCTCGGGCGGGCGGGCCGGCCATGACCAAGCGGGGGGCGCGCGCATTCTTCGTGGTGAGCACGTTACTCAGCGCGCTGCTCTTCGTCGCGCTGACGGTGGACAGCCACCGCAAGATCCCGGCGTTGACCAAGGCGGTGGCCATCGACGCCACCGTCATTCAGGGCAAGGACGTCTGGCACCGGAACAACTGCATCAACTGTCACACCCTGCTCGGCGAGGGCGCCTATTACGCGCCCGACCTCACCCAGATCACCTCCCAGCGGGGGGCCGACTACCTGCGCGAGTTCCTGAAGGACCCGTCACGCTTCTACTCGGAAGAGCGCGATCGCCGGCTCATGCCCACCCTGGCCCTCTCCGACGACGACATCACCGCCGTGATTGCCTTCCTCGGCTGGGTCAGCAAGATCGATACGCAGGGCTGGCCGCCGCGGCCGATCCTGGTGAAGGGTAGCGCGGTGCCGGGCGCCAACGTCGGCGCGGCGCCTGCCACCGCCGCGTCGAGCGATCCGGTCGAGCTCGGCCGCGTCGCATTCAGCTCGACGCCTCCCGGTTGCTCGGCGTGCCATTCGCTCGCCCCAGGCGTCAACATCGTGGGGCCGACCCTGTCCGGCATTGCCGCCACCGCCGCGGCTCGCGTCCGCGCCGCGGACTACCACGGGCACGCGAAAGATGCGGCCGGCTACATTCGCGAGTCCATCATCGATCCGAATGCGCATGTGCTCGCGGGGCCGACGTTCTCGGCGGGGGGACGCTCGCTCATGCCGGGCGACTACTCTCAGACTCTCAAGCCGGAGCAGGTGGACCAGATCGTGGCGTACCTGCTCACGCTCAAGTAGGGGCTACGAGATGCGATACTCGTCCCAGCGCGTCGCGTATCCCTACTTCGTCGTCGCCATGCTGTTGTTCGGCCTGCAGGTTGCCTTCGGTCTGCTCGCGGTGGCCAAGTATCTGGGCCCCGACCCGCTCCTCTCCGTGCTGCCTTTCGACGTGGTCAAGGTCATCCACACGAACCTGCTCCTGGTGTGGGTGCTCACCGGGTTCATGGGCGCGGCCTACTACGTCGTCCCGGAGGAGTCGCGGGTCGAGCTCCACAGCGTGCGGCTGGCCTACTGGCAGCTCGGCATCTGGACCGCGATGGGCGTGACCGCGGTGGTCGGTTATGTCTTTCGCTGGAACGCGGGAAACAAGCTCCTGGAGCAGCCGCTCCCGCTCAAGATCGTCATCGTGGTGGTGATGTTGATGTTCCTCTACAACCTGGGCATGACCATCCGGGCGGGCGGCCGCCTGACCACCACCGAGGGCGTGCTGGTCGCTGGGCTCGCGTGCACCGCCCTCCTCTATCTGCCGGCCCTGCTCGAGTTCGACAACTACACCCTGAGCATCTTCTACCGCTGGTGGACGGTCCATCTGTGGGTCGAGGGCGTCTGGGAGATGATCCAGGGAGGCATCCTCGCCTACCTGCTCATCCGCCTCTCCGGCGTGGACCGCGAGGTGCTGGAGAAGTGGCTGTACGTCATCGTCGCCCTGACCTTCATCTCCGGCATTCTCGGCACGGCGCACCACTACTACTGGATCGGGGTGCCGCGATACTGGCTGCCGCTCGGCGGCTTCTTCAGCGCGCTCGAGCCGCTGTCGTTCCTGGGCATGGCGATGTACGCCTACTACGCCATCCGGCGATCCGGCCTCGCCCACCCGAACCGCATGGCGCTGCACTGGACCCTCGGCAGCGCGATCTTCTCGGCGCTGGGCGCGGGCATCCTCGGCCTCGCCCACACGTGGCCGGCGGTGAACAAGTGGACGCACGGAACGATGATCACGCCGATGCACGGGCACATGGCCTTCTTCGGTGCCTACGTGATGATCGTGCTCGGCATGATCAGCTACGCGCTGCCCGGGCTGACCGGGCGTCCGGAAGACTCCCGCGAGACCCCTGCCGGGTTCTGGGCCTTCTGGCTCCAGATGGCCGGCATGTTCGGAATGACCATGGCGTTCGCGACCGCCGGCATCACCCAGACCTACCTGGAGCGGATCCTCGGCATCGGCTACCTCGACACTCAGCTCAAGATGCAGGTGCACTTCCTGATGCTGGCCGCGACGGGCGGACTCTTCGTCATCGGCGTGGCCCTCTATCTCTGGGATTTCTTCTTCCTGGCCGGCCGACCCATCCCCCCCGGCCACGCCGAGCGGCTCGCCCCGGCCCGCCCGGCCGTCTGATCCGCCGCCCATGATGTCCGGGCCCTCCGCGGCAGCGGCCGCCGCGACCGACGGCGTCCGTCCCGTTCCGGCAGAGGAGCCATTCTATCTGCCCTCCGGAGGAGAGGTGGCGGTGTTCGCGGCCTGCCACGCGCGCGGGCTGCCGGTGATGCTCAAGGGCCCGACCGGTTGCGGGAAGACCCGCTTCGTAGAGCACATGGCGTGGCGTCTGGGCCGGCCCCTCGTGACCGTCGCCTGCCACGACGACTTGTCCGCGAGCGATCTGGTCGGCCGTTACCTCGTGCGCGCGAGCGAGACCGTGTGGCAGGACGGGCCTCTCACCCGAGCGGTCAGGGCGGGGGCGCTGTGCTATCTCGATGAGGTGGTCGAGGCCCGGCAGGATACCGTCGTCGTGATCCATCCACTCACCGACGATCGGCGGGTGCTGCCGATCGACAAGACCGGCGAGCTCGTGCCGGCCGCGGCGGGCTTCCAGCTCGTGATCTCCTACAACCCGGGCTACCAGCACCTGCTCAAGGATCTGAAGCCGAGCACGCGGCAGCGGTTCGTCTCGCTCGAGTTCGCGGTGCCGCCGCCGGCGCGCGAGATCGTCATCGTCATGCACGAGGGCGGCATCGACCGCCCCCGGGCGGCTGATCTGGTGGCGCTCGCTGGTCGCCTCCGCGGGCTTCGTGACCGTGGCCTGCCCGAGGTGCCGAGCACGAGGCTCCTCGTGGCGGCCGCCCGGCTGATCGCGAGCGGAGTAGTCCCGCGCGAGGCCTGCCGCGTGGCCATCGCGGCGCCGCTGACCGACGACCCCGACCTGCTCGCCGCCGCGCAGGACGTGATCGCGGCCCTCATGTAGGCATCGCGTGGGCGAGCCGGAAGGCCTGCTCATCGATGGGGCCCGGATCGCGGTCGCGGGCGCGCGCGATCTCTGGTGGCGCGTCCGACCGGCCACGGAGCCTCCGGTCCTCGTGCTAGACCGGGTACGGCACCGGCTCGAGCTGCTGCTGAGCGCCTTGAACGGTTGGGGGATTCGGATCCTTCCCGCCGACGCCGAGCCGGCGCCGACCTGGCTCGCGGTCTTGCTCGGCCGCGCACCGCGCCACCTCGTTCCGGCGGGAGCCCTGGCCGCAACCGACGGCCAGACCGTCTGGCTGCCCCGCAGCCTCGACGCGCGAGACGGCGAGCCGACGGCGCTCGACCGGTTTCGCCTTCTCGCAATCGAGCAGGCGGCGCGCGCCACCCGAGGGTTCGCTCGCGCGCATCCGCACCGGGCCCCCCGGATCGAGCAGGACCTCTACGGGATCGCGACCGCGAGCGTGATCGACCACGGCCTGGCCCGCGACCTGCCCGGCCTCGCACCCGGACTGCGCGCGGCCCGCATCCAGGCGCGGGCGGCGCGGCCACAGCTGGAGCGGCTGCCGCCGGCCGAGCGCGCAGTGGAGGGCATCGTGCGGCGGGTCCTGGAGGCGGATCTCGCGACACCGCCGCTCGCCGGTATCGACGCCCCCGACGGAGCGCGCACGTGGGCGCACGGGCAGGCGCACCGGCTGGGCGCCCTCGGCCGCTACCGCGGGGTCGCGCCGGTTGCGCTCTGGGGCACGCCGCGGCCGTTGGCCCCGGTGCCCACGGCCCGCCTGGACCGGCCGCCGGATGCCTCGGTTCCGCACCCCACGCGGGCGGCGGCGCTGCGCCGGCCTCCGCGCGCGCGGCCCGCCCGTCGGGATGAGGACGACGCGCGGCCCGGCATGTGGATGATCCGGTTCGACGATCCCATGGAGAGCGCGGAAGACCCCGCCGGTTTGGAGCGGCCGGCCGACCGCGACGACGTGACCGATGCGAGCGACCTGGCCGACGCCCTGTCGGAGCTGCCCGAGGCGCGGGTCGTCCGCACTCCGGGGGCGGCGCGTGAGGTCCTCCAGAGCGACGGGTCGACGCTCACCCCGGACACCCGCAACCCGAGCGCGCGGGTCGACGCCTCCGGCATCACGTACCCGGAGTGGGATCATCGCCTCGCCGCGTACCGCCTTCCCGGTGCGATCGTCTGGCCCGCTCCCGCGAAGAGCGGAACTGGCGAGTGGGAAGCGGGTATTCTAGCTGCTCACGCGACCCTGGTGCGCCAGGTGCGCCGTCGTTTCGAGGGCCTGCGCCCGCGCCGCGTCCAGCTAGGACGACAGCCGGACGGCGCCGACGTGGACCTCGGCGCGTACGTGACCGCGTTCGCCGACTGGCGAGCGGGTGAGCCGGGCGACGACCGCCTGTACACCGCATCGCGACCGGCACGCCGCGACCTGGCCATCGCGGTGCTCGCCGATGTGAGCGCCTCGACCGATGCCTGGGTCGCGGGCAGCCGCCGCATCGTGGACGTGGAGAAGGAGGCCCTCGTGATCCTGCTCGAGGCGCTGGACGCCCTGGGCGACCGCCACGCCGTATTCGCCTTCTCCGGCGAGGGACCGCGCGCGGTACACGTGCGCACGGTGAAGGCCTTCCACGAGGCCCCCGGCGCGGCCGCGCGCCGCCGCATCGCGGCGCTCGAGCCGGACGGCTACACACGCGTGGGAGCCGCGGTGCGACACGCCAGCGCCCTGCTCGCTCGCGAGCGCACCCGGTTTCGCCTGCTCCTGCTACTCTCCGACGGCAAGCCCAACGACGTCGACGAGTACGCAGGGCGCTACGGGATCGAGGACACCCGTCAGGCCGTGGCCGAGGCGCGTCTGCAGGGGCTGCTGCCGTTCTGCCTGACCGTCGACCGGGAGGCACCCGCCTACCTGCCCCGAATCTTCGGGCCCCGCGGCTTCGCGGTCCTCTCTCGACCGGAACTGCTCCCGACGGTGCTCGTCGAGGTGCTGCGCTCGCTCGTGGCCCTTTGAGAGGCCCCTGCCCCTTGCAAGGGGGACGCGTCTCTCCAGAGGCCCAGCCTCTACCCCATGCCTGTGCCTAGTCGTACGCCCCCAGAGATGAGCTGCACGACTCTGCCTTGACCGCCACCATCGGACACCCGTCTACCTTCTCCTCGTGGACCCAGCCGTCGTAGTGAAAGGGACGCGCCACGGCGGTGGCGTGCATCAGAGTGGGCGGAAAGAGAGGCTGGCGGCCGACAGTTCTACCGTGGGAGCGGTCAAAACGGCGAGGCGGTGTTAAGCGGATGGTCTGCGGCGCGATGGGGACACGTGTGGAACGTCGAGCGTTCCTTTTATCGCCAGAGTATGCCGCTGGCCGGGCGACGCCTGGTCTCTATGAACGTCTACAACTATCACCAGTTCCTCCAGCGTCTGGGCAGCTGACACCCATCCACAGGAACACGTGGCGAGCCAGGGAGGAACCATTCGGAGGAGAAGGATAACATCAGTCGCGCGAGCGTCCCACCTTGCACGATGGCCACTCCTGCCGCCACTCCGGCGCAATAGGGACATTTCTACCCCATGCCGCTGTCAGGGCTGCGGTGCGCGCGCTGTATTGTCAACCGGGGAAACTGTCGACCGCATGCGTTGACGAAAGGAGCCGTTCATGTCCGCTTCAGAGAAACTGCTTCACATCGATACGCCGGTGAACTTAGCAGAGGTGAAGGTAGCGTTCAGTGTCGGTGCTCTGGCGTTGAAGGAGATCTGCCGGCTTGCCTTTTCCACCTCAAGCTCCTCGAAAACGACATCGCCGATTGGAACGCCAGGAGTCACGTGGTTGCGGTCTTTCCGTCGCGGCCGTAGCAGCGGTGGATGTTGTAGCTAGCCAGCGTCAGCCGTTCCGGAGCCGGTGAGGTCTCTTCAAAGATCAGATCGCTGGGACTCTTCGCGATCATTTCAAGTGGAAACGGCACGTCCACCAACACGAGCTTCTGCCTGCCAAGGCACCTAGGAATGCGTGCCGGTCCATCACTCGATCATCTGGTCCGCTCGCTGCAGGAGCGACGGCGGGATCGTTAGGCCGAGGGCCCTGGCGGTCTTGAGGTTGATGACCAGATCGAATTTGGTGGGCTGCTCGATCGGAAGGTCCGCCGGCCGGACGCCCTTGAGAATCCTGTCCACATAGAACGCGGCACGCCGATACATCTCCTCAAGGTTGGCGCCATAGCACATCAAGCCGCCGTCGTTGACGTACTCTCGTTCCCCGTACACGGCTGGAAGCCGATGCCTAGCCGCCAGCTCCACAATGGTTCGGCGATGGGTGATAAACATGATGTCCGTTAGCACCATCAGCGCTCCAGCCCGTTCGCGGGCCATCGTGGCAAAGGCGGTCTTCAACCCATCGGGACCGTCAACTTCGAGCACCCGCAGTCGCACACCTAGGTCGCGGGCTAGACCTTCCCGCTCTTTCAGGAAGGGACCCGTGTAGGCCGACGTCGGATTCGTGAGAACGGCAACTCGGCTGAGTCGCTGCACCGCTCCCTTGAGGACCTCCAGCCGCTTCGCGTTCAATTCCTGGCCAAGTCCGGTCACGCCCGTGAGATTCCCGGCGGGTCGCGCGAGGTTCACAACAAGGCCACTTCCAATGGGGTCCCCCGTGGCCACCATGACGACCGGGATCGTGGCTGTCGCATTCTTCGCGGCGAGTGCTCCAGGGACCGATCCAGCCAGGATGACGTCCACGTGCTGCCGAACGAGGTCTGCCGCAAGCGTGGGAAGGCGTTCGGATCTACCTTCGGCGAACCGGTCCTCGACGGTGAAGGTCTGCCCATCGATCCAACCGAACTCTCGCATCCCCTTACGAAACGCATCCAGAAGGGGCGCGTCGGTCTCCCGCAACGAGGGCGATAGTCGCCCGATCCGCCACACCTTCCCCACCGGCTGCCCCGCGGCGGCGAGCGGCGCGGCGAGCAGGCAGCCAGCAGTCGCCAAGACAAACGCTCGTCGCTCCATCATTCGATCACCTGATCCGTCCGCCGCAGGAGCCACCGCGGGCCTCACGGCCAAGACGCGGAAGTGGGACGGGTCCGAGATGACGCTCCATTGAGAGAGGATCGGGACTGGCCGCGACCGGGATCCGGATGGGCGCGCTGGCCGGCGTAACGACAAGGGCCGAGAGGGCACCGGGCGGAGGCGCTAGCTCAGCGCGCGGCTGGGCTGTACCGCACCCGGGCGAGCTCGACGATCTCGATGATCGTGCCGGGGTGCGTGCGTCCCGAGGCGCGCGCGCCCCGGATGAACTCGGCGCCCGAGTGCAAATATGGATTGGGGTTGGCCTCGATCAGGTAGACCGCCTCCTGAGCGAGGCGGAAGTCGACGCGCGCGTAGTCGCGCAGGCCCAGTGCCTGGAAGGCGGTGAGCGCGTAGCGCTCCATGGTCTCGAGGACGGTCTTGGGTAGCTTCGGGATGCGCACCTTGCTGCCGCGGTAGGCGCGCGTGCCCTCGCTCCATTTCACTTCCGTGCCGGCGATTCTGGGGGTGCCCTTGGGCAGATGGGAGAGATCCAGCTCCACAGGAGGCAGCGCCTCCGGAGGCGAGTTGCCGAGGACGCCCATGTAGATCTCCCGACCTTCGATGTACTGCTCGATGAGGATGGGTCCATTGAACTCCCCGGTGAGCCCGTCGATTCGCTCCATGAGCTCCTTGATGTTGCCGGCGAGCGCGTCGAAGCCGATGCCGATGGACCCGTCTTCACGCAGGGGCTTCACGATGACGGGGAATGCGATGTCGTCCGCGTCAAAGTCGAGGCGCCCTCGCCAGAAGACGGCAAATTTCGGGCTGGCGACGTTGTGAAAGCCGAGTATCTTCTTGGCCACGGCCTTGTCCATGGCGAGAGTGAGCCCGCGCGGACTCGAACCGGTGTAGTGGAGACCAAACAGGTCATAGTACGCCGCGATGTGAGGCTCCTTGGAGTTGTCGTCGCCGAACGACTCCACGAGATTGAAGATCAAATCGGGTCGGACCTGGGTGAGCGCGCGCAGACACTCGGGGGTGCCGTCGACAGCGATGCCAGACACGTCATGGCCGGCGCCCCGCAGGACGTGCGCGACCTCCTGGACGTCCGTCTTGCGCGCCGGGCGCCGGCCCTTGGGCGGATCAACGGATTCATCGGCGGCGTGCGCGACAACGATGTTCATGGGAGGCCGGCGTCAGAGCGCCTGCGCGTGCGCGCGGTGCCGCGCGCGCGGGGCACGAAGCTGCCGTGGGTGAGGAAGTTCATGGTCAGCGTGGTCGCGTACGTGGTCAGCTCGACGAGCGTGGCCGCCTCCCTGCCGGCAGGCACCGCCAGGCGGAGCCGCTCACCGGTCTCCACCACCCGATCAACGAGCGCGCGCACGACGCTGCGGCGCACCCCCGTCCAGTACTCGATCTTGTTGATGAGTCCGGCGCGGTGCTCGCGCACGAAGTCAGCGGCCGGCCGCAGCCCCTGGCGGCGGCGGACGAACAGGTCGGTGAGATCGTGCTCGAGGGCGACGTCGACGGGCGGCGTTTCGGGCTCCTGGGATCGGAAGAATTCCTCCACGGTCATGTTCATTTCCTCCACCGTGACGTCTGTGGAGGCCAGCCGCACGATGGGCTCGGTGTCGCCGAGCTTGCGTGCCACCCGGTCAACGTAGCGGAGCTTGTCCATGGCGGGCCAGCCCTTGTAGCGCTGCCGCCACCGCGAGCGGGGAGTGAGCCACACCGCGAAGGTCTCGGCGAAGTCCTCGTCCGGATGCTTCTGCGCGTACCAGCCCTCCATGTGCCGTACGAACCCACGATGGAAGGGGACGGGGCGGTAGCGATCGCGGTAGGGCCGGTTGAAGGGTCCGAACCGATCGCGCCACTCGGGAGTCTCGAAGAGCTTGTAGGCGTAGTTGAATGCGTGCCCCGCCTCATGGCGCAGGTACATGCGGATCTCGCGGACGTCCTCGAGATCGTCGAACTGCTTCTCGAGACGCGAGAGCTGGGCGTCCGCCAGGTAGAACGGGATGCCGATGATGGGCTCCTCGGACGGGCATCCCCACTCATCGGTGAAGTACGTCAACGGGCGGAAGCGCGTGAGTCCCTTGGCCTCGAGCTCGCAGTAGAGGTCAGCGACATATCGCTCTATCGGGGAGCCCTCAAGCTTAAGCCCGAGCCGGCTTATGCGCTCACCCAGCAGCGGTTTCAGGTCGGGAGCGGCGGTTTCGAATGCGGTCATGCGGTTCAATCGTACCCCATGGCCTCGCCGCGGAGAAAGTGCGGATCGCGGGCGAGGTGATGCCTGCCAATCCCCGCCCCAACGTCAACCCTTCCGGGGATGGCCCCGGAGCCGAGCGTCAAGGCGAGGGCGGCGGCAACGGTGACCGGCACGAGGCCAGGATCGCTGAGTGGGCCCAGCTTGACCAGCCAGACGCCGTCGGCAAAGCGCGACAGGAGTCGACGGGCGACCTCGATCTCCAACCGGGTCTTGCCGACGTCTCCGGCGCCGGTCAGCGTCAGCAGCCGATGCTCGGCGGCGAGTTCCTCACAGCATTCAGCGCGTCTTTTCGGCCTACGAGCTCCGGCAGATTTGCGGAAAGGTTCGTCGGCGGGGCGGAACGCGCGGCCACCGAGCTCGACCGGCCGCCCATCGGCAAGGAATTCGCGCCGGTGAGGTCACCCTTCGGTTTTTTTATCCTCGGCCGGGGCTAAGGGCTGTTTCTGCTTGGACTCCAAGACCGCCTTTAACGTGTTTATCGCCGTCTGAAGCTCGTCCTCTGACCAAGCAGAGAGCGCTTCCCTTGCAGCATCGATTGAACACGTACACAACTTCACCGTGATTCTGCCGCACCGAATACAGGGCATGATCTCTCCTTTCCCGACCCGCTAGTCTAGCCGGCTACCTCGTTTCGCCCAGCACCGGCACGAAGCTAACCCGCCCATATCGCATGGGCACGGGATTACCTCCTGCTCGTGCCCCACCAATTGACGTACCCGAAAAAGTCCGCGAAAAAGTCCCCAGCCCACCGGCCTCGAGCTTTCGTCCGATTCCTTGCAAGTGGTTGGCCTGTGAATATTTCCCTTGTCGCTCTTTCTTATCCGACTCCGCTGGCCGTGCGGTTCGAAGAAACCACGGTGCGCTAGTTTGAACAGAATACTCTTGTTCAATGAATGCCGTGAGGGCTCTTTGAACCTTCGACGGATCTTCTCTCACGCTCAACGGAAAGACGTTGGTGTAGATGACATGGATGGTGCCTAGGAACTGATTGATCTATGGTCGCGGGCTTGACCTCGTCCCCAGGCAGACCTAGTCTGCCAAGCAACGCCTGTGAATTTGCTTGGGGGAGGGTCCTATGAGAGCGCATAGGTTGGTGGGTGCCGTTGTGGTCCTGGGCGCGGCGTTCGCGCTCGCGAGCGCCGGCCTCGCTATTGCGCAAGAAGGCGTCACCCGTACCGTGATCCTGAAGAAGCCGCTCGAGGGCGACCCGAAAAGGGAGGTGACTGTCTTCGTCGCCGAGTTTCTGCCGGGCGCAAGAACCGGCAAGCATTACCACCCGGGGCAGGAGTTCATCTATGTTCTGGAAGGCGAGGGCAGAATCGAAGAGGCGGGAAAGCCCGCCGTCGACCTGAAGCCGGGCATGGGGGTCTATTTCCAGTCCGATCCGGCCAAACCCACCTACGTACACGAAGGCATCAACACGAGCAAAACCAAGCCGCTGAAGCTCGTGACGACCCTCATCACCGAGAAGGGCCAGCCGCTCGCGATCCCGGCGAAGTAAACCCGATTCGCGCCCAAAGTTCCGATGTCCGGCGGATGGGCGTCTTGCGGGACCCGACAATCCCGACTTAGGTGGAATGCTCTTGGTTGGGGCGCTTCAAGAGTGCTCCATATCTTCGGCCGAGCAAGACGCGTTGATCAAGCGCGATGCTGTGCCATCGCGGTGATCGATGACTTCGCAGCGCTACTTAGCAGCAGCGGTCTTGAGTAGTGCGGCTGCGCAGGCCTCTGCCACAGCTCGATTGGGGTCCGCTTGCCCGGGGAAGGTCGCCCATCCGGTTTTCATCACGAATTCTGTCTGGTCGTAGGACGACGCCATCGCCGTCAGTTCGGCGATCTTCTTGGCGCGGTCAAGATCGGTCTTCTCCCCTGCGAGACAGACCGGTACGAGCGCGGCAGTGACCGCGGCATCAGCCTGCTTCATCGCCGTCTGGCCCGCCGTGCTGCTCGTTGTCCAGCCTCCCCAATTGAAACCCACAATCATAGTAAGAATGCTACCGATTACAGCGCCCCAGATTCCTGGCTTGAGCGACGCTCGTAGCCCTTGCATAAAGCACCTCCCGGTGCTGAGAAGAATGTGTGGATAGAGGATAGCGGGCGCTCCCTGGCCCCGATAGTGGACCAAAGTCCACTACGGTCTGTGTGCACTCCTACAGCTTCGACGACCATAGAAGATAGGAGAGCAAAGCACCGAGTCGCACTTGAGTGTCGGCGAAATAGCGGGAAAGATGTGGTCGGGGTGACACGTCACCTCCAACGAATTTGTATTGACCATAAATTCGCCCCTCGCATCGCCTGGACACATAGCGATCAAGAGAGGCGCCGAGGGCACTGGCCCGATGAAGCGCCCGGCAACGGGCTGAACGCCAGCAAGTTGCCAACGCCAGCCCGAAGACGGGGACGATCAGGCCCACGGTCGGCAACGCAGTAGGCGTTTGCACCCCTGCGTTGCGAGGGGTTTTTTGTTGCCCCTCCTCTGCCGGGCTCCAGACCCCCTGACATGGTCACCTACGAGGCGTGCCTCGAGCTGATGGGCTGCGAGGTCGACGCGCTCCTGACGGGGTCGGGCCGGGGGCGGCGTGCACGAGCCGTGAGGTGCTGGGCCTCGGCGTGCCCCAGGTGACCGCCACCGCGGACTCGGCGGCATGACCACCGGCGGCGACATCTGCAAGGCGGCGTTCGCCTCGGGCGCCGACGCGGTCATGAGCGACTCCGCCTTCGCCCGCGCCCAGGAAGCCCCGGGTCGCGGCTATCAGTGGGGCATGGCCATCCCGCACTCGAACCTGCCGCGGGGCACGCGCATCCGCGTCGGCGTCGCGGAGCCGCTCGAGCAGATCCTCGGGCCCGCGTTCACCGAGGACGGCACGCTCAACCTGGTAGGCGCCATCCGGACCTGCATGGGGTCGGTGGGCGCCATGAACATCCGGGAGCTGCAGCAGACCGAGCAAGACCCCGAGCGTCTCGCCAGGACGGCCGCGAACGGCGCGCCATGCGAGCTGCTCAAGTTGGCCACGCCGCTACCCTTGGCCACAGCCAGCCAGCGCCTTCGCCGGCGCCCCGGACGACCCCGGACGAAGCCCAGTGGTGACAATCCCGGTGACAGCCGTGAACCCCAGCGGACACAAGTTCGCGTGCCGCCAGCTCGCCAGGCGCGCGGACGCAGGCCTCTCCGTCCTGTGCTCCTGCCGAACGCCGGTTGGTGACCCGCCAACAGGCAGCCGAGTACCTGAGTCTGTCACTCGACATGATCGACCGGTTGACCCAGCAGGGTGAGCTGCCTCGCGTTCAGCTCGCACTGGGCAACCGCAACGTCAGGAAGGTGTTATGTGACCGAGCCGACCTCGACCGGCTTGTCGGACCATCCTTGACCCCTCCTGCCCCGCAGACTACCCTCTCGGTACCTGTCCGACCGGTCCGACTCCGACCTGCTGCGAGGGCGCGGTATGCAGTGTCCACGGTGCCAGCACGACAATTCCACCGGGCAGAAGTTCTGTGGCGAGTGCGGCGCGCGGCTGGCGTCCGCTTGCCCGTCCTGTGGGGCATCCAATCCTCCGGCCCAAAAGTTCTGTGGCGAGTGCGGCGCGGGCCTCGCACAGGCGGACAGCCCCGGCAAATACGGGACTCCTGAGTCCTACACCCCCAAGCACCTCGCCGAGAAGATTCTGACCTCCAAGGCAGCGCTGGAAGGCGAGCGCAAACAGGTCACCGTCCTCTTCGCCGACCTCAAGGGCTCGATGGAGCTCCTCGCAGACCGCGACCCCGAGGAGGCACGCAAGCTGCTCGACCCCGTCCTCGAACGCATGATGGAGGCCGTGCACCGCTACGAGGGTACCGTCAACCAGGTGATGGGGGATGGCATCATGGCGCTGTTCGGCGCGCCGGTCGCGCAGGAAGATCACGCCGTCCGCGCCTGTTATGCCGCCCTCAGCATGCAGGAGGGCGTGCGGCGGTACGCGGCCAGTGTCTTCCGCTCGCATGGCGTCTCCATCCAGATCCGCGTCGGGTTGAACTCGGGTGAGGTGGTCGTCCGTGTGATTGGCAGCGATCTGCACATGGACTACACCGCGGTCGGGCAGACCACGCATCTGGCCGCGCGCATGGAACAGCTCGCCGAGCCCGGCACCACGCTGCTCACGCCGGCAACCCTGGCACTTGCAGAGGGGTTCGTGCAGGTCACCGCACGGGGCCCGGTCCCCGTGAAGGGCCTCGCAGACCTGGTCGAGGTCTTCGCGTTGACCGGCGCAAGCCCGGTGCGCTCGCGGCTGCACGCGGCGGCGGCGCAGGGGCTGACGCCCTTCGTAGGGCGCGACGCGGAGCTGGAACTACTGCGGCGGACGCTCACCCTGGCCGGGAGCGGTCGCGGTCAAGTTGTGGCCATTGTCGGCGAGCCTGGCGTGGGCAAGTCACGCCTCGTCTGGGAGTTCACGCACTCGCACCGCAGCGCCCAGTGGCTGGTGCTGGAAGCGGCGTCGGTATCGTACGGGAAGGCCACGACGTACTTCCCGGTCATCGAGCTCTTGCGGGGCTATTTCCAGATCGAGGCGCGTGACGACGTGCGGCGCATCCGGGAAAAAGTAACAGGCAAGCTCGTGTCGCTGGACCGGGCGCTCGAGGCGACCCTGCCGGTATTTTTTTCGCTCCTGGACGTGGGGGAAGCCGACCCGGAGTGGGCGCGGCTCGATCCCTCGCAGCGGCGCCGGCTCACGCTCGATGCGCTCAAGCGGCTGCTGCTGCGCGAGAGCCAGGTCCAGCCGCTCCTGCTCGTGTTCGAGGACCTGCACTGGATCGACACGGAAACGCAAGCGCTGCTCGACCTGTTGGTGGAAAGCCTGCCGACGGCGCTGGTACTGCTGCTGGTGAACTACCGCCCAGAGTACACGCACGCGTGGGGGAGCAAGACGAGCTATCAGCAGGTGCGGCTGGACGCCCTGCCAGCCACGAGCGCCGCCGAGTTGCTGGATGGGCTGCTCGGGGTGGACGCAGCGC
>Ga0075424_100001673_pt1 | contig 19636 bp, 22 predicted proteins | sample SoiMethybrSBSTD3_FD_75301 | JGI IMG/M metagenome (GOLD analysis project Ga0075424, IMG submission 75301) | Bulk soil microbial communities from a Populus tree surrounding site in Tennessee, USA - Soil MetaG P. TD hybrid SBSTD3 | ecosystem: Environmental > Terrestrial > Soil > Tree plantation... | reverse complement strand
CGATAACCGCGGCCGCGTCGGAGCAGAGCTTTGATGTTGCCGTTGACCGCTTCAATCACTCCCATCGGTACCTTCGTCCGGCAGTAGTTCAAGATGCCCTCGAGATGATCCAGCAACATGTCGGGCTACCTTCTCCATCGGGTTCAGCCGCTGCCAGCGCAACACGAACAAGAGAATACTGTAGTCGCACAGGCGCGGAGCGAGTTCGCGGGGTCAGTCTGCGATTCGTGAGAAGTATCCTGTTCGCGAGCGTACCACGATGCCTGCCTGTTTCGGTCGGATCGTGATCTTTCGGAATGTCTCATCTCGGATTGGGTTCGAGGGATAGTAGGCCAGTTCGTACGAAGATCGAAGTTCTTCGGCGATCTGCCGGAAGTAAGTTTGAGAGTCGGTGGTTTCTGCATCTATGTGTTGGCCACCGGTCTCTTTTGCGACACGGTCCATCACGCGGATTCCGTATTTGTTGCGCGCAGTAAGCGCGCCATGCTTTTTCTCGGTATAGCGGATGGTGAAAATGAGAACGTTCGCACTCTGGGCAGCCTCGATGGCCGTCATCATGTCATGGGAACTGGAGTTGTCTTCTCCATCGCTGAAAACGAGCAGCGCCCGACGGCCAGTTTCGTTAGCAAGTTTTTCCTTGACGGAGTAGAAAATGGAATCGTAAAAAGCAGTGCCGAGGTCACGACTTTCCTTTGGGCCCAATTCAGGGAAGTGTCCGTTGTCGTGTCGGTAGGCGTCGAGTTGTTGCATTATTTGCGGGCCAGACTGTGAAAAGTCACTGACCAGCCGGACGTGATTGCCGAAACCGACCAGGAATGCTCGGTCCTTTGGGCCCAAGACGTCTTTCAAGAAGACTTGAAGGTCACGCTCATGCTGCTTGGTGAATTGATCCTGGCTCCCGCTGAAGTCCACGATCAATCCGAGAGTAAGCGGAACATCCACGCTGTGGGCAAAGAAGGAGATATGTTGAGGCACAGCGTCTTCCAAGACTTCGACTTCGTCTTTGGTGAGATTCTCAACGAGACCGCCTCGCGAATCACGGGCGGAGAACGCGACGTTCACCAACCTGACGTCAACCCGGATCGGTTCCTGCCCTAAGCCGCGAGCGCCAAATAGACAAAAATGCGAAGCAAGGATGAGAACACAAAGTTGGGTAGTTGGCCGGAATTCTAAGAACAGCGGACGGCGGACAAGCACATCGTTGGAATACGATGGATTCCACGTGACAGTTCCCTAGATTGAGGCGGGATGGTACCCGGTTTCCGCTTTTGGCAACGCTGGGGCTCAAGCTCTCTGATCCTGGTAACCGGCGGCGCACAAGGGATCGGCGCGGCAATCGTGAGGGTGTGTGCCGCTGAAGGCGCAAAGCTTGTAATCGTTGATCGCGATGCCAAAGAATGGCGAGAGGCTACAGGCACAGCGCTCATTAGGAGGAAATTGCGGCTTCGTATTAGCACATCCCGAAACAGAAGAAGGTGTTCCCAAAGTATCTAAATCTGGAGATGGGTGTCGTTCGCGCATTCTTAAACGAGCAAAGAGAGAACATCTGTTCTGCGACGAAATCAAACCACTCCCTGCACGCCATCAAGTTGGCCGCGCACCCTATCACCCGAGGAGAAAGCAAGGTTGGCAAAAATATCCGGATCAAATCCTGAGTGGCCAAGCGCCCGCCTCGCAGTGACCTCGCGCTGAACACGACAATGCGCTCCTGTGAACTAAAGGGCCTTCGTTGGCAAAACGTGAACTTCATGGAGAAAACTGTCCCGGTTGATCGAAGCAAAACGGACGCTGGACGCCGGGTGATTCCGTTTAGTTAACTCAGTGGCATTCGTCGCCATTCTGGATCTGTACCAGCGAGCGCAGGCGATAGGGGGAGTGAGCGGCATCACTTTGTGTTCCCGCCTGAATGGGAGTCCCGCTTACCTGCGCCACATACTGAGTACGACCGCCATGAGGGCAGTTTGACGAGCCAGTCACCCGCGTGGATAGCGGTGCTTCCCTGGCACGTTGTCCCCCTCTAAACCCACAGCCAAACTCCAAGGTCCACGGCGGCCCTCCAGTCAACACCCCAGTTGTACGACGATGAGGAGGATGGCCATGCCCTGGGTCGCAAGCAGTGCGCTCGTGGTGTAAAAGGCGGCTACGGCGATTGCTGAACGGTGCTGCTCCGCAATTGGTCTTTGCTCCCGCATAACCGCTCCTATATTCCTGCAGATTCTGCATTCCTCAAAACGTTACAACTAATAGGGTATCGGCCCCAAGAACCCACGATCGACATTCCACGGGCATAAGCGCCATCGACGACCTGGAAACGGTTAAGGTTAGCTTCAGGAAATTTGGCACGGCTCTTGCAACAGCAATTAGCAGCCGATCCCCGTAAGGCGGAGGTGAGCATGTTGCAGTGTAAATATCTCTCGATGAGAGCAGTCGGAGGATTTGGGTGTCGGAATTGCCGGAAAGATTACGCCAGTTGTGCACACTTGCGTCGAAAAGGATGGACTCAGAGAAACTCTTTGCTTTAGTCGCAGAAATAGCTCGCCTGTTTAGGGATGAGCAGAAACAACCAAAGCTTCGAAGACTTAAAGGTTGAGACACTAGCGCCGAATATCATGGCGAGTCTTGGTTGTACTTTATTTAGCTCTCTAGTTCTCGCATGTAACAACATGTGTGGAGAATCATGCGCACCGAGAGTAAGCATGAGTACTGAGACACTGTTAGGTTCGTACGGCAGAACACGTCTTTATGTTAGCTATCGCGGTATTATTTCGAGGAGCAACCTACAGTAAGCGGTAACTCATCATATATCTCTGTGTTACTTCGTAAATATACCAAGGAGATACTAATGAAAAAGCTAGTTTCCCTGATCGCCGCTGTGTTGCTTTCTGCGGTTTGGGTATTTGCACAGGATGCACAGGCTGGAAGTTCCATTCCATCGCAGACTGGCAGTAGTGAAATGACGGTCGAAGGCTGCCTATCAGGGTCTGCGGGCAACTTCACGCTAACTGACAATGCTGGTAAAAGCTATCAACTGCAAGGCGACACCTCTAAAATCACGGATCAGATCGGTCACCAGGTGAGAATAAAGGGAACCCAGACAGCCACGGCCATTGCGACGACACCTTCGGGTGATACGGCATCGGCCAGCACCGGCAATTCTGGCAGCACTGCATCTTCCAAGTCGTCCGATAACGCGGCTGGTTCATCTGCTACGTCGTCAGCAGCGATTCAGTTCAACGTGAGCAGTGTAGAGAAACTGTCCGACAGTTGCATGGCGACTTCAACCAACAAGTAAGACTTCCTGGGCATCCAGTGTTCAAGCCCCGCCAAAAGCGGGGCTTCTTTTGCATACCGCGTGTTAGGTGTTGCACAGCGCTGAAAGGGTTTTGCGGTGTTACGCGGCGCTGCTAACATCTGGATCAACCGGGATATCCCACGCGTCAAGCAGCCATTCTGGGATGTAGCATCGGTTCCTGTTTTGCAAGCACCAGCGGCGGAGTTCGTTCGAACCGACATAATTCTCTGGCGTCAGTCGCAATTGCCTGACCTGCAGTTCAAACGCGGTAGGGAGGGCGGGACCGAGCGGAATGGATTGGCCCTGGCTCCAATTCGGATTGCCTCGGCGATTCATAAAATGTTGCTCTCGCCAGAAGTCCAAATACTACTCCGCAAAGCTTGGCGAGAGAATCGGAATTTTCGCGTTTTTTCCAATCGCGTGTACCTCCTTCCGATCTCCGACAATTGAATTGCTTGCTGTCGAGATACGGCTCTGGTACAGTGCTCGGCCATATGGAGGTGGAGGATGGAACCGTCAGAAAACCTTCTCTCTACGACAGACTTGGCGGCGTCTACACGCCGGACAAATTCGCGGTGACTGCCGAAGAACAAGCCGAACTGAAAGCGATCGTCAAAAGCACGCGATCGGACATTGTGGACGCGTCCGCGATTGGGGTGGGTCACGTCGCCTAAAACGGCTTTGGTAAGACAAACGAGAAGCGCCGAGGGTCCGGGCACTTCTTGGGTTTGCAGTCGATTTTTCTAATCAGGCGGCCTTGGGACGGACCTCGTGCTCCATGATCTCTTCTTCTGCTCTGAGCCAGTCTTCTAGATCGTGACCCTCTTCCCAGAGGCGTTCTTCGTAGAGTTGATACGCGCGCTGGCGGATCTTGTCTTTAAGTTCTTCCGATTCGTTCACTGCCGTAAGTTTCTTCTTTGTAGGATTTATATTCATGGCGGAACCTCCTTTCCGGAAAAGTACACCTGAAGAAACAGAACGGTCAATTACTCAAGTTTAGTGCAGGTGCGGCAATGAAACAGCGGATCATTTACGTGCTTCAGACGTAAATCCTGAATCCGCAGGTCAAGGTCTTGTTCGCAATGGGTGCGACGCCGGGGTGTATGCGCTCCTGGAGACGGCCGGCCGCAAGGCCGGCCAGTCACGTCGCACTCCGGTCGGCGATGCGTGTCGGATCGCAGTTTTGGGTTATTGGCGAACATGGGATGAAAGCGGGATACATCCGCAATATCATCAAGAATCTGCGAGTGGCTGAACTGCGTAGCGGGATTCTGGCCGGCTGGCACACGGGCACGGCCCAGTTGCTCGCTCCCTGAAGATGCCCTACGGGCGCGTCAGAAATGGCTCCCGAGTCAGCTGCCCAGTGCCGTGAATGCAGCTGTCGTGCGGATGTTTGGAACGGAACTGCCTAGGTGAGGATTGATCTGGATGACTGACTGTCCCGCGTGTCCCGCGTACGACCGTTGAAGTGCGGGTCAGGTAAGCGTATAGTGCTGGCCGTATTTCCAATCGGACGCGGAGGCGCCGCCGTGACCGAGCCTTTCCAATCAGACCTCAACACTCATCTTCGGTGCCGCCATTGCGGCAGCAATCGGATTTCGGTTCCGGCCCGTTCAACGGATGACAGCATCGTCACCTGCACGGACTGCGGTGACGAGATCGGGCTTTGGGGGGAGGTGAGAGTGGGTATTCTCGATGTCGCCAAGAAGAAACCTGCTGAAAGGCCTTCCGTTAAAGCGCGTGCGTTGGCGCATAAGGCGACGTGAGCTGGCCTCAGGTTGAATAGTTGAAGCTACCCTCTTTTTATTAGTTTGCGAGATGCGGGTACGAGAGGCGCGCTCTGTATTTTGGTCAATTGCTTAAATGTGGCATTAGGTGTCCATATTCGGGGTGAGGAATCTTGTTTGAACTGAGAACGCGCCATGGGCGCGCCTTTTGGCGTGCCCATGGTTTGACAAGCCTCGGCTCGGGAGTGCACAATCAGCGGTGCAATTGGGGTGAAGGCCGGCCGCTTCCGTCTTAGCTCTCAGGAGTACGATCCGATTCTCTCAGCTGTCCCCACCCCGCCGCGACGTCGTAGCTTTTGCCCGTTCCCCACTGGAGGTGGAACATGGCTAAATTTCTTTGGAAGGTATGGTTCGATGATGAGGCCCAGGATATTGCCGAGTACGCGGTGATGCTGGCCGTGATTTTGGTGATTGTCGTCGGTACGATCCGGCTTGTCGGTACGAATGCGAATAACGTATTCTCGTCGGTCGCGAGTTCGGTCCAGTAAAACCCGACGCCCTCGTTTGGATCAGAGCGGTGTGAGGAAAAATGGTCTGTCTGACTGCGCACGATGCCAGCCACCAGTAGCTTGGATGACGTCTGGAACTCAATTTCGATCCGATCATCCCGTTTCAGAGGAAGATCGACATAGAGCGCCATGCCCCCGCTTACTGCCGTTCCGCGGGCGGGTGCGAAGACTCTGGTGGCTCCGCCTGCCTTCGGGGCGATCACCCGAACTGGGAGATCAAGCTGATATCGCCGCCAACGGCGCACCCTCCGGCGATTCGGCTGCTGCCGCGGTGGCATCGCTTCAACTTACCCAACATAGAGCCAGGCGAGACAAACGAATCCTACCATGACCTCCCTCGATGTGAGCCGTCCACGCAATCGTGCTTTTCGAAAGTCTCTTCGGCTAAGCGGTTGAAGGCGAGGGCAGCAACAGTGCTAACCAGCCTTGGCCCAAGCCTAGATGTGGGCCAGGGATTTTAAAGTCGCCGAATGTCAGAGCAAAGCCTATGGAAGCTTCGCCGCTGCTGGGAATGTTGGTTCTTCTATGCTTTCCGAGTGGGGCGCATCAGCCAATAGCATCCCTGGCTTGGCCCGACGTGCCGTTTGGAGGAGCTTCGACCGGCATTCCGAGCTTTCCCGTGCTGCTTCTTCTTGTTGTTGCGCAGGCAGTTTACGCGGCCATGCCTTCGTCCATCCAGCACTTGAACAGCGCTACCTTGTCCTTCGACCAAGGCTCGTCGCAAGGCATGCTCCCATCCTCCAATGTCGCGTAAATCTCCTGCGCTTTCTCTTTGACCTCGGCATAGGAACCAAGATCGAGCCCGAAGCCCTTCATTGTCTCGACATCGGGGTCGTCCCGGAAGAGCGGCCGGATATCGGCCGCGAAACTCAGAGCCATAAGGTTCTCCAGATGGCGAGGATCGTCGCGGATTGTGGGCGAAGTCAAGAAAAATGCACGATTGTTCCAAAATTGATGGACGCTTCAAGTAAATCGAGAGCTCACGGGCCGGGCCCTATTACCTTGGGACAGCTCTGGCGGTTACACTCATGGCCTTTGACCCACGGTTAGCCAGCCGCTACCTTCAGACTTGCTCACACAAACACGCAAAACTTCAGGGAGATTTATGCATTCTGAACGTAGCCGTAGAGTGTATTTCATTTTGATTTCGATTCTGCTCGTTGTTGCCCTGTTCGCGGGCTGTTCACACAAACCCACTGACGCCGAGATCGCGAGCGAGGTCCAGAACAAAATCAATGCAGACCCCGCCATCCCAGCGAAACAGATAAGCGTTGCCGACACTAATGGCGTAGTGACGCTCTCCGGCAGCGTGAACAGCGACTTGGAACGCATCGCCGCGGCAAACGATGCCTCTCAAGTGGAGGGCGTCAAAACCGTCGTGAACAACCTGCAGGTCGCACCGGCTGCCGCAGCCAGTGCACCGGCGCAACCATGGCCGGCGTCGTCGCCGTCTCGACCACGGACAAGACCCTCTCGCCGGGAGGTTGTCAGAACAACGACAACCGTCGTTACCATTCCCGAAGGCACGTCTTTGTCGGTCCGACTCATTGATTCGATCGATTCAGATCGAAACAAAACCGGTGACAAGTTCCGGGCATCTTTGGAATCGCCGATCCTAGCCGGCGGCAGAGTCATCGTTCCCAAGGATGCGGATGTTGATGGCGAGATACTGGCTCTCAACAGCGCCGGGCACTTTGCTGGGCGTTCGGAGCTATCCTTGGCCCTGACAACGCTGAGCTTTAATGGCAAAACCTACGAGATTGAAACAGACCAATACAAGAAGGAGGGGGCCTCTCGCGGCAAGCGGACGGCGGAAACGGTCGGCGGCGGAGCAGCCGTCGGAGCGCTGATCGGCGGACTTACCGGCGGAGGAAAGGGTGCCGCCATTGGAGCGGGCATCGGCGCAGGTGCAGGCACCGGCGTACAGGCGGTGACCAAAGGCCAGCAAATCCGCTTGCCCTCGGAAACGCTACTGGAGTTTCGGCTGAATGTTCCTGTGACGGTCGAACCGTCTGCCAGCAGCCGAAACGCGGGACGAGCAAGGATGGAGTAAAAAACTTCTTGAGTCTGCGTTTGCAGCTGCACACAAGCTCTAACTAAGTGAAATACAAAGAGCCTCGATAGCCGATTGGGGCTTTCACATCTCGTCCCTCGGAACGGCCAGTCTATCCGGTTATTCTTGTACCAGCCATTCAAGGGCTTCCTCCCGCGTCTTGAAGCGCGGGAATTCTCGCCGGGAGAAGGTCTTGAGTGCTTCGTAAAAGACTTCGGGCAGACTTTCGGCACCCACCATCGCTGAACTCCTCACATAGGTCGATCGAATACTGCCACTTCCTTTATCCGAGTGACCGCGTCGCGGCTGAACTGCGCTCCAGTCAGATCGCTCAAGATAAGCACTGATTTGTGCCGCTGTGCGGTGACGAGGCTGTACCGGGCTGTACTTCACCTGCGAGCTTCAGCACCTACGGTGCGCTACAGTCGGTCACATCGACCAGTAGGATCTTCTTGCCCTGGTGGGTTAGCAGCCCCAATTCTTTAAAGATGGCGACATCGCCTGCGTTGAAGCTCTTCTGCGCTTCCGACATCCTACATTGGGCAAGATCCCCCTTCGCGGTTTATCCCGATTGCCGAAGAGAGCGGGTTAATTGTCCCTATCGGCGACTGGGTGCTCAGGCAAGTATGCTCCCAAAGCGTGGAATGGGAAAAGCACTCGCATCTGTCGTTGAAGGTCGCGGTTAATGTTTCAGCGCTCCAGTTCAATCGGATCGACTTTGCTGACAGCGTGGCAAAAATTCTCTCAGAAACGGGCGCAGACCCAACATTGGTTGAGCTGGAACTCACCGAAGGCTTGGTTATGAACAATGTAGAGGACTCTTCGCGGCAGATGAAAAGTCTCAAGTTGCTCGGTATCCAAATTGCAGTGGATGACTTCGGAACCGGGTACTCATCTCTGAGCTACCTGCATCGTTTGCCGATCGATACCCTAAAGATCGATCGCTCTTTCGTCGAGAAAATAGCTGACGCTGCTGGTACTCGCCCAATTGTTGAAACCATCATGTCGCTGGCGCGAAGCTTGGGAATGCGCACTGTCGCGGAGGGAGTGGAAACTCAAGCTCAATTAGAAATTATTCGCGAACTGGACTGCGACCTTATGCAGGGTTTTCTGTTCTCGCGCCCGATCGCGGGCTCTGAGGTACTGGAATTGCTCCGCAAGCGCAGCAACTCGGAGGCACCGTGCCAGCTCCCGAGTCTCACCGGCATGGGATCAATCTAAGGGTTCGAAGCCTACCCGCTGATAGAGCGTGGCAAACGAAGGCCGTGAGAGCAGTCGTCGCAGCTCTCCGTGTTCGCTCGGACGAACTTCGGGTTCGCGAACGCTCCAGTCCTCGTAGCGCTTGAGGCGCGAGATGGTCCAAGATCTCAAGGACCCTAATTACTACGCCGTTTGCCGTACTGAATCGGGGCGGCACTATTCTCGCAGAGAGAAAAAACGAGAAGATAAGTTGCAGGTAGGCAGCATCACCAGTGCCGGCTCCCTAAGAGCGTCTAACAAAACCTCACCCGTAGGTACCTCCAACCAAAACATGGCGTTCGCCACGAGAGCCCCTCGTTGACTTTGTCGAGCCGCGCCGCATAACATACGCGTGCCTCAGGTGTGGGGCACTACGCCGTGATCGGCCAGACGATTTCGCATTACCGCATCGTCGAGAAGCTCGGCGGCGGCGGTATGGGTGTGGTGTACAAGGCCGAGGACACACGTCTCCACCGTTTTGTGGCGCTCAAGTTCCTGCCGCAAGAGGTTGCCAGAGACCCGCAGGCATTGGCCCGTTTCCAGCGCGAGGCGCAGGCAGCGTCCGCGCTGAATCACCCTAACATCTGCACGATCCACGACATCGGCGAGCAGGACGGGCAGGCATACATCGCCATGGAGTTTCTGGATGGCATGACGCTGAAACACAAGATCGGTGACCGTCCGATGGAACTGGAGACGCTGCTCTCGCTGGCCATCGAAATAGCGGATGCGCTCGATGCGGCGCATGCCAAGGGTATTGTCCACCGCGACATCAAACCGGCGAACATCTTCGTGACCGAACGTGGCCACGCCAAGATCCTCGACTTTGGACTGGCCAAGGTCGCTGGGGCTGCTGCGGTATCATCCGTCGACGCCACGCAAACCGGAGGTGGGGGAAAAGACCTGACGGGCCCGGGCACGGCAGTTGGCACGGTGGCGTACATGTCCCCGGAGCAGGCGCGGGGGAAAGACCTGGACGTCCGCACGGATTTGTTTTCCTTTGGCGCTGTCTTGTACGAAATGGCAACCGGCAAACAGCCATTTCGCGGCGATACTACGGCGAATCTGTTTGATTCGATTTTGCACAAGAGTCCGGTCGTCCCGGTGCGTCTAAACCCTGACCTGCCGGCCAAGCTGGAAGAGATCATTAACAAGGCACTGGAAAAAGACCGCGATCTGCGTTACCAGCACGCCGCGGACATGCGCACGGATGTCAAGCGGCTGAAGCGCGAGACGGAGTCCAGCCGGTCAGCCGTGCCGGTGGATGCGGAAGAAGAAGCGGAAGCAGTCAGGAGTTCCGGCACCACTCGTCCACCGTCCAGCGGCAAACAGAAGTCGGCTTCCGCTGCCGTGCCGGCTATAAAAGTGGAGCAACAAAAGAGCGGACGCCTGAAAATTCTTGTTCCCGCCACCGTGCTGATGGTAGCCGCCCTGATTGGCGGCGGCCTTTACTTGCGCTCGCGTTCAGCAACGCCACTGACAGAGAAGGACACCATCGTGCTCGCCGATTTCGTCAACAACACCGGCGACCCAGTGTTCGACGAGACACTCAAGCAGGCGCTGGCCGTACAACTGGAACAGTCGCCCTACCTCAACATCCTCTCCGAGCGCAAGGTCGCCAGCACGCTGCGCCTGATGGGTCGCTCCCCCGACCAGCCTTTGCGGGGAGACCCGGCGCGGGACTTGTGTCAACGCGTGGGTAGCAAGGCACTGTTGGCCGGCTCGATTTCCAATCTGGGCACCCAGTACGTCATCGGACTGAGCGCGATCAACTGCGCCACCGGTGATTCGATCGCCAAGGAACAGACGCAGGCCGCGGGCAAAGAGGATGTGCTGAAGATGCTGAACAGGGCGGCAGTTGACCTGCGCGGCAAGCTTGGAGAATCACTCAGCTCTGTGCAGAAGTTTGCCACGCCGGTGGAAGAGGCCACCACAGCGTCGCTGGAGGCGCTGAAAGCTTACGGCCTGGGACTCAAGACCCGGAGTGCAAAGGGGGATACCGCCGCTCTGCCGCTCTTCAAGGGGGCGGTGGAACTCGACCCAAGGTTCGCCATGGCCTACGCGCAGGAGGGCACTTCATACTCGAACCTGGGCGAAGCAGGCTTGGCGAGCGAGAACGCCCGCAAAGCTTATGACTTGCGCGATAAGGTGAGCGAGCGGGAGCGGCTCTACATAGATTCGCACTATTTCATGCTTGCGACCGGTGAGCTGGAGAAAGCGGCGCAAGTTTACGATCTGTGGAAGCAGACCTATCCTCGAGACATGCTTCCCTACACCAACCTGGCATTCATCGACAGCTTGATAGGCAAGTACGACAAAGGATTGGAGGAGGCCCGCGAAGCGCTTCGCCTGGAGCCAAACACTGCGACGAACTACGGCAACCTCGGCCAATCCTACTTGATGCTCAATCGGCTGGACGAGGCAGAGGCAGTTTTCAGGCAGGCAGAGGAACGCAAGCTGGAGAGCGAATCGTTGCTGGCCTATCGCTACCAGTTGGCTTTTGTCAAGGGCGACGGGGCAGAGATGGCGCGGCTGGTAACGGCGGCCTCCGGGAAGCCGGGTGCCGAAGACTTGGCGCTGGCCGCGCAAGCCAACACCGAGACCTGGTACGGGCGGGTGAACAAGGGGCGCGATCTGACCCGGCGAGCCGTCGAATCGGCCTTACATAATGATTCCAAGGAGACGGCAGCAGGCTACCAGGCGGGGGCGGGACTGCGGGCGGCCGAATTGGGCAACCGTACTGAGGCCCAAACTGCGGTTTCTGCGGCGTTGAAGCTGGCTGTTAACCGGGATGTTCAGGCCATGTCGGCATTGGCATTGGCGCGAGCCGGAGAAACCGCCGCGGCGGACAAGCTGGCTTCGGAACTCAATAAGAATTACCCCCTCGACACCCTCGTGCAGGGCTACTGGCTACCGAGCGTCCGGGCGGCTATTGAACTGGAGCGCAAGAATCCAGGCAAGGCCGTGGATCTGCTGCAATCGGCCGCGCCTTATGAACTGGGTCAGCCGACGGCTCTTGAGGGTTTTCTCTGCCCAGTCTATGGGCGTGGCCAGGCTTACCTGATGCTGCACAATGGCGGCGCGGCGGCGGCCGAGTTCCAGAAGTTTCTCGACCATCGCGGCGCCGTCGTGAACTTCCCGCCGGGGGCGCTTGCTCGCCTCGGCCTCGCCCGCGCCTACGCTCTCCAGGGCGATAGTGCGAAAGCTCGCACTGCCTATCTGGACTTCCTCACCTTCTGGAAGGACGCCGACCCTGACATCCCCATCCTGAGGCAGGCCAAAGCGGAATACGCGAAGCTGCAGTGAACTCTTCTTGTCTGTCGAGGGTGAAGGTTTTGTTAGGGGCTCTTAAAGCCAGCGTCGCCTCCTCTAGTCCTCGCAAAGACCGCTGATTATCTCCGCCAAGTCGGTCATTTGGCGGGCCCCAGGTAAAGATCCAGCCAGTCGAGCGTCTCCTTAATCAAGTCGTTCCGAGGTACCACATGCCCGGTGTCAAAAAGCGCAAGACGTTTATCTTTGGCCGGTGTACCCAATAGCCGAAACAGGGGCAGCTGGCAGGAACTGTATGGCGTATCAAAATCATATTTGCCATTGATCATTAGGACCGGCATTGTCACACGTGGAGCAAAATTAAGAGGATCAGTTTCAGGCGGTAAACTTTCGACTGCGAGCCCGCCACCCACCAGCACCCCCACCTTCAGTCGTTTTTCCAGGGCCAGCAGCCTTGGTCCTGCCGAACCGCCCCAACTGATGCCGTAATACCCCAACCGGCTATGATCGATATCGTTCCGAGTCTCGAGATAGTCGATTGATCTCATGAAGTCTTTCGCGATCTGGATCGTCACGTCCCGCCAAACGTTCGGTCCTTCCGTATTTTCAACGTGCCTCTCATAAGTTCCCTTATAGATTGGAAATATCAGCGCCCGCCCACTCTTGATAATGAAATCAAGATCCCGCATGCCAACATTGGTGCTGGAGCGTCGGTCCAATGCACCGGAGTGAGGATGGTAAATGATCGTTTGATACGGAGGCTGCGCATCTTTGGGTAAGAAAAGGTAGGCAAAGATGCGCTCGTTTCCGTACGCAGCATTAAACGTAATCCGTTCCTTGCTCCAGGGTTCCGAACTCTCGGCAACCGATTCCACTTGCGGCTTCAGGTCGGTTCGGTCATAAGCGAAAAATCGCTTGTAAATTTCAAAAACCTGATCGGAAACGGGTTTTTCTTTATTGTAATCACGCGTGAGATGTTCAATCGGGCGAGTTAGTGCTTCAGAAACAGGATTACTCGCTGGCTTCATGCAGCGGAAACCATAATTAGGCGCGCGTTTGATGGGTGATTGCGCATCTCCATCTACGAACATGTAAATAGGTTCACCCCATCCGCCACCCAGAATGAATCGGCGATCGCGCGATTGGTTCCAGGTCCATTCCTTCACGTTGCCCGCCATATCATAGGTGCCATACCGACCGATTCCTCGCAGGCTGCCCACGCGCACCGGGCCGTTCTCTCCGAAGTTGCTGAAGTCCACAACGTCGGAAAAGATGGTAAGACCCGCTGCGTTGTACCAGTGGTACACGGTAGGGAGAATCTTTCCGACGAATTGCGCGTAAGCGGCGGCTTCGTACCAGCTCACGCCATTGACCGGAAAATCTTCTTGTCCTTGCGGGAAGTCACCCAGTTCCCAGGTGGCGGGACCAGGCCTGCCTGTGCGGTCGCGAAATTCCTCCATAGCTTGTTCCCAGCTCACCCCCCGGCCATCCTTGATAATCGGCTCCTTCCAGTATTCGCGTTTTCGATAACCTCCGGCATCGACGAACTTCTTGAACTCACGATTCGTGACTTCGTATTTATCGATCAAGTAGTCATCCAACTGCACGGGTGCAGTATCAGCCCATTGGAAACCTCCGCCCTGCACCGCGACCATTCCTGGCGGCAGGCTGCCCTGCGGAGGCAGGATGATGCTGATCAATTCCTTCGGTCCGCCTGCACCCTCCACGGTTTCGAAACCCGGCTTCGACGTTCTCCAGCGAAAATAGCCGAACGGGATGCGAATTTTCTCGAGCGGAGACCGACCAAGTGATTGCCACTCACCATTGGACTGCTTATAGTCCGCCATTTGAACTTCAGCGCCTGCAGGCCTAGTGCGGATGGAAACCTGCTCTGTGTTATCACGATAAAGATTCTTAAAAAACGGATCATTTGGCAGGTATTGCTGAGCCTCTCGAGCAAGCCGGAAAGCCGCGACGTATTGCTGGTTATCGACTAGCCGCGAAATTTCCGGAATGGCCTGCTCCCTGGCCCATCGGATCTTCGCGTTGTGACGCCAAAGCCAGGCTGCTCCGCCTGCCACAACAAGAAGTAGGATTGCGGCCGGAGCCAGCACCTCTGGCCTGAGGATTACCCGTTTCAGCGGCACCCTGGCCGCTGCACCCGAAGTCAGTTGCCGCAACAATTGATTCAGGTCATGCGCCAGTTCACGCGCCGATTGGTATCGCTTGGCACGATCTTTTTCCAGAGCTCTGTTAATAATTCTGCCGAGCTCAGCCGGCAGCCCAGGGTTCAGCTGCACGGGCGAGGTCGGCGCTTTATTAAGGATGCTGTCGAAGACGATCGCCGACGTATTTCCCTGGAACGGCTGCTGACCGGTAGCCATTTCGTAAAGCACTGCGCCCAGCGAAAAAATATCGGTGCGCCCGTCCAATGCTTCTCCGCGCGCCTGCTCAGGAGACATGTACGCAATGGTGCCCATCGCCAGGCCCGGACTGGTCAGCGCGGCGGCCGTCATTGCCATGGTCGGCACAGCAGACGGCCCGGCGGCTGCTTCCGCCTGTTGGGCTACAGGCACTGCCTTGGCCAAGCCGAAGTCCAGAAGTTTGGCCTGCCCGCGCTTGGTCACGAAAATATTGCCCGGCTTGATATCGCGATGGATGATGCCTTGCGAATCGGCCGCGTCCAGTGCGTCGGCCATCTCGGTGCCCAGTTTCAGGAGCTCCTCGGCGGGAAGCGCCCTTCCGGCGATGTGGTAGGCCAGCGAAACACCCGTTAGCAACTCCATCGCGATGAACGGGCGCCCTGCATGCTCGTCCACTTCATAGATCGTGCAGATGTTGGGATGGTTCAAGGCAGAAGCCGACTTGGCCTCGCGCCGAAATCTTTCGAGGCTCGAGTGATCAGTGTGCAGTTGTTCGGGAAGGAACTTCAGAGCAACTCGGCGGTCCAGCTTCGTGTCTTCGGCTGCGTACACAATCCCCATACCGCCGGCGCCGAGCTTCTCTATAACGCGGTAATGGGAGATCGTCTGCCCAATCACTGAAGCCAACCCTGCCCAAGTTCGGAAATGGTAGGCCCCCTCGCATGTGCAGTCAAACGGCCAACACATCTTTTTGAGCAGGAAGAGATGATTCCAGAAGATCACGGGAGGGGGGATACCCCCAATTTTTCATACGGGAACGCGAGCGACGTTTGTGGGCACCTTACGGCACGGCTTCCTCGGCCATGGAAAAAGCCCCGATGGTTCCCGGAGTCTTGGCCCCCTCGCCGCACAACCCTAGCGGCAGGCTGTCTTGCACATCGGTTCCCCTATCGTTGCGCGCGGCCTTGATCCCATTTCCAGGCGGTGGACACAATATCTTCGAGGGAGCGGTGGGCTTTCCAGTGGAGAGCTTTTTGCGCCAGGCGGGGGTCGGCGACGAGCTCGGCAGGGTCGCCGGGGCGTCGCAGAGTAACTCGTTGAGGGACGTGCTTGCCGGTTAGGCGCTCGATGGTGGAGAGGACTTCGCGGACGGAATGGCCGCGGCCGGTTCCGAGGTTCGCTTCCAGGGACTTGCCGTGGGCCAAGTGCTCGAGTCCAGCGACGTGAGCTTCGGCGAGGTCGGTGACGTGGATGTAGTCGCGGATGCACGTGCCGTCGGGCGTAGGGTAGTCGTCGCCGTAGATGTCGAGGGCGGGGCGCTTGCCGTGGATGGCTTCGAAAGCCGAGGGGATGAGGTGGGTTTCGGGATCGTGGATCTCGCCGATTTCACCGCTTTCGTCGGCGCCGGCGGCGTTGAAATAACGGAAGCTGACGAAGCGCAGCCCGTAGGCTGGTTCGTAGGCTTCGAGGGCGCGTTCGAACATCAGCTTGGTAACGCCGTAGGGATTCACCGGCAGGCGTGGCATTTCCTCGGTGATGGGCACTGACGGCGGAGTTCCGTAGACGGCGCACGTGGAAGAGAAGATGAGCTTGCGTACGGGTGAGTCGAGGACGGCGTTCAGCAGGGCCAGGCCGCCGAGGAGATTGTTATGAAAGTACTTTCGGGGATTTTCGACCGACTCGCCGACGTAGGCGTGCGCGGCGAAGTGCATGACGGCGTCGACACGACGCAGGAGCGGCTGGAGCTTGGCGGTGTCGAAGACATCTCCGGTGATGAATTCGAAGCCGGCGGCGAGGCCGGAGTGGCCGGTAGATAGATTGTCATAGATGATGGGCTCGTGGCCGTGGCGTTTGAGGGCGCGGGCGGCGTGGCTGCCGATGTAGCCGGCGCCTCCAACGACTAGCACGAGCAAGATGGGATCCTTAGGGAGAGCAAGGTCTGAATTCTAGCAGAGGCCGAATTGGAGAAGGCGTCCGGGTTAAGCCCGGAAGTGGAGAGTTCAAAACGATTGACAGTGGGTGGATGTGCATTGCGCAGTTTCCGGATGGCGCACGGCCCGGAAGTATTCTTAGGCCAGGGAGCAGGTAGCCATGATCAGAGCGTCAAGACATCAATCATCAACCCCAGGTTCACACGCAACTCGGCCGAGCCGCAGTCCAGATCTTTTGCCGCCCATGATCGCATCAACCAGATTGTTATCGAACATCTTGACCCTGCCGCATGGACAGCCCATGCCTTTTGAGTAAAGAGGGCAATCGGGATGGGGTGAACGGCGAGGGCGAGTTCATTCCAGCTTCACTATTGTGGATTGTCCAACCACGGGCTCTGATCGTTTGTCACCTCGATCCAATCCCGATTTTTTTGTTCAGGTTCCACCCAGAGAGTCATACGAACGAGAGATGAGTCACATCTGGGGCGCTGGCGGGACTTCCATTCCGTCGCTTTCCCGTCTTTCCGGGAAAAAGAATCTAAATTTCAGTGTCCGTTCGCGACGGCGTTCTTCCTCCAAGTGTCGGGTGCGCGCTTTCAGTAAATCGTTGAGTGATACCAAACCCAAAAATGTTCGCGCATCACGTTCCACGACAGGCATTCGTGTAACACCTTTTTCCGCCATGCGATATACCACCACTCGCAGCGGTTCGTCTGGGTAAGCCTCAACCGCGGCGGTTCGCGCCAACTCCCCGAGCAGGCATTGCAGCGCTGCTTCACGATCATGCTCCATCCGTTCGCTTATATCCATTCGTGTCAGCACTCCTACCAGTTGTCCTTCTGTGTCCACCACGGGCAGCAAGCGCTGTTCTTGGCGATGATCCGTCCGCAATGATTGCCATATTTCGCCGAGTGTACTGGTTGCCGGGAGAACCGCGATCTTAGTGCGCATGACCTCGCGCACAAAAAGAATTTCCAGCGCGTCAACCGCATATTCACGGCTCAGGTGGTAACCGCGGCGGGCAACTTTCTCAGTCAAGATGGAGCGCCGCAGCGTCAGCACGGTGAAAGCGTGAGCGATTACGCTACTGACCAACAGCGGCAAAAATATGTTTGCGTCGTGTGTGAGCTCAAAGGCAAAAACGATACTGGTGAACGGCGAACGCATGGTGCCGCCGAGAATGGCGCCCATGCTGATCAGCGGCCAAAAACCGGCGCCTTCATGAGGAAGAAACATCGCCTCAAGGCCCCCCAGAGCGCCCCCCATCATCAGCAACGGCGCCAGAACGCCCCCCGATGTACCCGATCCAAGCGATACCGCCCAGATGAACCATTTGACCAGCAGGACTCCGAGAATGACTTTTGTAGTCACCTCCCCTTGTAGAAGTGCGGCGATGGTGTCATAACCGACGCCGAGCGCTTGCGGGAAAACCAGACCTCCCAAACCGATGGCCAACCCGCCTATCGCCGGCCACCACATCCAGTGGATCTTCAGCCGCTGAAAACCATCCTCGGCAGCGTACACCGATATTGTCAGCAGTGCCGATAGCCCTCCCGCCAAAAGACCAACCAGAGCGCAACCCAGCAGCCCTTTGGGTCCAATAAATAACGGGTGAGCCGGCACGGAGAACAGCGGCCCGAACCCCAAAAGATATCTTCGTACCACGGCAGCTACCGCGCTTGCCATGGCCACCGGAATCAGGCTACGCGGCTTCCATTCAAAAAGTAGCAGCTCGACCGCAAGTAGCACCGCGGCGACGGGCGAGGCAAAAGTTGCAGACATTCCGCCCGCGGCGCCCGCCACAAGCAACGTCTTGCGCTCAGCGCTGGTCAGGTGAAACAGTTGAGCGATCATCGAGCCGAACGCCCCGCCAGTCATGATGATGGGTCCCTCGGCGCCGAACGGGCCGCCGGAACCGATCGATATGGCGGAGGAAATCGGTTTAAGAATCGCGACTTTCGGTTCAATCCGGCTGCCGTTCAGCAAAATGGATTCAATCGCTTCGGGTATTCCATGGCCCCGGATCCGCTCGGAGCCGTACTTTGCCATCACCCCGATGATCAGTGCCCCGACAATAGGAACGAAAACGCTGTAGACGCCCAGATGGTTGCCGACGGGTGACACCAGGGCCGTGTTCCAGCGGCCGAAATAGAACAGATTGGTGAACAGTCCAATCAAACGTAGCAACGCCAGCGCGACAAATGCGCAAACCACTCCGATTGCGACAGCCAGCAAGGAAATGGGAAAGACCCGCCACGTCGTGGTGAAATCTCCTAACTTCTCGTTGCGCTTCGTGGGCTGCCTCCCATTGATCGGCGACTTTGTTTGGGCGTCTTTACTCAGGGCTTTCTAGCACTGCCTTCCTTGCGACTCTTTCGGCGTCGTGGTTTGTATCCCAGAACCGCAGTCATTGCATCCACCAGTTCCACTCCGCCCTCGCGCATCTCTGTAATCCGTTGCCGCGCCACTTGCTCAAGCAATTTCTGTCCGCGCGGCAGCAGCGACACTAGAACGCATCGCCGGTCCTCCGGGTTTCGGATTCGCTGCACACAAGCGCGCGACTGCAGCCGGTTGATCAACTCCACCGTGCTGTTGTGCTTCAGCCCCAGCCGCTCTGCCAAGTTACGGATAGTAGGCTTCATATCCCGCGGGAGCCCGCGTACCGCGAGCAGCAACAGGTACTGCTGCGGCTCAAGCCCGGCTTGGCGTGCCGCGGCGTCACTTTCGCGCAAGAAATGCCGAATGCGATATCGCAGTTCGGCAAGCACGCGATAATCCGCACTGGAAATCCTGATTGGCAAAGTTTCCTTTATCGTGATGCAGGCTGTGGACCAGCGTAGAATTTCTCGCAGGCGTCACGCGTAAGACACGTCAATTTTCTTACTTCCCACCGGATCGGTGAGCAATCTGCATTGTCCTGGTCTTCGTCGCGCCCAGTACGCCGTAGTACATCGCAGAATCGAAAAACCGGCTCAGCATTTCTTGTAATTCCATCCTGCCGGAGAGCTCTACGATGCCGTCAGCCATCGCATTCTCTTGAAGGAACTGCCATAAATGATCACGACTGATTACCATGGCCCAGATAAATTGATGGAGTCCAACGCCGTTCGCAACTCTCGTCGCGGCAATTGCCTGGAACCGTTCGCCAATATCGGCGTCTGTCTTGTACAGCAACCACTCTCCCAGGTTGCG
>Ga0075424_100001672_pt1 | contig 19640 bp, 14 predicted proteins | sample SoiMethybrSBSTD3_FD_75301 | JGI IMG/M metagenome (GOLD analysis project Ga0075424, IMG submission 75301) | Bulk soil microbial communities from a Populus tree surrounding site in Tennessee, USA - Soil MetaG P. TD hybrid SBSTD3 | ecosystem: Environmental > Terrestrial > Soil > Tree plantation... | reverse complement strand
CGCGGGGCCTGAATGTCCTGGCGCGAGCCCGCGAGCGACCGCGGGGCCTGGATGTCCTGACCAGACCGCGGGGCCTGAATGTCTTGACCGGCGCGCGGCGCCTGGATGTCCTGGCGCGAGCCGGCGAGCGACCGCGGCGCCTGAACGTCCTGCGCACTCGAAACCTTCTTCAACATGGCTTGCGCCTGGCTGACTTCGACCGGGCACTTGGTCTGCGCGTCGGCCACGGGCGCCAACGTCGCGACGACTGCCGCGCTCATCACTGCTGCCAAAAATCTCTTCATTGCTCTGTCCATTTCCCTTCGTGTTGGTTTGGATTTGTTCGATCCGTTCACCGCGTCCACCCTCGCTTCGTGTTCACCCCCTCGGCGTTGAGGTCGGCTTGGTGGCCACAACTCTTGGACGGTACTAAGAGCAACAGGGATGCCAGCGGCGAATCCGGCCAAGGACGAATGAAACAAGGTACTTATTCGGAATTCTCATCCGCGTCAGATGGCGTTGTGCCCGGCGCCTCTCGCAACGGGGGTGCGGCATTCTGCCCGTCGACCGCCTTGTGATAGCCTGACACCCGCTATGCAGTGGATCCCGCGTATTTCTCTGGCTTTGGGGCTCATCGTTCTAGGTTTCGGAGCCTGCTCGACTTCAACCACGGTGAAGTCCCCGGCTGCGCCCCAGGTACCTACCCGATACGTGCTCCACAACGGTGTACGGATCCTCGTTCAAGAGTACCCCTCGAGTGAAGTCGTTGCGGTCCAGCTATGGGTGCGCGCGGGCGGACGCGACGAAGCCCCGACGGAGCTCGGCCTGGCCCACTATCTCGAGCACATGCTGTTCAAGGGGACGACGACTCGCTCGAAGGGCTTCGTCGACCGGGACGTCGAGGCAGTCGGCGGGCGGATGAACGCCGGAACCTCGCTCGACTTCACCTACTATCACGCGGTGCTGCCGGCCTCGCGCGCGGTCCCGACCATCGAGATGCTCGCCGACATCAGCGTCAACTCGATCCTCGACGAGACCGAGCTGGAGCTCGAGAAAAAAGTCGTCATCGAGGAAATGCGGTTGAGCGAGGACACACCGCAGCGGCATCTCTCGCGTCAGCTCTACGGCATGGTGTTCGACGGTTACCCGTACGGCCGCTCCGTGCTCGGCACGCCCGAGATCATCCAGAAACTGACGCGGCAGACCTTGCTCGCGTTCTATCGCCGTCACTACGTTCCCGAGTCCTTCACCCTGGTCGTCGTGGGGCCCGTGAATCCCGCCGAGATCCTCCAGGCCGCGGAGCGGACGCTCGGGCGCCTGCCGCGAAGCGGCTTCCAGCGACTACCGCAGTCGGTGCCCGGCTCGTTCGCGCCAAAGAAAACCGAGATCCCGCGGCCCGGGGCGCTGGCCTATCTCGGGATGGGGTGGCTCGGTCCGAAGCTGGATCACGCCGACACGCCCGCCGTCGACCTCCTCGTGTCGATGCTCGGTGAATCGCGCTCGTCGCGCTTGCCCCAGGCGCTCCGCGACCGGCTCGGGCTCGTCAACTCGGTGAGCTCCAACTACCAGGCGCTCGAGGCCGGAGGCGTGATCACGGTGACCGCGCAGCTCGAGGCCGAGAATCTCACCCGCGCCGAGGCCGAGATCCTGAACGAGATCCGTCGCCTGCGCGATCGGGACGTGAGCGACGAGGAGCTGCGTCGAGCCCTCACGCGCGCCGAGGCCGAGCGCGCGTTCCGCAGCGAGACCGCCGAGGGGCGCGCCCAGCTGTTCGGCCACGCGGAGACCGTGTGGCGGCTCAGTGAAGAGCTCGCGTACATCGATCGCCTGCGATCGGTCACACCGGATCAGATTCGTCATGCCGCTCGACGCTATCTGGATCCCGAGAGCTACGGACGGGTCGAATTCGTTCCCCCGCCACGATGACGCGCGTCGTCCTGATGCTCGGCTCCGCGCTGATGGCCTGCGCGCTCGCCCTCGGCGTCTCGCACGCCCAGGACCAGCCCGTCGCGCGCCAGGTGCTCGCGAACGGATTGACGGTGCTGGTTCGCGAAAATCCGGCCGTTGGTGTCGTCGCCGTCTCGCTTCAGGTCCGCGCGGGCTCGCGGTTCGAGACTGAATCGAAGGCCGGCATCACCAACTTCCTGCACCGCGCGATGGTCCGCGGCACGGCGCGCCGCACCGCGATCCAGCTCGCGATCGGCGCCGAAGACATCGGTGGCAGCATCGACGCGAACAGCGAGGTCGAGGCCGCGGAGATACGCGGTCAGGCGCTGGCTCGCCACTGGGAGACGCTGCTGGATCTCGTGGCCGACGTGGCCCTTCAGCCGGCGCTCCGGCCCGACGAGATCGAGAAAGAGCGGCGGCTCATTCTCGGTCAGATCAAGGCGCGCGCGGATGCGCCCTTCTCGTTCACGTTCGACGCCCTGCTCCGGGAGCTGTACGGAACCAACCCGTACGGGCGCAGTCAGTTCGGACTCAAGGAAAGCATCGAGCGACTGACCCGCGACGACCTCCTCACGCACTATCGCGCGATCTATCAGCCCGACCAGATGGTCCTGGCCGTCAGCGGTCAAGTGGAGCGCAAGGCCGTCTTCAAGACGGCCCAGCGACTCTTCGGCCGTATGACTCGCTCCGGCCCAGGGACTCAGGCGGCGCTCCCAGTTTCCGAACCGCCGGGGGAGCGCAAGGTCATCACGCGCCCGGCCCAGCAGGCGCAGATACTGGTCGGCTATCTCGGGCCGGGCCTCGCGGATCCTCTCTACCCGGCCGCTCGCGTGCTCTCGGCCGTGCTCGGCGGCGGCATGGCGGGCCGCCTGTTCGTCGAGCTCAGAGACCGCCGCGGGCTCGCGTACTCGACGGCCGCCTTCATGCCGTATCGCACCGGGCCGACATTCCTGATTGCCTACCTCGGGACGGCGCCGGCCAGCGCCGCCGCGGCGGAGGCGGGGATGCTGCAGGAGCTCGCGCGCGTGCGGGCCGCGCCGATCAGCGACGACGAGCTGGCGCGCGCAAAAGCGTATCTCCGCGGTCAGCTCGTGATGGATCGGCGCACCAACGCGCGCCTGGCGTGGTACCTGGCTTTCTTCGAGACGGTCGGAGCCGGCTGGGATTTTCCCGACCGCTACTCGCGGGCGATCGACGCGGTGACGGTGGAAGACGTCGCGCGCGCCGCGGAGCGGTATTTGACGCGGCCGACGATCGCCGTGCTCCAGCCGCCGGCGCGCTGATGATTCCGCTGAAGGACGACGTTCCCAGCTCGACCGTTCCTTACGTCACGATCGGTCTGATCGGGCTGAACGTCCTGGTATACCTCTACCAGGCGTCGATCGGCCTCGGCGGGGACGTGCGGGCCGCGGAAGCGGTCGTGTTCGAGTTCGGCGCCACACCCTGCCGGATCACCGGGGCGTGCGCCGTCCCCGGAGATTTCCCGAGCCCGCTCGCAACGGTCTTCACTTCGATGTTCCTGCACGGCGGGCTGCTGCACGTCGGTGGCAACATGCTCTATCTGTGGATCTTCGGCGACAACGTCGAGGACACGTTCGGTCACTGGCGCTATCTCACGCTCTACCTGCTGGCGGGCATCGCGGCGGCGGCCACGCAGATCGCCGTGAACCCTCGCTCGTCCATCCCGATGATCGGTGCGAGCGGCGCCGTCTCGGGGGTGCTCGGCGCGTATATCCTCCTGTTCCCGTTCGCGGGCGTCCAGATGCTCGTGGTGTTCGGATTCTTCGCCCGGATCGTGCGCTGGCCGGCGCTCGTCGTGCTCGGCTTCTGGATCATCATCCAGGCCCTGAGCGGTATTCTGACATTCAGCGCCGCCGCCTGGGGTGGGGGTGAGGCCGGCGGCACGGCGTGGTTCGCACACATCGGGGGATTCCTGGCGGGCATGGCCCTGCTGTTTCTGATGCGGCCCCGGCGAGTCGCTCGCCTATAATGAAGCGCGTAATGAAACGTCCAACGAAAACGCGGATCGACAAGCTGCTCGTCGACAAGGGACTGATCGAGAGCCGCGAAAAGGCCGCCCGGCAGATCCTCGCCGGCGAGGTGTTCGCGGATGGACAACTCGTCGAAAAGGCGAGCGACCTGGTCGCCCCGGGGGCCGTGGTCGAGGTACGGGCGCGGAGCCCCTTCGTGAGTCGCGGGGGCGAGAAGCTCGTTCATGCGCTGAATCACTTCCAGGTCAAGGTGGCCGGGCGCGTCTGCATGGACGTGGGCGCCTCCACGGGTGGATTCACGGATTGCCTGCTCCAGAAGGGCGCCACCCGGGTGTACGCCGTCGACGTCGGCACCGGACAGCTGGATCAGCGCCTGCGGAAGGATCAGCGGGTCGTCGTGATGGAGCATACGAACGCTCGCTCGCTCGACCCGCGGGTGTTCGGCGACCAGCCGACCCTGGCGGTCGTCGACGTGTCCTTCATCTCGCTCGAGAAGATCCTGCCGGCGACCTTCGGCGTCCTCGCCTCGCGCGGCGAGGTGGTCGCGCTCGTCAAGCCGCAGTTCGAGGTGGGCCGTGAGCACGTCGGCAAAGGCGGTGTTGTCCGCGAGCCCGCCCACCATCGAGCGGCGGTGCAGCGGCTGGCGCGGTATGCTGTGCTGCGTGGCTGGCACGTCCTGGGCGTCACCGCTTCTCCGCTGCGAGGCCCGAAAGGCAATCACGAGTTCTTCCTGCACTTCTCGACGCACGGCCGTACTGCCAGCGATCTGGAGTCGATGATCAGCCGGAGCGTCGAGGCACTTGCGTGACCCGGGTCGGCATCGTCGCGAAGCCCGACGCGCCCCGCGCGAAGGGCGTGATCGCGCAATTGCTGTCCTGGCTCTCGGCGCGCGGGCTCGGGGCGGTTCTCGAGAAAGAAACCGCCGACCTCGCCGCTGACGCCCCCGCGGCGGCCGGCAAAGCCGAGCTGCCGTCGCAGGTAGACCTGCTGGTCGTCCTCGGCGGCGACGGCACCCTCCTCTCGATGGCCAGAGCGGTCGGCGACCTCGGCGTGCCGCTCCTCGGCGTGAACCTCGGAGGGCTCGGCTTCCTGACGGCGACGACCCTCGACGAGATGCTCCCCGCGCTCGAGGCGTACCTCGCGGGCCGGATGACCATCGAAGAACGGATGCTCCTGGCGGCGCGGGTCATCCGCAACGGCCAGCCGCTCTGCGAGTACGCGGCCCTCAACGACGTGGTCATCACGAAGTCGGCGATGAGCCGCATCATCGATCTCTCGGTCTCGGTCGACGGCCGCTACGCGACGGCCTACCGCGCGGACGGTCTGATCATCTCGACGCCGACCGGGTCGACGGCGTACTCGCTTTCCGCGGGCGGGCCGATCCTGTTCCCGACCATGGATGCCATGGTCCTGACCCCGATCTGCTCCCACACCCTGACCAACCGCCCGATCGTGCTACCCGGCGCGGACCGCGTCGAGGTCACCCTGCTGGCGGACCAGGAGGTGATGGCGACGGTCGACGGACAGGTGGGCGTCGGGCTACGAGAGCGGGACACGGTCGAGGTGAGGAAGGCGGCCTCGCGTATCCGGCTCGTTCGGTTTCCGCAGAAGGACTTCTTCTCGGTGCTCCGCACGAAACTCAAGTGGGGTGAGCGTTAACGCCGTATCCGCTCCGATACCGCTTGAGGTGTGCGACGCGCTGACCTAGCATCGGCCAGATGCTCCTCGAGATTCGAGTCCGCAATTTCGCCGTGATCGACGCCGTCACCGTCTCCTTCCAATCCGGGCTCAACGTGCTGACCGGTGAGACCGGCGCCGGCAAATCGATGCTCCTCGACGCGCTCCTCCTGATTCGCGGTGCCCGCGCCCAGACCGATGTCATCCGCACCGACACCGAGATCGCGACCGTCGAGGCCCTGTTCGAGGCGGCGCCGCGCGGCGCGGCGGCCGCGGTGCTCGAGGAAGCGGGGCTCGGCCTCGATCAGGGACAGGTGGTGGTGCGCCGCGAGCTCACGCGCTCGGGGCGCCACCGCGCCTTCGTCAACGACTCGCCGGTGACTGTCGGGCTGCTCGAGCGCCTGGGTGACCATCTGGTCGAGATTCACGGGCAGCACGAGCACCAGCGCCTGCTGGAGCCGGCGCGTCAGCTCGATCTCCTCGATCGCTTCGCGGATGCCGAGGAGCTGGGCGATCGGGTGCGCGAGCTGTTCGCGAAGCATCGTGCGGCCGTGACCGAGCTCGAGCGCGCCCGGACGGCCGAGCGAGATCGCGCCCAGCGCGAGGATCTGCTACGGCTTCAAGTCTCGGAGCTCGACGCCGCGCGGCTGCGAGTCGGCGAAGAAGAAGAGCTGCGCGTGGAGCGCCGCCGCCTCCAGCACGCCGAACGGCTGTCGGGCGGGCTCGCCGAGGCGGCGTCACTCCTCAACGACGACGACGGCTCGGCGATGAGCCGGCTCCATCGCACCGCGCGGCTGCTGCGCGATCTCGCGCGGCTCGATCCCGCGTTCGGCGCGCCGGCGGATTCGGTCGACGGCGCCGGCGCGCTGGTCGAGGACGCCCTCGCGTCGGTCCGCGCGCTGCGGGAGAGCATCGCGATGACGCCGGGGCGTCTCGACGCGCTCGATGAGCGTCTCGACGCGCTCACGCGCCTCAAGCGCAAGTACGGCGACTCGGAGTCGGCGATGCTCGCGTTCCGCGAGGAGGCGGCGGGCGAGCTCGAGCGTTTGGGCCGCCACGAGGCGATCCTGGCCGAGCAGGAGCGCATGCTCGCCGAGCTCGAGGCAGAGCTCTCGGGCGCCGCGCACGAGCTCTCGAAGCGCCGCCACGAGGCGGCCGAGCGCTTGGCCGGGGAGGCGGCGCGCGAGCTCCGGCAGCTCGGGATGGAGCACGCTCGCTTCGAGATCGCCGTCACGCGCGCGCCGTTCGCGGAGATCGGCGCGCGCGGGCTCGACCGGGTCGAGTTTCGTCTGTCGACGAACCCGGGCGAAGAGGTGCGGCCGCTCGCGCGAATCGCCTCGGGCGGCGAGCTCTCCCGCACGATGCTCGCGCTGAAGGCCATCCTGGCGCGCGCCGACCGAGTGCCCACCATGATCTTCGACGAGGTCGACTCGGGGATCGGCGGACGGGTGGCGGCCGTCGTCGCGCAGAAGCTGGCCGCCGCCGCGGAGGGGCGCCAGGTGCTCTGCGTGACCCATCTGGCGCCGATCGCCGCCCGCGCCGCCCACCACGTGCGGGTCGCCAAGAGCGTGCGCGGCGGTCGGACTCGTGTCAGCGCCGAGATCGTGACCGGCGAGGCGCGCGTGGAAGAGATCGCCCGCATGGTGGCGGGCGACCGGGTCACCGAGACCGCGCGGGGCCACGCTCGCGAGCTTCTGGGTCGGCCGGCCTCGCGAAAGCGCCCTGTATAATGAGCCCGACATGATCGATGCGCTGCTGAAGAAGGTCTTCGGCACCAAGCACGAGCGCGACGTCAAACGCATGATGCCGGTGGTGCTGGCCATCAACGCGCTCGAGGCCTCGCTCACCCCGCTCGACGACGCCGGCCTCCGCGCGAAGTCCGAGGAGTTCAAGAAGCGGATCGAGGATGGCGAGCCGCTCGACGAGATCCTGCCGGAGGCCTTCGCGGTCTGCCGTGAGGCGGCCCGTCGCAATGTCGAGATGCGCCACTTCGACGTGCAGCTGATCGGCGGCATGGTGCTCCACAACGGCACGATCGCCGAGATGGCGACGGGCGAGGGCAAGACGCTCGTCGCGACCTTGCCGGCCTACCTGAACGCGCTCACCGGCCGCGGCGTGCACATCGTCACGGTCAACGACTACCTGGCCAAGCGCGACGCCCAGTGGATGGGGCCCATCTATCAGGCGCTCGGCCTGAGCGTCGGCGTCATCCAGCACGAGGCGTCGTTTCTCTACGACCCGAAGTTCGTGACGTCCGACATCCGGCTGACGTCGCTCCGGCCGTGCACGCGGCCCGAGGCCTATCGGGCCGACATCACCTACGGCACGAACAACGAGTTCGGGTTCGACTACCTGCGCGACAACATGCGGTTCAGCCTCGAGGAGCTGGTGCAGCGCGACCTCCACTACGCGATCGTCGACGAGGTCGACTCGATCCTGATCGACGAGGCGCGGACTCCGCTGATCATCTCGGGACCGTCCGACGAGACGACCGACCTCTACTACAAGATCGACCGCATCATCCCCAAGCTCCGGCGGGCGGCGACGATCACTGAGGGCAAGCTCTCCGAGATCGAGGCCGAGAAGAAGGGTGACTTCATCGTCGACGAGAAGGCGCGGGCGGTCGCGTTGACCGAGGAGGGCATCGCCACCTGCGAGCGCCTCCTGAACGTCGAGAACCTGTATGACCCGCGCAACATGACGATGCTGCACCACATCCAGCAGGGGCTTCGCGCCCACGCCTTGTTCCGGCGGGACGTCGACTACATCGTGAAGGACGGCCAGGTCATCATCATCGACGAGTTCACCGGCCGCCAGATGCCCGGCCGGCGCTGGTCCGACGGGCTCCATCAGGCGGTGGAGGCCAAGGAGGCCGTCAAGATCGAGCGCGAGAACCAGACGCTCGCCACGATCACGTTCCAGAACTACTTCCGCATGTACGACAAGCTCGCCGGCATGACCGGCACCGCCGAGACCGAGGCGGAAGAGTTTGCCAAGATCTACAAGCTCGACGTCACGGTGGTCCCGACGAACCGGACCCTGGGCCGCGTCAACTTCCCGGACGTCGTGTACAAGACCGAGCGCGAGAAGTTCAACGCGGTCGCCGACGACATCATCGAGCGCAATCAGAAGGGCCAGCCGGTGCTCGTCGGCACCGTCTCGATCGAGAAGTCCGAGGCGCTCTCGAGCCTCCTGAAGAAGCGCGGGGTCCGCCACGAGGTCCTGAACGCGAAATACCACGAGCGCGAGGCCGAGATCGTCGCCCAGGCCGGCCGCGAGAACGCAGTCACGATCGCCACCAACATGGCCGGTCGCGGCACCGACATCCTGCTCGGCGGCAACCCCGATTTCTTGTCGAAGGAGATTCTGCGCAAGCGCGGGCTCGATCCGGTGACGGCGGCGGAGTCCGACCGGGCGGCCGCGCTCACCGAGGCGCGACGGATCACCGAGCCGGAGCACGCGCGCGTGGTCGAACGTGGCGGCCTGCACATCGTGGGCACCGAGCGCCACGAGGCGCGCCGCGTGGACAACCAGCTCCGCGGGCGCTCCGGGCGTCAGGGCGATCCCGGCTCCTCGCGCTTCTACCTGTCGCTCCAGGACGACCTGCTCCGCATCTTCGGCTCCCAGCGCGTCGAGCGGATCATGGAGCGGCTGGGCATGCAGGAGGGCGAGCCGATCGAGCACAAGCTCGTCACTCGCGCCATCGCCACCGCGCAGAAGCGCGTCGAGACCCACAACTTCGAGATCAGGAAGCACCTGCTCGAGTACGACGACGTGATGAACAAGCAGCGCGAGGTCATCTACGGGATGCGGCGGCAGATCCTGGAGGGCGAGAGCCAGGCCGAGACCATCGCCGAATGGGTCGACGAGCTCGTGGAAGGCACCGTCGACCCGTACGTCGCGCGCGGCGCGCACCCGGAAGACTGGGATCTCGCCGGGCTGACGGAGGCGCTCCACCGTCAGTTCGACACGCGGATCCCGGCGGCGCAGTTCGAGGAGGTCGCCTCGCGCGAGGGGCTGGACGAGCTCGTGCAGGAAGCGGTCAAGGCGCGCTTTGCCGAGCGTGAGCGCGAGCTCGGCCCGGAGCTTCTGCAGGCGCTCGAGCGGCACGAAATGCTGATCGTGCTCGACACCCAGTGGAAGGACCACTTGCTCTCGATCGACCACCTCAAGGAGGGCATCGGGCTGCGCGGCTATGGCCAGCGCGACCCGCTGACCGAGTACAAGAAGGAAGCCTTCGACCTCTTCGAGGACATGTTCGAGCGCATGAAAGCGGCCGTGATCGAACGGCTCTTCAAGGTTCAGATCGTCCGCGACGCGCCGATGGAATTGCCGGCGATGACGGCCTGGGCCGATGCGCGTGAGTCACGGGGCGAGATCGCCGGCGAGCCCGCTCGCGCCTCGACCCCGGCGCCGCGGACGCAGGCGGTGCCTCGGACACCGACCGGAGAGAAGATCGGCCGCAACGACCCGTGCTACTGCGGGTCCGGGAAGAAGTACAAGAAATGCCACTATCTGAAGTCCTGAAGAGGCGATATCTAGGGTTCTGAGGCGCTAGTACCCCCACGGCTGGTGCTTTTTTCTTTGGCTGTATTGGGGTCCCCGTGCTAGAAAACCCCATGCGCCTCGAATCCGTCTCGCTGCACGGCTTCAAGTCCTTCGCGGAAAAGTCTGTCCTCAAGGTCACGCCGGGCATCACCGCGATCGTCGGGCCGAACGGCTGCGGCAAGAGCAACATCTCGGAATCGGTTCGCTGGGCACTCGGCGAGCAGAGCGCGAAGTCGCTCCGCGGTCAACGCATGGAAGATCTGATCTTCCACGGCTCGGCGTCGCGCAAGCCAGTCGGCTTCGCCGAAGTCGAGCTGACCTTCAGCAACGACGGCGTGCTCTCCGTGCCGTGGACCGAGGTCGCGGTCAGCCGCCGCCTCTATCGCACGGGTGAGAGCGAGTACCTCCTCAACAAGAACCCGTCGCGCCTGCGCGACATTCTGGATCTCTTCGCCGGCACCGGCGCCAATCCACGCGCCTACTCGGTGATGGACCAGGACAAGCTCAACCACGTCCTCACCGCGAAGCCGCACGAGCGCCGGGTGTTCGTCGAAGAAGCCGCCGGCATTGCGCGGTACAAGCAGCAGCGTAACGAGACCGAGGGCAAGCTCGACGCCACCCGCCAGAATCTCGTACGCGTGCGCGACGTGATGGACGAGGTGCGCCGCCAGCTGAACTCGCTCGAGCGACAGGCGAAGAAGGCGCAGCAGTACAAAACGCTACAAAGCGAGAAGCGCGACCTGGGGCTCGCGCTCGTCGCCGCCGACTTCGCCGGCCTCAGCAGTGACGGCGAGCGCATGGCCGGTGAGCTCGTGCGGCTCCGCGACGGCGAGGAGGCCCTGCGCGCGCGTCTGGCGACCCTGGCGGCCCGCGAGGCCCAGGCGCGCGAATCGCTCCAGGTGAGCGAGCACCGTCTCTCGGATCTCCGTCAGGCCGTCTCGAAGGTGCAGGGCGAGCTCGAGCGGCTGCTCGAGCGTCGCGAGCAGATGGGCGTGCAAATCCGCGAGCTCGGCGAGGAGAGCCTGCGCCTCGACGAGGAAGTTCGGACGACCACCGAGCGCCAGGCGTCCATCGTCGGCGAGCGGGAGAATGTTCGCGTCGCGCTGCGAGACACCGAGCAGGTCGCCGCCGAACGCTCGCGCGCCGCGACGGAATTCGAGGCCGCCCTCGAGCGGCATCGCGCCGCGCTCGCCCTGGAGCGCGACCACGCGGAGGCGCTGCGTCTCGAGCAGGCGCGGCTGGCCGCGGAGCGCGTCGATCTGATGCGCAGCGCCGGCGAGCTTCGCGAGCGCGAGCTCCAGCTCGGTCGCCGCGCCGAGCGTCTCGCCGCCGAGCTCGCCCAGGCGCACGCGGAGGCGGAGCGCCTCGCGGGAGAGCGCGGGACCCTGGCGGCCGCACGCGATCGGGCGGCCGCCGACCTCGTCTCGCTCGAGGAGCAGCGCCAGCGGCTCGAGACGCAAGAGGCCGCCGCCGAGCGGCGGTTGACCGAAGCCGAGGCGCATGTGGCCGACGCGCGCGTCGAGCTGGCGGCGCGGCGCTCGAGCTTCGAGGCGCTCTCCGAGCTCGAGCGCGCCCGCGAAGGCTACGGCGCCGGTGTGCGCGCGGTCTTCTCCGACGGGCGCCGCGATCAGCTGCACGGGATCGTCGGCACCGTGGCCGATCTCCTCGAAGTCCCGACCGGGATGGAGCGCGCCATCGAGGCCGTGCTGGGCGAGCGCCTGCAGTGGGTGGTCGTCGAGCGGTTCGAGCACGCGCGCGCGGCCGTGACATATCTGCAGGACCATGCGCTCGGCGCGGCGACGTTCCTGCCGCTCGAGCATCTGCCGGCGCCGTCGGATCCGGGACCGGCGGACAACGGTGTCCGCTGGGTCGCCCGTCACGTCAGCGCGACGGCCGCGAGCCTCGTCCACCACCTCCTCGGCCAGGTCGCGGTCGTCGAGCATCTGGACGAGGCGGAGCGGCTCTGGCGCCGCAACGGTGTGGTCGCGACCTACGTCACGCCGGGCGGGGAAGTTCTCGGCCCGACCGGCCGCCTCCACGGCGGCGGTGACCAGGCTACGAGCGAGACGCAGCACTCGCTCCTGGCCCGCAAGCGGCACCTCCGCGAGCTCGAGTCGGAGGTTCAGCGGCTCGCGGCGGTCGTCGAGACCGGGCAGGCCGAGATCACGACGCTCGGCGCCGAGTTCGCGACCCTCAAGGAGCAGATCGGAGAGCTCGCGCGCGCCGTGCAAGTGCGCCTGGCCGAGCGTCTGTCGGGCGAGAAGGACGTCGAGCGGGCCGGCCAGGAGCACGCCCGGGTGCAGCGGCACGTCGAAACGGTCGAGGCGGAATCGCACCAGGTCGCACGCGAGGCCGAGGAGACCAGCACGACCCTGGCGCGGCTCAGCCAGCGCATCGCGGTCGCACGCGACGCCGAAGGCGCGCTCGAGGCGGCGGCCGAGCGCGTCCGGGACGCGATCGAAAGCGCCCAAACCGACGAGACCGCGCTCGGGGCCGAGCTGACGGCGTGCCGGGTCGATCTCGCCTCGGTCACCGAGCGGGTCGAGGCCCTCGGCCGTGAGCTCTCACGCGTCGACGAGATCGAGCGCGATCTGACCGACCGGCTGGCTCAGGCCGAGCAGCGCCAGGCCCAGCTCGTCGAGCGGCGCGTGTGGCTCGCAGAGGAGCGCGAGCGGACGGACGTCGCGGCGCGTGAGGTCGCGGTGGAGCGCGATCGCAGCGACGCCGAAACGCGCGTGGTGGCGGAGCACCATGAGGGGCTCGCCTCCGAGGCGCGTGCGGTCGAGCACGAGTCGCGCGGCGCCGAGAGCGAGCTCGGCCGGCTGGTCGCCTCCGCGCACGAGATCGACATTCGCGCGACCGAGTGCCGCGTGCGGCGCGAGGAGCTCGGGCAGGAAGCGTGGCGCGTCTACGGCGTCGATGCGCAGACCTTGCTCGCCCATCACGATCCCGAGCGCGAGCTCGGGACCGTGCGCGAGCGGGTGGCGGAGCTCGAGGAGCGCCTCGCGGCGATCGGGCCCGTGAACCTGGTCGCCGACGACGAGTACCGTGAGCTCGACGAGCGCCTGACCTTCCTGAGAACGCAGCACGACGACCTCACCGCGTCGATCAAGGATCTGGAAAAGGCACTGCGCGGGATGACCCGCACGGCGCAGGAGCGATTCGTCCAGGCGTTCGAGGAGATCAACGGTCATTTCAAGAAGCTGTTCGAGCGCCTCTTCGAGGGCGGACGCGCCGAGCTCCGGCTGGTGGAGGCCGAGGAGGGCGGCGACCCGCTCGACACGGGGGTCGAGCTCATGGCCCAGCCGCGCGGCAAGCGGCTCCAGGCTGTCACGCTCCTGTCGGGCGGGGAGCGGGCGCTCACCGGGCTGGCACTGCTCTTCGCGATCTTCTACTTCCGGCCGAGCCCGTTCTGCGTTCTCGACGAGGTTGACGCGCCGCTCGACGACGCGAACATCCACCGTTTTCTCCGTGTTCTCAGGGAATTGACCGGCCAGACCCAATTCCTCGTCATCACTCACAACCGGAAGACCATGGAGGCGGCTGACGTCCTCTACGGCGTCACCATGGAGGAGCCGGGTCTCTCGACCCTGGTCTCGGTCAACCTGAACGCGCAGTAACAGGATGAAGAAGCTGGCGGGATACGCTACGCTCGAAGTATGTCGAGCGTCGGCGCGTACCTGCGAGGGCTACGCGAGCAGCAAGGGCTATCGATCGACGAGCTCTCGCGCGCAACCCGCGTGCTCCATCACTACCTAGAAGCCCTCGAGTCGGACGACATGGCCTCGCTGCCGGCGCCCGTCTTCACCAAGGGCTTCATCCGTGCGTATTGCCAGGCCATCGGCGCCGACCCCGAAGAGGCGCTCAAGCTCTACGATCGGAGCGCCAGTCGTCTCCCCGAGAGACCCAAGATTCCGATCGTCGCGGCTCCCGTCATCGTCGCGACACCGGATCCTGACGACTACACGCCGCTCGTCACTCAGGCCGTTGCCGCCCCCCAGGGCGAGCCCCGCGAGACTCGCTCGCGTGGCACTTTGCTCGTGAGCTTTATCCTGGTCGTGGTGCTCGGCGTCGCATTTTTCGCCGTCACCATGACGCTTCAATCGAGCCGGGACGGGGACGGCGGGCCGAGTCAGCGTGCCGCGCTTCCGGAGCCTCCGCCGGCCGCCGATGTCCCGGCCGCCTCGCCCGTCTCCGCATCGGCTCCCGTGGAGAGTCCGGCGCCTGCGGCGGCCGCCGCAACGCCGCCGCCGGTCGTAGTCCCTCCGCCCCCGACCGCTCCGCACGCGAAACCGCCGGCAGCGCCGAGTGTCGCGCCGAGCCTTCCGGCGCCGAGCACCCGGCCGGCGTCGAGTGCCCCGGTAACGCCGCCAATGCCCGCAGTGGCGGGTCTTCCCGCAACGCCGCCGGCTGCCTCGCCCGCTCCCGCCGCGGCCAATCCGACGGCTCGCCCCGCCGCGGCACCGTTTCGGCTCATCGCGCGAACGACCGAGACCACCTGGATGCGCGTGCGGACCGAGGACGGGCGAACGAGCGAAGAGACGATTCCGCCCAACGAGATCCGCGAATGGATCTCGAATGGCCCCTTCATCATCACGATCGGGAATGCCGGCGGTGTGAGCCTCGAGCTCAACGGCCGCGCGATCCCTCGGCTCGGCGCCAGCGGCTCAGTCATCACTCGATTGGTCCTGCCCTCGGACAACCAGTGAAGTTTCTCTCGGCTCTGAGTGAGCGGCTCCGCGACGGGCTCCGCCGGTCGCAGGAGTATCTCGCCGGGAGTCTCGGCACCGTGCTGGACACCGATCGGCCCGTCGACGACGTGTTGCTCGAGGAGCTCGAAGAGCTGTTGATCGCGGCCGACCTTGGAGCGTCGCTCGCCGCTGACTTCGTCAATCGCGCGCGTGAGGAAGTCATGTTCGGGACGGTGACCCGCGCGAGCCAGCTCCGGCCGCTCTTCCGGCGCTTCCTCCTCGACACCCTGGCGCCGGTCACGCAGCCGCTCAACCTCGAGCATCATCCCGCGGTCGTCCTGCTCCTCGGGGTCAACGGCTCGGGCAAGACGACGACGGCGGCCAAGCTCGCCGCCTCGCTCAAGGGATCCGGCAAGCGCGTGATCCTCGCGGCGGCCGACACGTTCCGCGCGGCGGCGATCGAGCAGCTCGAGCGCTGGGGCGAGCGCATTCAGGTCGAGGTCATCCGGCAGGCCGCGGGCTCCGATCCCGCCGCCGTCGTGTTCGACGCGGTCAAGGCTGCCACGGCCCGCGATCTGGACGTACTCATCGTGGACACGGCGGGCCGGCTGCACACCAAGACGAACCTGATGGACGAGCTGGCGAAGCTTCGCCGCGTGATCGAGCGCCAGCTCCCCGGCGCGCCTCACGAGACCTTGATGGTCCTCGACGCCCCGACGGGCCAGAACGGATTCGCCCAGGCCCGGATGTTCCATGAAACGATCGGCCTCACGGGCGTCTGCCTGACGAAGCTCGACGGGACCGCCAAGGGCGGGATCGTCATTCGCATCGTCCGCGAGCTCAAGGTGCCCGTGAAGCTCATCGGCCTGGGCGAGAAGCTCGAGGATCTCCAGCCGTTCGACGCGCAGGCATTCGTGGACGCGCTCGTGGCCGAAGCATGAAAGAGGGCGAGACAGCCGAGCGCTTCATGCGGCGGGCGCTCGAGCTGGCCGAGCGTGGCCGCGGGCTGACCTCGCCGAACCCGCTGGTCGGCGCGGTGGTCGTCACGTCTGGCGGTGACGTCGTCGGCGAAGGATTCCACGCCCGCGCCGGCGGGCCCCACGCCGAGATCGAGGCCCTGCGGGCGGCCGGCGCCAGCGCGCGCGGCGCCACGCTCTATGTGACGCTCGAGCCGTGCTCGCATCAGGGACGGACTCCTCCCTGCGCCCCCGCGGTCGTTCAGGCCGGTGTCGTGCGCGTCGTCGCATCGATCAGCGATCCCAATCCGCTCGTCTCGGGCCGGGGCTTCGCCGAGCTCCGCGCCGCGGGTGTCGAGGTTGTCGTCGGAGCCGGCGCCGCGGAAGCCGAGCGCCAGAATCGGGTGTTTCTCACCGCGATGCGCGAGCGGCGGCCGCACGTGACGCTCAAGGCGGGGATGACCCTCGATGGCAAGATCGCCGACCTGCACGGCGCCTCTCGCTGGATCACCGGGGACGCCGCTCGCCGGCGAGCGCATCGTCTTCGCAGCGAATCGGATGCGATCGTCGTCGGCATCGGGACGGTGCTGCGCGACGATCCGGAGCTGACCGTACGCCTCGACCAGCCATGGCCGCGAGAGCCCCTGAGGGTCGTGCTCGACACCGGGGCCCGGACTCCGGTCGGGGCGCGCCTCATTCGCGCCGGCCGGCCGAGCCACGCCGTGATCGCGGTCGGCGTCGACGCCCCGGACGGGCGCGTCCGCGATCTGGCGGGATCGGGCGCCACGGTCGTGTCGTGCGGTACCCGAGACGGGCGCGTGGATCTGGGCGCGCTCCTCGCGGAGCTGTTCGCTCGCGAGGTGCGCGCGGTGCTCGTCGAGGGCGGCGGCGAGGTCCACGGCGCCTTCCTCGACGCCGGCCTGGTCGATCGTGTCGCGATGTTCGCGGCGCCGCTGCTGATCGGCGGGCGCGGCGCGACGCCGGTGGTGGCCGGGGAGGGGCGCGAGCTCAAGAGCGCCGTGCGCCTGGGCGCTTTTACGGTCACGCCCCTGGGCGACGATCTGCTCGTCGAGGCCGACGTGGTCCGCGGACCGCGGAGCGGCTGATGTTCACGGGGATCGTGGAGGAAGTCGGCGCGATCCGCGCGATCGAGCGCCACGAGCACGTCGCGCGGCTCGAGATCGAGGCGCGAGTGACCCTCGACGGGGTTGACCTCGGGGGCAGCGTCGCGGTGAACGGCGTGTGCCTGACGGTGATCGAGCGGCGCCCCTCAGGCTTCGTCTTCGAGATCGGTCCGGAAACTCTTTCCCGGACGGCGCTCGGGCACGTGGCTCCCGGAGACCCCGTCAACCTCGAACGTCCCCTGCGGTTCGGCGGCGCCCTGGGCGGCCATTTGGTCCTGGGGCATGTCGATGGTGTGGGAACCGTGGACACCGTAACCCGTGTAGAATCAACGGCGCGGGTGCGGGTCATGCTGCCGAGTCGCGACCTCGAGCCGCTCCTGATCCCCCAGGGGTCGGTCGCCGTGGACGGTGTCAGCCTTACGGTGGCTGCGCTGGGCGATCGGAGCTTCGAGGTCATGCTGATCCCGCACACGCTGGCGGTGACGACGCTTGGACGGCTGAAGCCGGGGCAGGCGGCGAACATCGAAGCGGACGTGATCGGCAAGTATCTCGTGCGCTCGCTGGCACTGAGGGGGACGACATGACCGGGTTCTCGAGCATCGAGGAGGGCATCGAGGAGATCCGCCAGGGCCGCATCCTGCTCGTCGTGGACGACGAGGATCGCGAGAACGAAGGTGACCTGGTGATGGCGGCTGATCGCGTGACGCCGGAGGCCGTGAACTTCATGGCCAAGCACGGCCGCGGCCTGATCTGCGTTCCGATGCTCGGCGAGCGCCTCGACGACCTCAAGATCACGATGATGGTGTCCGACAATACCGCGCCCATGGGCACCGCGTTCACGGTCACCGTTGACTCCCGCCGGGGTGTTACCACCGGCACGTCCGCGTACGATCGGGCGGTGACGATCCGCACGCTCGTCGATCCGCTCATGCGCGCCGACGACCTGACGCGCCCGGGCCACATCCTGCCCCTGCGGGCGATGGGGGGTGGGGTCCTGCGACGGGCCGGCCACACCGAGGCCGCGATCGATCTCGCTCGCCTGGCCGGCTGCTATCCCGCGGGTGTCATCTGCGAAGTCCTCGACGACGACGGCGGGATGGCGCGCGTGCCCCAACTGACCGCGCTCGCGACCTCGCACGGCCTCAAGATGATCACGATCCGCGACCTCATCGAGTACCGGATTCACAAGGAAAAGCTGGTGCGCCGCATCGCGACGACCAAGCTGCCGACGGACTTCGGCGAGTTCACCGCGATCGCTTATGACACCACGGTCGACAGCCGGGTGCCGCTGGCCCTCGTGATGGGCTCGGTGTCCGGCGACTCGCCCGTACTGGTCCGGGTGCACTCCGAGTGCCTGACGGGTGACGTCTTCCACTCGCGTCGCTGCGATTGCGGGCTCCAGCTCGACAAGGCCCTGCACCGGATCCAGGCCGAGGGGCGCGGCGTCTTCGTGTACATGCGGCAAGAGGGGCGGGGGATCGGGCTCCTCAACAAGATGCGCGCCTACGAGCTCCAAGACCAGGGGAAGGACACGGTCGAGGCCAACATCGCGCTGGGGTTCCACGCCGATCTGCGCGACTACGGCATCGGCGCGCAGATCCTTGTGGATCTCGGGGTCAAGAACTTGAAGCTCCTGACCAACAACCCGAAGAAGATCGTCGGCCTCGAGGGGTACGGGCTGCACATCTCCGAGCGCGTCCCGATCGAGATTCCGGCGACCGAGACGAACCGGAAGTACCTCAGCACGAAGCGCGACAAGCTCGGGCACCTCCTGTCGTCCCTGCCGGACTGATATGGCCGGTCGAGCCCCGAAGTTTCGCCGCGCCGCCGGGAGCGCGGGCCCGTTCAGGTTCGCGATCGTCGCCGCCCGCTTCAACGAGCGCATCACGCAGCGGCTCGTCGCCGGCGCGCTGCAAGCGCTGCGGGCCGCGCGGCTGGGGCCCGACGCGATCGAAGTCCACTGGGTCCCGGGATCCTTCGAGCTGCCTCAGGCCGCGAACCACCTCGCGACGACCGGGCGCTATTCAGGGATCGTGTGCGTCGGCGTCGTCATCCGCGGGCAAACGCCGCACTTCGAGCACGTCGCGCGCGAGGCCGCGGCCGGCATCCGGCACGTGGCGCTCACGACGGGCGTGCCCACGACGTTCGGCGTCATCACCTCGCTGACCGAGGAGCAGGCGTGGGCGCGCGCGGGCGGGGACGTGGGGAATCGCGGCGAAGAGGCCGCCGAGGCGGCACTGCAGATGGCCGAGTGGCTTCGCCAGCTCGGCGATCATCGCGCGGGGCGGAATCCCGCGCGCCCAGGACATGTCCGACGCCGATAAGCCGACGAGTCGGCGCGCCGTGGGCAAGCGCAGGAAGGCTCGCGAAGTCGCCCTCCAGTTCTTGTACCAGCTGGACCTCACTGGCGCCGACGACCCGATCCCCCACGACGAGGAGTTCTGGGCGCGCCATCCCGTCGACGACGACACGCGCGTCTTCGGCGACGCGCTCGTCCGCGGCGTCAAGTCGAACCAGGAAAAGATCGATCACGCCATCTCTCAGTTCGCGGAGCACTGGGACCTCGATCGGATGGCGGTCGTCGACCGCAACATCCTGAGGCTTGCCGTCTACGAGCTCCTGTGGACGGCCGAGGTGCCGCCGAAGGTCGCGATCAACGAGGCCATCGAGATCGCCAAGAAGTTCGGGACCAAGGAGTCGAGCCGATTCATCAACGGCTTGCTCGAC
>Ga0075424_100001671_pt1 | contig 19652 bp, 17 predicted proteins | sample SoiMethybrSBSTD3_FD_75301 | JGI IMG/M metagenome (GOLD analysis project Ga0075424, IMG submission 75301) | Bulk soil microbial communities from a Populus tree surrounding site in Tennessee, USA - Soil MetaG P. TD hybrid SBSTD3 | ecosystem: Environmental > Terrestrial > Soil > Tree plantation... | reverse complement strand
TCCATCTTGTCCATCTTGTCCTTGTCCATCTTGTCCGACTTCTTCTTCTTGGCCGCCCCCTTCTTGTCGCTCTTCTTGTCCATCTTGTCCTTGTCCATCTTGTCCATCTCGCCCTTCTTCTCTTCCTTGGGGGCAGGAGTCTGGGCGAACGTCGGGACGGCGAGACCGATGCCGAGCGAGAACGCGATGCCGGCCACCAGCGCCACCAGCTTCTTCATGAGGTGTCACCTCCTTTCGATCCTGACTGAATCACCATAAAAAATGCCTTTCGAAAAGGCGACTTAGGATATGGGCCACCCCCGCAGGTGTCAAGGGATATCTGAGAAATTCCCTCCGGGACCCCTTTCGCTGAATATTCGATCGTGATAAAAAGTTCATGCCAGCGCTGCAACTGATGAAATCTTCAATCCGGCTGCTCCTGCTCGGTGCCGTGCTCCTCTCACCCGGCTTTCTGGCGCTGCCAGTCGCCGCGGGGACGGAGTCCGAGACGTTTTCCGCGTGGACGGGTGAGCCCGGTGCGGAGCCGGCGGCGGTCGCGCCGATCGAGGACCCGGGCCTCGCATCCTCCCCCCAGCCGTCGGCCCCGACGGACGATTCGGCGAACACGTCGCCCAACACGTCGCCCAACACGTCGCCCAACACGTCGGATGTCGACCTGTGGGCCGAGTCCTTCATGACGACCGCTCCGGCGGTGGCCAAGACCGAGCCGAGCCGCCCGACCGGGTCCTCGGGCGTCCCGAGCCCCGCCCCGTCGGCGAGCGCCGCCAAGGCGGCGGTGGTGGCGGGTGGCTATCAGATCCAGCAAAACGACACCGTGCAGCGCTTCCTCGATCAGTTCCAGACCGGATACCGACGGGCGGTGGTGGAGCGGTGGCTCACCCGGTCCGGTCGGTTCCTCCCGATGATCCTGGAGGTGTTCCGCCAGAAGGGGTTGCCGGAGGAGCTGGTCTTCACCGCGATGATCGAGAGCGGCTTCGATCCGGTCGCGGTCTCGCGCGCGGGGGCGAAGGGGCTCTGGCAGTTCATGGCGCCGACCGCCCGGCAGTACGGCCTCCGGGTGGACCGCTGGCTCGACGAGCGGCTCGACCCGGAGAAGTCGACGGTGGCGGCGGCGAACTACCTGAAGGACCTCTACACGATCTTCGGCTCCTGGGACCTGGTGCAGGCCGCCTACAACGCGGGGGAGATGAAGGTGATCCGGGCCATCAAGGGCACCGGGACCCGCGACTTCTGGAGCCTGACCAATAGCCGGCTCCTCCGCGACGAGACGAAGAACTACGTGCCCGCCATCCACGCGGTCACCATCATCAGCCAGGAGCCCGAGCAGTATGGGTTCGCGGTCAAGCCCGATGAGCCGCTCAGCTACGAGCGGATCACAGTGCCCAGGGGAACGAGCCTCAAGCACGTGGCCGGCCTCTCCGGCATCTCGTACGAGGAGCTGGTGCGGCTCAACTCCGAGCTGCGCATGAAGCAGACCCCGCCGGACTCGCCCTACCATCTGAAGGTTCCGCTCGGCACGGGGGCGGCGCTGCAGGTCGGCCTCGAGCGCGAGGTGGAGACCCGCAAGGCCGCCACGGCGGCGCGGCTGGCGGAGCGGACGCCCAAGAAGAAGGGCCAGCTCGCCGCCCAGAAGCCCGGCGCGGCGAAGGCCCGCGACAGCCGTCCCCGCGATACGGAGCAGGGCGGCTTCCGTTAGACCGTGAGGGTGGAAGTCCACCTCACGGCGACCCTCCGACGCTATCTCCCTCCCGGAGCGGTCGGCGATCACGTCCTCCTCGACCTCCCGCCCGGCACCACCGTCGGCCAGGTGGTACACTCGCTCCGGATTCCGGCCGATCTCGAGCGTCTGACCGTCGTCAACGGTCGGGACGCCGCCCCCGAACAGCCGCTGGTGGAGGGCGACGTGCTCTCGCTGTTCCCGCCGCTGGCCGGCGGCCGCTAGCCCGGAGGAGACAGTCATGCCCACCGTGAGATTGCGGGACGCGTCCGAGTATCCCGAGGCCGCCCGAAGGCTCTTCGAGCTGTCCAGCGTCTGGTTCAACTACGACTTCGCGCAGCCGCCCGCCATGAGTCGGGTGATGGCATGGGACGGCGGCTTCGGCGCTCCGCACGGCCGGGCGATGAAGCGCGCGATGGGCCCGGGTGAGTTCACCCGCGGCGAGAAGGAGATGGTGGCCGCGGTGGTGAGCGGCGTCAACGCCTGCAACTACTGAGTACGCGCTCATACTGCAGCCGGGAAGCTGCAGGGGATGCCGGACGACGCGCTCTGGTACGAGGCCGCGCAGGTGGTGGGGATCACCAACGCCCTGAACGTGGTGGCCGACACGCTCGGGGAAGCGGGCTCGGGGCTGACCGCGGTCGACTCCGCCGCGGCGGAGGGACCGGCTCGCGACCTCTTCGACGAGATCACGACGTTCTACGAGGCCGCCCTGGTCCCGCTGCCCTTCCGGCTCCTCGCCCACGATCCGGGCTACGCCGCCGACGTCTGGGAAGCGACCCGCCACGCCTTCACCGACCACCGGCTGACCCGGCGGCTCAAGGAGGCGCTCGCGTTCGCGGTCTCGGTGACCTCCCGATCCCGCTTCGGCACCGCCTTTCACCTGGCCGAGATGCGGCGGCTGGGTGTGGGCGCACGCGGAGTGATGGAGGTGCTGGGCGTGACGCAGATGTTCTCGAGCTACACCAAGATCGCCGACACCCTGCAGCTCGAGCCGGACATGGGCCACATCGCTCCGGTCGACCACTCGCCTGCGCCCGGAGGGCCGCCGGCGCGGGCCGGGCGCCGGGCGCGCGGGGACGCTCAGGTCAACGGCACGTCGCGGGCGAAGATCTCGAAGGGCGACCGCCGAGTCGCCTTCAGGGCCTCGCGGATCAGCGCCTCGCCCTCGCCCGCGCCGGTCTCGAGGAGAGCGCCGAAGAAGCCGGTATAGAAGTGATCCGGATACACCGCGACCGTCACCCGTAGCGTCAGGCCCGGACGATCGAGCGAGCGGGCGTAGCGGAGCACGAAGCGCCCGCCCGGCGGGATGCGCGTGTCGGCGATCTCGCGCGAGAGATCGAGCGGCACCTGGCGGCCGATGATGCGCTCCTCGGCGCTGCCGTCGACGGGTGAGCCGTCCGGGCCCACCAGCAGCGCCCGTACCACCACCTGCGGGGTCACGTAGGTCGGAAAGTAGTGCCCGACGCGCACGCTCGCGAGCGTGACGGTGGCGCGCACCGTCTGGCCCGGCCGGTAGCGGGCGCGCTCGAGCGCCACGCTCGCCCGCACGCCCGACTTCACCATCTCGGGATCGTGGATGCCCCGCCAGCGGTGGCGCCGGTCGGGCATGTGGCAGTCCTGGCACTGCTGCCCGCGCCGCGCCGCGGGACTGTCCCGCCACTCCGCGTAGGTGTTCTCCAGCGGCTTGCCGTTGAGGCTCAACCCGTTCGGTCCGAACTGGTGGCAGGCCGCGCAGAACTCGGCCCGCAGGTAGGCGGAGACGTAGGTGGCGCCGTTGTGGGGCAGGTCGGCTCGTGGCACGCGCAGGCCCTGGCTGCCCGGACGCGGCGGGGGCCCGAAGCGCTGGTGCTGGCGGACGTGGCAGGTTGCGCACACCACGCCGTGCCCTTGCAGCGCCTGGTCGAACGCGGGGTTGGCCTCGAGGCCCGCGGCGCCCCGGACGAGCGGCGACTGCTCGGCGAGTGGAGCATGGCAGACGAGGCAGCCGCGCGCGCCGGCGGGATCCCGCCGCCCGAGCTCCACGAGCTGCCCTGCGACCCCCGGCCCTAGGCTCTTGGCGTGGATGCTGCCGCGCCAGTCCTCGTACTGGGCCGGGTGGCAGGTCCCGCAGTCCGCCGGGGCGAGCGAGCGCTCGGTCGGCCCGAACGCGGCGGGAGGCTCTCCCTGCGGCGCGAGCGGCATGCGCCAGTGCCGCTCGAGGAACGCCTCCTCGGCGGGCGTGATCGGACCGGGCTCGCGGCCCCCGCCGGCGAGGGCGGTCGGCTGGGTGCCGGCGCCGAGCCCCAGAACCAGGCTCGCCAGCAACGCGGGACCCCAGGGCCGGCTCACCAGCCGAGGGTAGCATGCGGTTCTGGACCCGCTCGCCGCTCCACCCTCGGATCGGGCCGCCGATGGTACACTGAAACGCCTGATTTCAGGGGAAGTTGTAGCACCGGAAGCGTCTAGGATCCCGGTGGGCCTCCCGGACTTCAAATCCGGCGTCCGGCTCTAGACAAGTCGGAGGTGGGTTCGACTCCCACACGCTTCCGCCATCGATCGAGGGGGTAGTGCATGGCCAACGACAGGACGGGGAAGGGCCGCGTGGTGAAGGCGCGGAAGGGCCGCGGCAAGGCGTGGCTCACCGGGCTCGGCGTGGCGGTGGTGGCGGCGGTCATCGTGGGATACTTCGCGTACCGCGCGGTGGCGGAGCTGCCGGGCGTCAAGCTCGACGATCAGGGCAACGCCCACATCCAGATGATCAGCGAGCCGCACGTGCCCTACAACTCCGATCCGCCGACCTCCGGGCCGCACCTGCCGTACATCGCCCCGTGGGGCATCCACACCGAGCCGATTCCCCGGGAGCTGCAGGTCCACAACCTGGAGGACGGCGGGGTCGTCGTCCAGTACCGCTGCACCACTCCGTGTCCGGACCTGGCCGCCAAGCTTGCCGAGATCGTCCGCCGCTACGAGACCCAGGTGATCCTCGCCCCGTACCCCGACATGCGCACGCGCATCGCGCTCACCGCGTGGACGCGGCTCGACGGGTTCGACGACTTCGACGAGGCGCGCATCGTACGCTTCATCCGGGCCTACCGGGGGATCGACCACCATCGAGGCTAGAATGAGGCCCGAAGGTAGCACGAGGATAGAATGAGGATCAGGCCATGACCCAGCGCTCCCGGGGCGGCGCCGCCCTGCTCGTGGCCGCCATCGCGCTCGTCGGTTGCTCGCGAGTCGTCGTCTCGCCGATCGTGCCGCCCCCGTATCGCGACGAGATCGCCGCGCCCTACGACGCGACCTGGCGGGCGCTGGTGCGGGCCCTCGTGGCCGAGAACGCCCCGCTGCGGGTGGTGGCCAAGGACTCGGGGGTGATCTCCTCGGACAATTTCATCTCGCCGATCGGGGTGTACACCGACTGCGGCCGCATCGGCGAGGCCCTGCTCGAAGGCGAAGCCACGGTGGCGTTCACCCTCTTCGTGCAGTCGGGGCGGGACGGCGTTACCCTGATCCAGGTGAATTCCAAGATGCGGTCGCACGCGTACCGCCGCGGCGGCTCGGGAGGGCTCAAGACGGATCGGGTCTTCGACTGCGTCTCCACCGGGCGCTGGGAAGCGAACCTGCTCGACTCGGTCCGTCGGCTGGTCAAGGAGTAGTACGCGATGGCGCCCCGACTCCCGGAGCTGATCAAGCGCGCGCGGCGACTGGCGCACGAGCGCGATCGCCTGGTCCAGGAGCTGGCCCGCGAGTGGAGCTCGGCGCTGCGCGGCCAGGGCTTCTCCCCGCGCGATCTCGACGAGCTGTGGGCCGGCCTCACCGAGGACGCGGTGCGCCGCCTCCTGCACGCGCGGGGGGAGGGGGCGAGTCCCGAGGCCATCCGGCGCGAGGCCCACGAGGTGATCGCGCGGGTGAAGGAGCGCGTGGAGACCGAGCTTGCCGCGGGCGGATAAGGGCGGCGCCGCGGACGTGCAGGGGCTCCTGCGCGCGCTGCCCTCGGTCGACGTCCTGATCGGTGTCCTCGCCCGGGAGTCCGCCCTCGCCGGGGTCCCGCGCCCGCGACTGGCCGCGGCGGCGCGCGAGGCCCTGGCCGCGGAGCGGCGCCGGCTCCTGGAAGCGGGCGGCCCCGCCGCGGACGCGGCCGCCCTCGGCGGCCGGATCGTGGCCGCGCTCACCCGCCGCGGCCTCTTCTCGCTGGTTCCGGTGATCAACGCCACCGGGGTCGTGCTGCACACCAACCTGGGCCGGGCGCTCCTCTCCCCCCTCGCGCAGGAGCGCCTCCGCGAGGTCGCCTCCGCCTACTCGAACCTCGAGATGGACGTGTCCCGCAAGGAGCGCGGCTCCCGCTACTCGCACGTCGAGGGGTTGCTGCGCCGCCTCTCCGGCGCGGAGGCCGCCCTCGTGGTCAACAACTGCGCCTCCGCGGTGCTGCTCGCGCTGGAGAGCCTGGCGCGCGGCAAGGAAGTGATTGTCTCGCGCGGGGAGCTGATCGAGATCGGGGGCGAGTTCCGCATCCCCGACATCCTGCGCCGCTCCGGCGCGGCGCTGCGCGAGGTGGGCGCGACCAATCGGACCCACCTCAAGGACTACGTCAACGCCATCGGCCCCGAGACCGGCATGATCCTCAAGGTCCACACCTCCAACTATCGCGTGGTTGGCTTCACCGCCGCGGTCTCGTCGCGCGAGCTCGCCGAGCTGGGCCGCGCCCGCGGCATCACCGTGATGGAGGACCTGGGCTCGGGCTGCTTCGTGGACCTCACCCGCTACGGCTTCCCCTACGAGCCGACCGTGCCCGAGGTGGTCGCGTCGGGAGTCGATCTGGTGTCGTTCTCGGGCGACAAGCTCCTGGGTGGCCCACAGGCCGGCATCGTGGTCGGCCGCGCCGAGCTGATGGAGCGCCTCGCGCGCAATCCGCTGAACCGGGCGCTCCGCATCGACAAGTTCACGATCGCGGCCCTCGAGGCGACGCTCTACGCCTACGAGGCGGGCACCGCGCTCGACACGATCCCCACGCTGCGGATGCTCACCGAGCCGCTCGCGTCGATTCGCCGCCGCGCGCTCCGCGTGCTCGGCCGCACGAGCGCGGAGACCCGTCGCGCCCTCGGGGCCACCCTCGTGGAGGCCAGCTCGCAGGTCGGCGGCGGGGCGCTGCCCACCGTCGAGCTGCCGAGCGCGGTCATCGCCCTCGGGACGCCGAAGCGCCCCGCGGTGGCGCTGGACGAGGCGCTGCGGACCGGCCATCCCGCCGTCCTCGGCCGGCTCCTCGACGACCGGCTCCTGCTCGACTGCCGCACCATCCTGCCGACCGACGTGCCGGCCCTCGCCGCGCGACTCGCCGCCCTCTAGCCGGGGAGATCCGTGCGGCACGTCGTGGTGGGGACCGCGGGCCACATCGACCACGGCAAGACCTCGCTGGTGAAAGCGCTCACCGGCACCGACACCGATCGCCTGCCCGAGGAGAAAGCGCGCGGCATCACCATCGACCTCGGCTTCGCCTTCCTCGAGGAGCCGGGCGATCTCGTGATCGAGATCGTCGACGTGCCGGGACACGAGCGGTTCGTCCGCAACATGCTGGCCGGAGCCGGCGGCATCGACCTCGCGCTGCTGGTCGTCGCCGCCGACGAGGGGGTGATGCCGCAGACCCGCGAGCACCTCGCGATCTGCCAGATCCTGCGCATCAAGTCGGGCCTCGTGGTCCTGAGCAAGGCGGACCTCGCCGAGCCCGACTGGATCGAGCTGGTTCGCGACGACGTGCGCCGCGCGGTGGCCGACACCTTCCTCGCCGGCGCCCCCATCGTGCCGGTGTCGGTGAAAACCGGCGAGGGCCTGACCGAGCTGCGGGCCGCGCTCGCGGAGCTGGCGCGCGCCGTGCCGGCCAAGGACCCGGACCGGACCGCGCGGCTCCCGATCGACCGGGTGTTCACGGTGAAGGGATTCGGCACCGTGGTCACCGGCACCCTGGTGGCCGGCCGCTTCGCGGTCGACGAGAAGGTGGAGATCTACCCGCGCGGCGTGCAGTCGAAGGTGCGGGGCCTGCAGGTGCACGGGCACGCCGTCGACCGGGCCACCGCGGGCCAGCGCACCGCGGTGAACCTGCAGGCGGTGGAGCGCGCCGCGATCGAGCGCGGAGACGTGCTCGCGCCCGCCGGCGCGCTGGTTCCCACCCTGCTGCTGGACGGGACGCTCGAGCTGCTGGAGGATGCGCCCCGCCCGATCAAGACGCGCGATCGCGTGCGCTTCCACGCCGGCACCCAGGAGGTCATGGCCCGGGTGCTGCCGGTGGATCGTCCCCAGCTCGAGCCCGGCCAGTCCTGTCACGCGCGCTTCCGGCTCGAGGCCCCGCTGGTGGCGCTGCCCGGCGACCGCTTCGTGGTGCGCTCCTACTCGCCGATCGTCACCATCGGGGGTGGCACCATCCTCGACATCGCCCCGCCGCGCTTCAAGCGGAAGGGCCCCGCGCTCGCCCAGCATCTGAACCTGCTCGCCACCGGCGACCCGGCGCAGGTGCTGGAGGAGCATCTGAAGCAGGCGGGCGCGGCGGGGATGCGGGCCGGCGACCTCCGCGCGCGGACGCCCTTCGGGCCCGAGCAGCTCCGGGAGCTGCTCGAGGGGCTCCAGGGGGCCGGACGCGTGGTCGCGGTGGACCGCGAGTGGTACCTGCACCGCGACGCGAGCGATCGGCTGCGAGCCCAGACCCTCGCGCTGCTGGAGGCCTTCCACCGGGAGAACCCGCTCCGCACCGGGATCTCGCGCGAGGAGCTGCGGAGCCGGGCCGGGCACGCGCAGGAGCGCGTGTTCGCCCAGCTCCTGGGCGCGCTCGAGGCGGAGGGCACGGTGCGGAGCGAGCGCGACCAGGTGCGCCTGGCCTCGCACGCCATCCGCCTGAGCCCGGAGCAGGAGCGGGTGGTGAAGGGGCTCGAGGCCGATTTCCGGAGCGCCGGCGCGGCGCCCCCGAGCCCGGAGGAGGCGCTCGGGCGCCTCGGGGTCAAGGGCACCGAGAAGCACGAGCTCTTCCAGGTGCTGGTCGCGGACCGCACGCTGATCCGGGTGAAGGAGTCGCTCTTCTTCCACGCGGTCGCGCTGCGCACGGTGCAGGATCGGCTGGTGACCCTCCTGCGGCAGAAGAAGGAGATCGGCCCCGCCGATTTCAAAGACCTCTTCGGGGTCAGCCGGAAGTTCGCGATTCCGCTCATGGAGTACTTCGACGCCCAGCGCGTCACGGTCCGGGTCGGCGAGCGCCGGGTGCTGCGCGAAGGGTACGGGCGCGTTGACAACCCCGGGGCGGGCGCGTAGTGTAAGGGGGCGTCAGTAAAAGGAAAGGAGTCCCGCCAATGTTTGGTCTGGGATATCAAGAGCTCCTGCTGATCCTGGTGATCGTGTTGATCCTGTTCGGCGCGCAGCGCCTGCCGGATCTCGCCCGCTCGCTCGGCAGTAGCGTCAAGGAATTCAAGAAGGGCGTCAACGACCTGAAGGACGATTCGACGGCGGCCGTGAAGAAGGACGACGAGAAGAAGGCGTAGCGCGGTCTCCTTTCTCCCCCTCCCTCTGCTCGCTCCGATTCCTTCGTGACCCGATCGCGGCTCGCCCGGCTGGCGGCGGGCGGCCGCCGCGCAGCCGCGCGCCTGGCCACCCACGGCGATCTCGCGGTGGCCCTCGGCCTCGCCCTGGTCACCTTGCTCTCCCGGTGGCCCTACCGCGCCCGGATGCTCTACAACTGGGACGCGGTCCAGTTCGCGCTCGCGCTCCACGAGTTCGACGTGGCCAAGCATCAGCCGCACCCGCCCGGCTACCTCCTCTACGTCGCGCTCGGCCGCCTGCTCAACGCCTCGCTCGCCGATCCGACGCTCGCCTACGTGGCGCTGGCCATGCTCTTCAGCGCGGGCTCCACCTTCGTGCTCTACTGTCTCGCGCGCCGCCTCTACGATCGCGCCACCGCGCTCACCGCCGCGTCGCTGCTCGCGGTGAGCCCGCTCTTCTGGTTCTACGGCTCGGTGGGGCTCACCTACGCGGGGGAGGCGTTCGCGGCCTCGGTGGTCGCGTGGTTCGCCTATGGCGCGCTCACCGGTGACGTGCGATCGCTCTACTGGGGCGCGCTCGCGCTCGGCCTGACCGGCGGCATGCGCCAGTCGGTGCTCCTGCTCCTGCTGCCGCTCTGGCTCGGCTCGGCGCTCATCGGCATCCGCTCCCGCCGGCGGGTGGCCATCGCGGGCGGCATCCTCGTGGCCTCGGTGCTCGCCTGGCTGCTGCCGATGCTGTGGCTCAGCGGAGGCCCGGCCGCCTACGTGTTGGCGTCCACCCAGCTCTACGGCTCCGTGCTCCTCCCGACCTCGGTGCTGGGCGGCTCGCTCGAGATCACCCTGGCCCAGGTGCGCTATCTCCTCGAGTCGACCGTGGTGGGGCTGGGCCCGCTCGGCCTGGTCGCGCTGGCGCTGCCCGCCTACGCCCGGCGCTCGGGGTGGCGCCGGCCCGAATGGTTCCTGCTCGGCTGGATGGTGCCGCCCGTCATCTTCTACATGCTGATCCACTTCGGGCAGGCGGGCTACGTGCTGACCTTCCTGCCCGCGCTGGTCATCCTCCTGAGCCGCGTGCTCGCCTGGGTGGTGGCGGCGGGCTCGGAGCGGTTGCGCCGCCCCAACTGGCGCTGGGCGCTCACCACCGCGACCCTGCTGCCGCTGGTGCTGATCAACACCGGCTTCTTCGTGAGCGCGCGCCCGATGCCGCGGGAGTTCGACCACCGGGCCGGCGACGGCTGGGTGTGGCGCGCGCGGGACGAGTTCCACGACTGGATCATGAGCCGCACCGCGGCGGCGCTGCGGGAGCACGAGGCGGTGATCCGCACCTACGTCGAGACCATCCGCACGGTCTACGATCCGAGCGACACCGCGCTGGTGACCGAGCTCGGCAACCCCCGCTCCTATCCGTGGCTGCGGCACGCCATGTTCTACATGCCGGAGTACCCGACCTACCAGGTCCAGGTCGGCGCGACGCCGCTCGGCTTCTACGCGCCGCAGTCCGCCGCCACCATGATCCTGACCCCCGGCTCCCACATCACGCTCCCGGCCGGGACGCGGCAGCTCGTGTGGTTCGTGGACCACTGGGATCCGGCCACCGAGCCGCCGGCCGGTCTCCGCGAGGTGCAGCTGGCCCACGGGCGCTTCCTCTACGTTCTGCCGCTCACCCGCACCCCCGTGGAGTACGCCGGCTACACCTTCGAGCGCGCCGCGCGGTGATGGGCCGCGCCCGCATCGCCGGCGCGGCCGCCGTCGCGCTCGGGCTCGGCGTCGCGGTCTTTCTCTGGCGGACCCGGCACATCGCCGGCACGATCGGCGTCGGCGCGTTTCCCCTCGACGACTCCTGGATCCACATGCAGTTCGCCCGGAACCTTGCCGAGGGGCGCGGCTTCGCCTACAACCCGGGCGTGCCGGTGTCGGGGTCGACGGCCCCGCTGTGGACGTTGGCGCTGGGCGGCGCGTTCGCCGTCCTCGGCGCCCACCCGGTCCTGGCCAAGGCCCTCGGCCTCGTCTTCACCTTCGCGACCGCCTGGCTCGCCGGAATCCTCGCCGAGCGCTGGACGGATCGTCGCGAGCTCGCGCTCCTGGCCGCCGCGCTCACCGCGCTCGCGGGCCCGATGGTGTGGGGCGCGCTCTCGGGCATGGAGGTCTCGCTCGCCGCCCTCCTCGTGACCGCCGCGCTCGTGCTGCGGGCCACGGAGCGCGAGGCTGCGGCCGCCCTCGCCCTCGGGCTGGGGGCGCTCGCCCGCCCCGAGGCGCTGCTGCTGCTGCCGCTCTTCTGGCTCTCGGGCCCGCGCACGTGGCGCCGCGCGCTCGCATGGCTCGGGCCGGTCGCCTTGTGCGTCGCGCCGTGGGTGGCCTTCAACGTGGCGACGATCGGCAGCCCGCTGCCCGGCCCCGCAGTGGCCAAGATCGAGGGCGGGCTGCTGGGCGCGCTCGCGGGTGTGCGCGAGCCGCTCGCCACGTCGCTCGTGCGGCGCCCGGGCCAGTACTTCGGGGAGTGGATCCGCTGGCTCTGGCGTGTCGACGTGCTCCTGCCGCTGCCGCTCCTGCCGGGCCTGGCCTGGCTCGGCCGGCACCGGGGCCGCGCGGCGCTCGTCCCGGCCTGCGTGCTGCTGGCGCACCCGCTCGCGATGGCCCTGCTGGCGCCCTACCGGGGGCCAGGGTTTCAGGAGGGCCGGTACTCCATCCATCTCCTCCCACTTGCGCTCGTGGTCGCGGTCACACCGCTGGCCGCGGTCGGCCGCGTGTGGCTGCGCCGGGCCGCGGCCCTCGCCCTACTGATTGCCGTGCTCGTCGCACTCCCCGGGGCCGCGTCCCGGTATGGCTGGGCGGTCCAGAACATCGAGGCGATGCAGGTCCACCTCGCCCACTGGGTTACCGATCACACCCCGCCAGCCGCGCGGCTCGGCCTCAACGACGTCGGGGCAATCACCTACTTCTCCCGGCGAGAGATCGTCGACGTCATGGGTCTGGTCACCCCGGCCATCCTGCCCTACCGGCGGGAAGGGGAGGCCGGGGTGCTCCGGTACCTGGAGCGGACCTGCCCCGACTACCTGATCGTCTTCCCGGCCTGGTTTCCGAGCCTTTCCGCCATGGCTGACCGGTTCCGACCGGTCTATCGGGTCCGCCTGGACCACAACACGGTGGCCGGGGCCGACGAGCTGGTGGTCTACGAGACGATCTGGAGCCGCTGGGCGGCCGACCGGCAGCCCTGTCCGGGATCCCTGGCCGGGGGGATGCCACCGGCCGCTCCGCCCGGCCGCCGAAAAATCGGGGGATCGTATAATCGTGACGTGGAGCCCCTGAAGCGCCCGATCCCCATCCTCCTCGCCTCGCTGCTGCTCGGCGGCATCCTCGTGGCCGCGCCCGGGCCCGCCTCCGCCCAGATCTACCGCTGGACCGACGAGCGGGGGGACACCCGGTACTCCCAGGGGATCAACAGCGTCCCACCGCAGTCCCGGGGCAGCGCCGTCATCATGAGCACCCCCGGCCAGCCCGCGCCGTCGGCCCCCGCGGCCGCCGAGGCGCCCCCGGACGGTGGAGCTCCCGCCGGCGTGGCCCGCATCCCGTTCATCCCGGGCCGGCCCATCGTGGTCAACGCGCGGATCAATGGCAGCGGCTCCGCCCAGCTCATCCTCGACACCGGCGCCCAGGGCACGGTGATCAGCCCCACCGCGCTCGCCGCCCTCGGGGTGAGCTATCGCAACGCGGCCCGCGGCACGATCCGCGGCGTCACCGGCGAGACGAGCGTGCTCGCGGTCCGGATCGACAACCTCGAGGTGGAAGGGGCGCGCTTCGGGCCGCTGATGGTCATCTCGCACGACGCCGGCCTCGGCTCCGGGACCGACGGATTGCTCGGACGGGACTTCCTCGACAACTTCATCGTCACGATCGACAGCTCGAACCGCGTCGTCACCCTGACCCCGAAGAAGTAGTCTCGCCGTCCGACTCGCGCGGCGCCCGCCGCCGCCCGCCCCATTCTTGCCGGGAGCGGGGATGAGTGTTAGCGTTGGCCCTCTATGGATTACAAAGACACGCTGAACCTGCCAAAAACCGCCTTTCCCATGAAGGCCAACCTGCCCAAGCTGGAGCCGGAATGGCTCGAGCGCTGGGAGGCGATGGACATCTATGGGCGGATCCGGCAGGCCTCGGCGAGTCGTCCGCTGTGGATCCTCCACGACGGCCCTCCGTACGCGAACGGCCACATCCACATGGGGACCGCGCTCAACAAGATCCTGAAGGATCTGGTGGTGAAGTCGCGCTCCATGCTCGGGCACAACGCGGTCTACGTGCCGGGGTGGGATTGCCACGGGCTGCCGATCGAGCACCAGGTGGACGTGGAGCTGGGGCTCGACCAGGCCTCGACCGACGTGCGGCAGGCGATGGATCCGATGGAGAAGCGGCGCCGGTGCCGCGAGTACGCGAGCAAGTTCATCGACATCCAGCGCGAGGAGTTCCGGCGCCTCGGGGTGTTCGGCGACTGGCGCAACCCCTACCGCACGATGGCGCCCGCGTACCAGGCGACCATCGCGCGCGAGTTCGGCCGCTTCGTCGGGCGCGACCTGGTCCACAAGGGCCTGAAGCCGGTGCACTGGTGCATGCACTGCAAGACGGCGCTGGCCCAGGCGGAGGTGGAGTACGAGGACCAGACCACCACGTCGGTCTACGTGAAGTTCCCGCTCAAGAGCCCCGCCCCCGTGCTGTCCGCGCTCGGCGCCCGCCCGGTCTCCCTCGTGATCTGGACCACCACGCCCTGGACGCTGCCCGCGAACCTCGCGATCGCGGTCCACCCGGACGCAACCTATACCGCGGTGGAGCTGGACGGGCAGGCGCTGATCGTGGCCCAGCCGCTCGTGGAGGCGTTCCTCCGCCTGCCCGGGGTCAAGGGCCGCGGCACCCCGCTGCCGCTGGCCGTGCCCGGCCGCGCGCTGGAGGGCCTGGTGGCCCGGCACCCGTGGATCGATCGGGACGCGCCGGTGGTGACCGCGGACTTCGTGGCCATGGACGCGGGAACCGGCCTCGTGCACATCGCGCCCGGCCACGGCGAGGAGGACTACGAGGTCGGCCGCCGCGCCGGGCTCAAGATCTACAACCCGGTCGACGACGACGGGCGCTTCATCGCCGAGGTGGCGCACTTCGCGGGCCTCACGGTCTGGGAAGCGAACCCGAAGATCATCGAGCACCTGCGGGCGGTCGGAGCACTGGTGGCGGAGGTGTCGCTCCAGCACACCTATCCGCACTGCTGGCGCTGCAAGAACCCGACCCTGTTCCGCGCCACCGAGCAGTGGTTCATCGCGCTCGACCGTCACGGGCTCCGCCAGAGGGCGCTCGACGCGATCCGGAACCACGTGCGCTGGATCCCCGCGTGGGGCGAGGAGCGCATCTACAACATGGTGGCGCACCGGCCGGAGTGGGTCATCTCCCGGCAGCGGGTGTGGGGCGTGCCGATCGTCGCCTTCTACTGCACGGGCTGCGACGAGCTGCTCCTCGACGAGGCCCTCGTCGAGCACGTGGCCGGGATCATGCGCGCGGGGGCCGGCGCCGACGAGTGGTACCTGCGGGAGCCGGCCGCGCTGCTGCCCGCCGGCACGCGGTGCGCGCGATGTGGTGGCGAGCGCTTCCGCAAGGAATCCGACATCCTCGACGTGTGGTTCGACTCCGGCTGCAGCCACGCGGCGGTGCTCGAGCAGCGCCCGGAGCTTCGCTGGCCCGCCGAGATGTACCTCGAGGGCTCCGATCAGCATCGCGGCTGGTTCCACTCCTCGCTCCTGGAAGCGGTGGGCACCCGCGACCGGCCGCCCTACCGCTCCGTCCTCACCCACGGCTTCGTGGTGGACGGGGACGGGCGCAAGATGTCGAAGTCGGGCGGCAACAACATCTCCCCCGACGAGCTCATCCCAAAGTACGGGGCGGAGGTCCTGCGGCTCTGGGTCGCGGCGGAGGATTCCTCGGAGGACATTCGCCTCTCGCTCGAGATCCTGAACCGGCTCGCCGACGCGTACCGGCGGATCCGCAACACCAGCCGCTTCCTGCTCGGCACCCTCGCCGACTTCGATCCGGAGCGCGACCGCCGCTCGTACGATCAGATGGACGAGCTCGATCACTGGGCGCTCCTGCGCCTGGGCGATCTCATCGCGCGGGTGCGCCGGGCCTACGAGGACTACCAGTTCCACGTGGCCTTCCACGCGATCCACAACTTCTGCGCGGTCGACCTCTCCGCGCTCTACCTCGACACCATCAAGGACCGGCTCTACACCTCGGCGCCGGACGATCCCCGGCGCCGCGCGTCCCAGACGGTGTGCTTCGAGCTGCTCACCGCGCTGACCCGCCTGATGGCGCCGGTGCTCACGTTCACCGCGGACGAGGTCTGGTCCTACATCCCGGGGCGCGGCAAGCCGGAGAGCGTGCACCTCGTGCTCTTTCCGGAGGAGCGCGGGGAGTGGACGAACGAGCGGCTGGCCGCGGACTGGGAGCGGTTGCTCGAGGTGCGCGGCGAGGTCTCGCGCGCGCTCGAGGCGGCGCGCCAGCAGGGCAAGATCGGCAAGGGCATCGACGCGGTGGTGTTCGTGCCGAGCGCGCCCGAGGAGCAGTGGCGTCCGCTCCTCGAGGCCAAGGGAGAGGCCCTCCTGACGACCCTCTTCAACGTCTCGGGCACGCGCCTCGGCAAGCCCGCGCCCGCGGGAGGGGTCCGCTACGAGAGCCAGGATATCCCCGGCCTCGTGCTGGAGGTCGTGCCGGCCCAGGCCCTCGGCTGGAAGAAGTGCGAGCGTTGCTGGACCTGGAGCGCGCGGGTGGGGGAGCACCCGTCGCATCCGACGCTCTGCGAGCGCTGCACGCCCGTCGTGACCGCGCTCGCCCGGTGACCGCGGCCGCCTTCACCGCGCTCGTCGTCCTGGTCCTGGACCAGCTCACCAAGGCCTGGGCGCTCGAGGCCCTGGTGCCCGGCCGGCCCGTGCCGGTGATCGACGGCTTCTTCTCCCTCACCCTCGTCACGAACCCGGGCCTCGCCTTCGGGATGCTCTCCACCACGCCGGCGGGCTGGCGCTGGGTGGTGGCCCTGCTCTCCATCGGCGCGCTCAGCGTGCTCGCGGTCGTCGGGCTCCGCATGTTGCCGGGCGGTGGCCGGCTCACGCCGCTGGCGCTCGGCCTCATCTTCGGCGGGGCGGTCGGCAACCTGATCGACCGGGGGCGGTTCGGAGCGGTGGTCGACTTCCTCGACTTCTACTGGCGCGGCTACCACTGGCCCGCGTTCAACACGGCCGACTCCGCGATCACGGTCGGGGTCGCCATGCTCGCGCTGCGCCTGCTCACCGCGCCCTCGTCCCCCAGCTGAGGGGCGGGGTGGCGCCCCCGCCGTGACCGGCGATCGTCGCTTCACCGACGTGGTGGAGGCGGAGGGCGCCGGGGCCCGGCTCGATCAGTGGCTGGCCCGGCGGCTGCCCGAGCTGTCCCGGATGCGCGTGCAGGCTCTCATCGCCGCCGGGCGGGCCCTCGTGGACGGCCGCGCCGTCAAGGCCGCGCATCGGGTGCAGGCCGGCGAGCAGGTGGAGGTGGCGATCCCGCCGCCCGCGCGCGACGGGCTCGAGCCCGAAGCGGTCCCGCTTCGGGTCGTCTTCGAGGACGCGCACGTCCTGGTAGTGGACAAGCCCGCCGGGATGGTGACGCATCCCGGAGCCGGCCGGATCGACGGGACGCTCGCGGCCGCCGCGCTGGCCCACGCCCCGGAGATGGCCGGCGTCGGCAGCCCCCGGCGCCCCGGCATCGTCCATCGCCTCGACAAGGGCACCTCGGGATTGATCGTCCTGGCCAAGACCCAGGCCGCCTACGACGGGCTCACCGCGCAGCTCGCGCGACGGACGGTGAGCCGGCGCTACCTCGCGCTCGCGCAGGGGGCGATGCGTCGGCCCGAGGGGATGGTGGACGCCCCGATCGGCCGCGACCCGCGCTCCCGCGTGCGCATGGCGGTCGTGGCGGAGGGCCGCGGCAAGCGGGCGATCACCCGCTACCGCGTGCTCGAGCGGTTCGGTACGGGCGCCTCCGCGGTGACCCTCGTCGAGTGCCGGCTCGAGACCGGCCGCACGCACCAGATCCGCGTCCACCTGGCCTCGCTCGGCCACCCCCTCCTGGGCGACGACACGTACCGCGGGCGCCGCGCCGCGCCGGCGGGGGACCCGGCGCTCGCCGATCTGGCCTCGGCGCTCGAGGGGGTCGCGCTCCACGCGGTCGCGCTGGCCTTCGCGCATCCGGTGACGGGGGCGCCGATGAGCTTTGCGTGTCCTTCGCCCGACAGGATCGAGCGGATCGTGTCTCATCTCCGCAACAGGTCACGCTGAGTGAGGCGGACGGGCGCCCGAGCCAACGTTCAACTGGCCGTCGACACAGCGTATTCGAGGCGTTCGGGCGCCTCCGGCGCGTGGCATGTCGCGTGCTAACATGGTCGTTACCATGAATCAGCTCACCGCCATCGTTCTCGCCGCCGGAGATGCCAAGCGCATGCGCTCGGCCCGCCCCAAGGTCCTTCACGCGCTCTGCGGCCGCCCGCTGATCGCCTATCCCGTGAGCGCCGCGCGAGCGCTCGGCGCGCGGGTGGTGGTCGTGGTGGGGCGGGCGGCGGACGAGGTCCGGGCGGCCATCGCGCCCGAGGTCGCGGCCATCTTCGTGGAGCAGAAAGAGCGCCTCGGAACCGGGCACGCGGTGCTGCAGACCCACGTGGCCTGCGGTGACGCGCCCGGCACCATCCTGGTGCTGCCGGGCGACGTGCCCCTCCTCTCCGAGGCCACGCTCGGCCGTCTGGTCCAGCGCCACGTGGAGAGCGGGGCGGCCGCGACCCTCCTCACCGCCACGGTCGCGGATCCCGGCGGCTACGGCCGGGTGGTGCGGGAGCAGGGCCGGCCGACCGGCATCGTCGAGCACCGGGACGCGACGGCGGCGCAGCGCGAGATCCGGGAGATCGGCACCAGCGTCTACTGCTTCGACGCCCGGCGCTTCTGGCCCGCACTCGCCCAGGTGACGCCCGACAACGAGCAGCACGAGTACTACCTCACCGACGTGATCGGCATCCTCCACCGGCAGGGCGAGCGCCTGGAGGCGGTGATCACCGACGATCCCACCGAGTGCCTCGGCGTGAACGACCGGCGGCAGCTCGCCGAGCTGGCCACGATCATGCGTCGCCGCATCCTCGACCGGCTGATGGCCGCGGGCGTGACCGTGATCGACCCGGCCGCCACCTACGTCGACGACACAGTGACGATCGGGATGGACACCGTCCTGCACCCCGGGGTGATCCTGGCCGGCCGCACCGCGGTGGGCGCCGACTGCGTGGTGAGCGCGGGCTGCCAGGTGAGCGACACCACCATCGGCGACGGCGTGCTGCTCAAGCCGTACTGCGTGCTCGCCGAGTCGACGGTGGAGAGCGGCGCCCAGCTCGGGCCCTTCTGCCACCTGCGCCCGCTGAGCCACGTGGGCGCCAACGCCAAGATCGGCAACTTCGTCGAGCTGAAGAAGTCGAGGATCGGCCGGGGCTCCAAGGTGCCGCATCTGTCCTACGTGGGCGACACCCAGATGGGCGAGGGGGTCAACGTGGGCGCGGGCACGATCACCTGCAACTACGACGGGGTCAAGAAGCACGAGACCGTCATCGGCGACGGGGTGTTCGTGGGGACGAACTCGAGCCTGGTGGCCCCGCTCACCATCGGCGAGGGCGCCTACGTCGCGGCCGGCTCGGTCATCACCAAGAGCGTGCCGCCGGGCGCCCTGGCGGTGGCCCGCGGACGCCAGGAGACGCGCGAGGGATGGGTCTCGCGCAAGCAGAAGGACAAGAAGCCCAAGCACGGGGAGTAGGCCATGTGTGGGATCGTCGGCTACGTCGGGGACAAGAGCGCGATCGACATCGTGCTGGAGGGGCTCAAGCGGCTCGAGTACCGCGGGTACGACTCGGCCGGCGCGGCGGTGATCGGACCCGAGGGATTGCAGATCCGGCGAGCCGCCGGCCGCATCAAGGTGCTGGAGGGCATTCTCAGGGAGCGGCCGATCGACGGCCGCATCGGGCTCGGCCACACCCGCTGGGCCACCCACGGTCGCCCCACCGACGAGAACGCGCATCCCCACACCGACGGATCGGGCGAGCTGGTGGTTGTGCACAACGGCATCATCGAGAACTACCTGCCGATCAAGGAGCGCCTGCAGGCCGAGGGGCACGCCTTCAAGTCGGAGACCGACACCGAGGTCATCGCCCACCTGGTGGAGCGGCACCTCAAGGACACCCCGCGCCTCGACGAGGCGGTCCGCCGCGCGCTCCGCGAGCTGCGCGGCTCCTACGCGGTGGTCGTCCTCCACCGGCGCATGCCCGACCGGCTGGTCGCGGCCAAGCTCGGCGCGGGCAGCGTGGTGGTGGGGCTCGGCGAGAACGAGACCTTCCTCGCCTCCGACATCCCGGCCATCCTCTC
>Ga0075424_100001670_pt1 | contig 19688 bp, 17 predicted proteins | sample SoiMethybrSBSTD3_FD_75301 | JGI IMG/M metagenome (GOLD analysis project Ga0075424, IMG submission 75301) | Bulk soil microbial communities from a Populus tree surrounding site in Tennessee, USA - Soil MetaG P. TD hybrid SBSTD3 | ecosystem: Environmental > Terrestrial > Soil > Tree plantation... | reverse complement strand
GCCTCTGGCACAGGCAATGGTGTTGCGGTCGATCTCGGCGGAGGATCGTCTTTCGCGTTGGGCAACCACAAGCTCGAAGCGAAGCGGATGACGATGACGCAATTCGCCGACGTGCTCACGCGGTTCGTCGATCGACCGGTGATCGACATGACGCAGCTCACCGGGCAATACGACCTCACGCTCGACATCGCCCCCGAAGACTACACGGCCATCCTGGTGCGATCGGCGGTCAACCAGGGCGTGCCGTTGCCGCCGCAAGCCCTTCGCGCGCTCGAGACCGCGTCTGGCAATCCGTTCGGCCCACCGTTGCAGCAGCTTGGATTTGCTCTCGACGCGCGTCGTGCACCGCTCGACGTCATCGTCGTCGACTCGTCGCTCAAGACGCCAACCGAGAACTGATTCAGTCGTGATGCGGTGAGTCGATCTCTGAGTGGCGCCATTCTGCTCGCCGTGATCGCCGGGGCGTGCGCAGCCCCACCTCACTCAGACCATGGCCGATGTGAGGTCGGTGCGGGCGTCACACTCGACCCGACTGTGAATAGCCCTGGCTTCGACGGCAGTCCAACGGTGTCGGCCGACGAAACCGAGTTGTTGTTCACGTCGGATCGCGGCGGCCAGCAAGACATCTTCGTCGCCAGGCGAGCACGGAAGACCGACGCGTGGTCGCCGCCTGTCAACATCGGCCCTCTCGTCAACGATCCGGCGGCCGACGACTTCTCGCTGCGGCTCTCGAACGATGGGTTGACGTTGTATTTTGCCTCGGTTCGTCCCGGTGGCTTCGGCGCTGCTGATATCTACGTCACGACACGCGCGTCGCGACAGCAATCCTGGACCACGGCGCAGAATGCAGGCGCCGAGATCAACACGGCGGCCTTCGAGGCATTTCCGACGCCGAACGCGGATGAGACGACACTGTACTTCGAGCGATCCACGACGGTGGGCAGCGACGACTCGGACATCTGGATGACGACCCGCACAAAACGGGAGGAGCGCTGGAGTGCGCCGGCGCGCGTTGATGCGCTCAATTCCAACAGCGCCGAGTTCTCGCCATCGATCTCGGCGGACGGCCGCACGATCTACTTCGCGACGGCCCGCCGCGGACGCGTCGACGTGTGGACATCGACGCGACCGCACGATGGTGATGCGTGGGCAGCGCCGCAGCCACTCGGCTCCGCTGTCAATGTGCCGCTTTCACTCACCCTGGCGCCGTTCATCTCGCGCGATCAGCGCGCGTTGTATTTCATGGCGGCGCGCAGCGCAGACGGCAACGCCTGCACGCCCCTCACCTGTATCAGTCGATTGGATCTCTATGTCGCGCCGGTCTCGTGCCGGTGACGACAACCACGCGTCGGTCGGTTTTGCGGAGCGACATACGGTCCCGCACAGCGTTCTTCCTAGGCGGTTCGTCGCTTCGACGGCCTGGCTGCCTTCCCCGCTGCTGGCGTGCGACGCGGCCGGGCAGTCTTTTTCGCCTTCGTCGCACGCGCTGGCGTCTTCCGTGACTGGGCCGGCTTGCGATCGCGTCGCGCGCTGAGCAACTCCGACTGTTCGTACGCCTCGCGCAGCCAGTCGGTAATCGGCGCCTCCACCTCGTCGCGGTGCTTCACGTGAATGAGGTGGGCGAACTTGGTCTTCGACGATTGATGGATGTGCCGGATCTGCGGCGCCTTGACGCGCCGCCCGAGAAACACGGCGATCTCGAGCACGCTCCGCTTCGGACGCACGAAGAAGTAGCACGCCTTCCGCGAGAACATGATCGAGTTGTGCGAGGCGTAGATTCGCTGATCGCCGAAGTCGGCCGCCGTCTCGCGCAGTCGTTCCCACGCGTCACGCAGATCTTCCGACAGATCCGCCGTCAGCGCCGATTCAGATGTCGTCCAGCAGTCGTGCGCCTGGCCGTCTTCCACCCACTGTTTGCAGTGAAAACACTCTCGACCTGCCATGGTGATCGTCCGTGCGCGCCGGGCCTTGAAAACCCGGCCCGGCCTACAGTGTCCATTACGCGAATCAGCGTAACCATTACGCTGATCAGCGTAACGCCTGTGCTTCGCCTCGAGCCGCCCCATTTTACGTGAGCCCGAGCAGAACCCAGCCGCCGATAGCGACGACGATGCCGAGCACTGAATCGACGACGTAGTGGTAGCGCCCCATCACGGTGGCGACGGCGATACTGATAGCGAGCACCAGAAACACCACGCCGGCGGCTGGCATGACGCTCGTCACCGCGAGCGCAGTTGCCATCGCCCCCGCGGCGTGGCCGCTCGGCAACGTGTTCACCTGAATGCTGGCACGGCCAAGGACGGCGAGATTGAAGCGTCGCAGAGATGAGGACGACACAACCGCGGGCAGCGCTTCAATCGCGCGCGGCGGACGTGTCTGCACCCATGGCAGCATGGCGTAACTGACGAACTCGGCGAGCAGCACCACCGACCAGAAACGCGGAACCGCATCGGCGTGACCACCAATCGCCAGCGTGATCGCACCGGCGGGTACGACGGCATACACCAGCACGTAAGCGAGCTCGAAGTAGTCGCGCAGCAGCCGCGGACAGTTGCCGCGCGAGAAACCGATGCGCTCGTCGACGCGAAGCAACCAGCGCTCGACGCGGGTCATGGCCGCCACGAAGAAGAGTCCCGAGAGCCAATAGCCCGCAAGAAGGCACGCAGCGGGCACCAGGATCTCGATCGACAGGGAACGTGGTGCGTGGCGTGTCATCGCCCACACGGTCCAGGCGGCGAATGCGATGGCGAGCGTCGGTCCGCGGGCGCGGCGAAAACGTCGCGCGCTCACGGCCACGACCGCGAGATAGGTGACGTATCCGAGCGCAATCGACTCCCAGCTCATTTGAAAACCAGCCGATCGCTCACCCAGAAATTGGCCATCGCCACGAGTGCGACGGCAACGGCGTTGCTCGCCACGAGCGGAAGTCCCGTCCCGTTCGCCACGACCATCGTGACGACAACATTGCCGACCACGGACAGAATCCCGTTCGACAGATGAAACGAGAGCCAGCGTCTGAATCGCGCGTCACGGGGCCGATCGGGCCATGTGAAGTGCTCGTGCCAGAAGAAGTTGTGCGACACGGCCGCAAGCACAGCCAGGATCACCGCCGCCGGCGTCGCGAGACCCGTCCACCGGACCAGCGCGAACAGCATCGTCGTCTGCAGGACGAACCCCATGACGCCAACGAGATTGAATCGAATCCATCGGACTGTGGCGATGCCCATCACTCCGGAAGGTGCCGGACGAGGAAAAACCGGCTCACGAGCTTCGGCGACGAGCCTGGGCCACCTAGAGCCTGGGCCACCTAAAGGTGGCCCCTACGTACGTACTAAAGGTGGCCCCTACGTACGTAGATGTCGATTTCGACGCGCGTCGTTCGACGTCAGGATAGAGGGAGGGACCGAGCCGTGAAATTCATGATCATCCGCAAGGCCGACACCAACACCGAGGCCGGCATCATGCCGAGCACCGAGCTCATCTCCGCCATGCTCAAGTACAACGAAGAAATGGCCAAAGCTGGTGTCTTTCTCGACGGCGAAGGCCTCCACCCGAGCTCGAGAGGCGTGCGGGTGAAGACGTCGGGCGGCACGCGGACGGTCATTGACGGCCCGTTCACCGAAACCAAGGAGCTCATCGCCGGCTTCACGATGATCCAGGTGCGATCGAAGGAAGAAGCGATCGAATGGGTGAAGCGGTGGCCGCTCGAGGACGGAAACGTCGAGCTCGAGATCCGGCAGGTGTTCGAAGCCGAGGACTTCGGGAAGGAGCTCACACCCGAGCTGCGCAACCAGGAAGAACGCCTCCGCGAGCGGACGTCGGGCGGACGGTAAAGCGACACGGCCATGGAAACAGCCATCTCACGGGACGGAACGCCGATCGCGTACTCGCGTGTCGGCAGGGGACCCTCACTAATCCTGGTGGACGGCGCGCTGTGCTATCGCGCGTCGGGACCAAGCGGGCCGCTGGCGGCGCAGCTTGCCGATCGCTTCACCGTGTTCACCTACGACCGACGGGGTCGTGGTGAGAGCGGCAACACCGCTGCGCCCGATTCGGTCGGACGCGAGGTCGAGGATCTCGGCGCAGTCATCACCGCCGCCGGAGGCAGCGCCTTCGTCTACGGCGTGTCATCGGGCGCGGCGCTTGCGCTCGAAGCGGCTCATCGCGGTCTTCCCATTACCAGGCTCGCGCTGTACGAACCGCCGTTTATCGTCGACAGTAGCCGCGAGCCGATCCCGCACGACTTCCTTGCGCGTCTGAATACCGCGCTCGAACAGCGGCGCCGCGGCGATGTCGTGAAGATGTTCATGAAGCTCGTCCAGGTGCCAGCAGTGTTCATCGTCTTGATGCGCTTCATGCCGGCATGGTCGAAACTCACGGCCGTGGCACACACGCTGCCGTACGACCTCGCGTTCGTGAAGGACTACCAAGTGGGCACGCCGCTTCCGCGATCCCGATGGACCGGCGCAACGGCGCCAACGCTGGTCATGGATGGTGGGAAGAGCCCGGCGTGGCTGCAGAATGCGGCGCAGGCGTTAGCGCAGGTTCTTCCGAACGCAACCCACCGGACGCTGCCGGGACAGACGCACATGATCAACGCCAAGGCACACGTGTCGCCTCTGGTGGAGTTCTTCCGTGACAATGAGGTCGCGCAGACTACTGTGGCCAGTTCGCTTTCGCGTCGAGGTTGATGATCGTCTGCGGCACGGTCCTGGGTATGGCCGGCCGCAAGTACGGCCGCCCCACCGCCTTGTGGCACGAGTAGCACGACTCGAGCGCGCTGCGGTAGGTCGTCTCGAACTGCTTGCCGTCTTTCTTGTCGATCGCAGCCTTGACGTCGGCAAACGTACTGGTATCGAGGCCGTCGAAGATGCCCTTGAGATCGACCGGCATCCCATCGGGCCCCTTCGGCGTCGGGTTGATGCGAATCATCCAGCGGATGTGGTTTCGCGCCTCGTTGAAATAGAACGTCGCCAACGGCCAGTTGCCCGCCTGTCCGGCGAACCACAGGTTCGACCAATGGAAGCCGACGTCGGCCATGGCAACCGATGCCGACGGCGCTTTTCCTTTCAACATTTCGATGTCTGCTTTGAGGGCTGCGATTTCCTTGCTTTCCTTGCTTTCGGTGGTGGCGGTGGGCGCCGGCGCCGCGGCCGGCGCCTGCTGACATGCCTCGAACGCCACCGCACCGACGATGATGATCAGGGTGATGAGAGCCGTTCGCATGATGACCTCTCTGAAATGGCGCGATCGTATGTCGATTTCGTCCCAGCTCGTTCGACTAATCCGTGGGGCCGCCGGGTCTCTAGAACAAGACCCGGCCTACACTGATGCTATGAACCTGAGGGCGCTATGAACCTTGCCGTCGATCTTCGCTTCGCGTTTCGGTCGCTGTGGAGAGCCAAGGGCCTCACTCTCACGGTGGTGCTGACCCTCGCCCTGGGCATCGGAGCCAACGCCGCCATCTTCAGCGTCGTTCGGGGCGTGCTCCTCAAGCCGCTCGTCAATCGCGACGAGGACCGGTTGATCTACATCCGCCAGAGCGCACCAGGTGTCGGCATCGAGAACGCGGGCTTCTCCGTGCCCGAGCTGCAGGATCTGCGCGAGCGGGTCAAGAGCGTCACCACGTTCGGCGACTTCTCCACCATCGGCTTCACGCTGATCGGTCTCGGCGAACCGCGGGTCGTCAGTGCCGGCGTCGTCGGCGGCTCGTACTTCGATGTGATGGGATTGCGTCCGGTGCTCGGGCGCCTCATTGGCCCGGGCGACGACGGCCCGAAGGCGTCTGGCGTGGTCGTGTTGACGCATCGCTTCTGGAGGGAATCGCTCAAGAGCGATCCGTCGGTCATTGGCAAGGTGGTGAGATTGGACGCGCGGGTCGCGACCATCATCGGCGTGCTCGAGCCGTCGGTGCCGTATCCCGCGCAAACCGAGATCATCGCCAACGTCGTGACCAGCCCGCATCACCTGTCGGCGACGATGGTCACCGGCCGAGTGCACCGGATGACGGAGCTCTTCGGCCGGCTCGCTCCCGGCGCCACGCTCGAATCGGCGCGCGCCGAGCTTCAAAGCGTGCACATCGGGACCGTCCGCGAGCACCCCGAAGCGTATTCGGCGAAGTCGAAGTTCGCCATCAACACCGTGCTCCTGCGCGATCAAATCACCTCGGGTGCTCGCACGGTGCTGCTGGTGCTGCTGGCGTCGGCCGCCCTGGTCTTCATCATCGCGTGCTCGAACGTGGCCAATCTGATCCTCGCGCGATCGGTGCGACGCGAAGGCGAGCTCGGTATTCGTGCGGCGCTCGGCGCCAAGACGTGGGCGCTGCGTCGCACGCTGCTGGCCGAGAGTCTGGTGCTGTGCGGCGTGGGCGCTGTGCTTGGCGTGGCGATGGCGCGGCCGATGGTTGCGGTGCTGTCCCGCTACGCGGCGCGGTTCTCGGTGCGCGCGCTCGACGTCAGCGTGGATGCCAGCCTGTTGTGGGTTGGCGTGGGCCTCGCGCTGGTCGCCGCCGTGCTGCTGGCGTTCGTGCCGAAGCTGCCATCAGCCGAGGCGGCCCACGGTTTCGGACTCTCGAACGGCTCCACCCGTACGACACCCGGCACCAATCGCCGGCTTCGCGTCTTCGCGGTCACCCAGATCGCCGCGTCGTTCGTGCTGCTGGCCGGCGCCGGCATGCTGCTCACCACGCTGATCTCGCTGCGGTCGGTCACCACCGGATTCGACATGCGCAATGTGCTCGCCGTGCAGGTGCCGGTCGTCACCGAAGGGCGCACTCCGGAACAGATCACCGGCTTCTACCGCGAAGCGATGCGACAGATTGGCGAACTGCCTGGTGTGGAGCGCGTCGCCGTCGGCACCATCATTCCGTGGCGCGATGGCGGCGTCTTCGGACCGGGCTTTCAGTTCTCCGCGCCAGGATACGCGCGCGCCGACGGCGAAGAGGATCCGCGCGCGCGCCTGCGCACGATCTCGCCTGGATTCTTCTCGTCGCTTGGCGTGCCGCTGATCGCCGGACGCGACTTCAACGACGCCGATCGCAACGGCAGCGAGCGCGTCGTCATCGTCAGCCAGAGTCTCGCGCAGCGTATGTTCCCGAATCAGGATGCGGTGAACCGCAGCGTGATGTGGACCGATCCGGTCATGAAGTTCATCAACATGAGTCCCGAACCGCGGCGCATTGTCGGTGTGGCGGTCGATGTCGACGACGAGAACGTGGTGCCGGGGCCGGCGGCAACGATCTATCACCCGCTCGGGCAGGCGGTCGGGGGTGGGCGGCTGTTCGTACATTCGCGCACCGATCCGTACGCGCTCGTGCCATCGATCACGAAGATCATCCGCACGCTCTCGGCCGATCAGCCCGTCGAGCGGGCGGCCACGCTCGAGGACGTGCGCGCCGAGGTGCTTGCGCCGCAGCGTCTCAACGCGCTGGTGTTTGGCGGATTCGCATCGGTGGCGCTGATGATCGCCATCGTCGGCGTCGCCGGCGTGCTCGCGTTCTCGGTGAGCGCGCGGACGCGTGAGTTCGGCATTCGGCTGGCGATCGGGTCGGCGCCGCAACATCTGCTCACCGGTGTGCTTCGTGAGGGCGCCACCATCGCGGGCATCGGAGTGGTCGTTGGAGCGATCGGCGGCTATGCGCTCGCGCGATTTGCCGGCGGATTCATCGCCGACGTGCGGCTGCCGGGCGTGTCGACGATGATCGGTGCCGCCGTCTTTCTCGTCGTCGCCGCGCTCCTGGCGTCGCTCGTGCCGGCGGCGCGCGCGGCGCGAGTCGATGTCATCGATGCGTTGAGACCGGAGTGATCGGGGCCGCCCACAAGGCCACCTAAAGGTGGCCTCTACGTACGCTGCCTACGCGGCGGACTCGGTTCGCTGGGGATCTCGCCAGCGGAACTCCAATGCCAGTCCGCCGATCGTGAGCACGTCGCCTTCCTGCAGGAGATGCCCCTTGGTCAGCGGCTTGTGATTGAGCGAGGGCTTTCCACCCATCGGCGTCACGAGATAGCCGTCGCTGCTGCGCGTAATCGCCGCCGCGATCGCGGGCTTGAACCATCCGCGTAGACGGACGTGCGCGCTGCTCGAGCGGCCAATCAACGACGTCTGCGCCGTGAGATCGTACTCGTCGGCATCGGCATCGCCGGCGATCACGTGCAGGACGCCGGCGCGAGCGGTCGCCTTCGTCACCGCACGCTCTTTCGCCATTCGCTCGGCCTGCACACGCGCGTCCTCGAGCGTCGCACGCAGGGCGCGATGCTCTTTGGTGTCGAGGTAGACGGTGTCGCCGAGGCTTTGAATCGGCACCTGCGGGTCGGCGGTCGCACGTTGATCGAACACGAGATGGTGCTTGCCGATCAGCACCACATCTCCGTGCGCGAGCGCGTGGCGTGTCACCTGCTGCGTGTTCACCCACGTGCCGTTGGTGCTGTGCAGATCTTCCAGCACGATGTGATCGCCTTCGCACACCACGCGGGCGTGATGGCCCGAGACGGCCGGGTTGTCGATGATGACGGCGTTGTCGGGGAGACGTCCGATGGTGAGCCCCCCGCCGACGACGTAGTCCTTCAACTGCCGCCCTTCAAACTGCAAAGTAAGCTTCGACATCCTGGCCTCGTCCTTCCGGCCTCCGCCGGCGATCGATCAAGCGGCGCCACCAGTGGTCCGCCACTTCCACCACCACCACCGTAATGTTGTCGGCTCCGCCGTTGCCGTTGGCGGCGGTGATCAAGTAATCGCAGATGCGCTGCGGCTCTCGCTGCTCGCGGAACGCCTTGGCCATCACTGCTTCCGGCACCATCCGCGTCAGCCCGTCGCTGCACAGCAGCATGTAATCGCCCGGCTGCACCGGCACTTCGCTGACATCGACGTCGACGTCGGGCTCGCGTCCGAGCACCCGCACGAGCACGTTGTGCTGCGCGGGCGGAACATCGATCTCCTCGTCGGCAAGACCCACCGCGCGATGCGCTTCGACCAGCGAGTGATCGCGTGTCAGCGCTTCGAGTCGATGGCCACGACAGAGATATGCACGGCTGTCGCCCACATGCGCCACGCTCGCGATGTGCTCGCGAATCCACGCACCCACAACGGTCGTCCCCATTCCCGACTGCCGCGGATCTTTCTGGGCCTGGTCGTAGATGAACGCATTCGACCAGCGCACCGCGGCCGCAAGCTTCCTCGTCTGCGGCAGGTAGTCACGACACTCGGCTGCCGACTCGCTCGCGGATGATCCCTTCGCGTGCAACTGCCGCCCGATCGCGTCGACGGCCATCTGACTTGCCACTTCGCCCGCCGGCGCACCGCCCATGCCGTCGCACACAAGGAAGAGTCCCTCCTTGGCACGCAGCATGTACGCGTCTTCGTTCATCGTGCGCACACGACCGCGGTCCGACCCCGCACCCACGCGCAGATGCATCAACAGGTGATCTCTTCAAGGAATGCGCCGCGGGTGTCACGCTTTGACACTCAGGACACGTGACGACAAGTGGTTGGTCGCCGACGAGATACGGCGGTGGTGCAACGACATGCACCGGTCTCCACGAGACAGGCGTTTCGTTTTCGTGGGCCGATTACGAAAACACGCCGTGCAGATTGCTGCACTAGTCGCGCGGCTCTTCCACCAGTTCGGGCTTGCGACCGGTTCGTTCCTCGAGTGCAAGGAGCACACGCTGCTCGAGCACCTTGTCGAATCGCAGCGCGACGAACTGCTCTTCGGTGGTGGTGCGCAACGCGATCCAGTTGCGTTCAACCGTGATGCCGAAACGTCCGAGCGTACCGCCGCCGCGCGCCACGGGCGTTGGGCCTTGCGGCGAATTCCACAGTGGATCGCGACCGTGCGAATAACTGATCGACACGACGCGTCCGTACGGAACCTCGTAGAGCCTCGACGCCGTCTCGTCGTTGGCGACAACGGTGATCCTGCCGTCGCCAAACAGCAGCCGCGCGCTGTACTCCCTCGGCTTCTTCGTACCCACCAGCACGCGCGCGTCGAAGGTGAGTGCCGCGTCAACCAGAGTTGGGCGCGTTGCAATGGTGTGCTCCACCGCAACCGGTTCCGGCTTCGAAATCGTCTCGACGTGTCGAGGCGCGGGTGCGGACACGATCGGCGTCCGACGCGCGTCGACGCGCGCTGCCGCCGGCGCGGACGCGGGCTCACCCTTCTCGGCAGCGAGCTCGGGCAGGTTGTCGACGGCCTTCGCGGGCAGCGCGTCGGCCGCCGGCACGGTCGGCGACTGCGGCGGCGCGGGCGCCTGGATCGCGGCCTCGCTGTCGGTGCCACGAGCAATCACGTACCCCGTGAACGCGACGGCAATCGCCAGCACCGTCACCAGCGAATACGCCATCGCAAACCCGCTCGGCCGCTTGCGTCGCCCGGCGACCACCGGTGCGGCGGCATCGACCAGCGCCTCGTCGCGCGACAGATCGATCGTGTCCGTGGGCCCGGGCGCCGACGGCGTCACCATGGCAAACGTCTTCGCGAGATCGGCGAGCGCCAGCGGACCGGTGGCGCGGGCGAGCGCGTCGCGAAACTCCTCGGCGGATTGAAAGCGATCGGCCGGCGCCTTCATCAGCGCACGCTGCACGATCTGCTCGCACCATTCGGGCAGCTCGGGCCGCTGCAGATGCAGCGAGATGGGTTCGTCGCGAATCTGCCGCTGCAGCATGGCGAGCGCGGAGTCGGCCTTGAACGGCAGCGTGCCGCTGAGGAGTCGATACAACAACACGCCGACCGAATACAGATCGGCGCGGCCGTCGACTTCCTCGCCCAGCACCTGCTCGGGCGGCATGTACGCGGGCGTGCCCATCAAGCGGCCGTCGACGGTCTTCTGTTCGGCGCCGAGCACGCGAGCGATGCCGAAGTCCATGATCTTGATGCCGCCCTCGTCGGTGACCATCACATTGGCCGGCTTCACGTCGCGGTGCACGACGCCGGCGCGATGGGCATGCTCGAGTGCCGAGAGAATGTGATCGATCACGTAGGCGGCGCGCTCGGGGTCGATTGGGCCGAGACGTTCGGTCAGCTTGTCGAGGGTTTCGCCGCGCACGAACTCCATCACCATCAGCAGATCGGCGTCGGCGCGGAACAGCTCGTAGATGGTGGCGATCTGTGGATGATTGAGACGGGCGAGGATGGTGGCCTCGGCGCGGAAGCGCGTCATCACTTCGGTGTCGGCGAGATCGGGATTCAGCATCTTCACCGCGACGTCGCGCCCGAGCGTCTCGTCGACGGCTTTGTAGACGATGCCGGCTCCGCCCCGTCCGAGCTGGCCGACGATCCGGTACTTCCCGAGGGTCCTGCCAATCATCGCTCTTGCTGCCTCTGGGGGGTAGGCTAACGGCGCGGAAGTGCACGCGCAGACCCGCGACGGCACACCTCCGCCGGAGATCCTCACTTGAGCTTTCGGCGGCATGCGCGCGGGGCGTTAGGCGCGCGTGGCATTAGGCGCGCGCAACGTCAAAGGTCAAACGTCAAAGGTGAGGTGAAAGGTGGAGGCGTAGGTTTCAAGTGTGAGTCTTAGGTGCAGGTTCGGGTGTAATCCCGTGCGATTCAAGCGCGGCGTGACTTTGTATTTCGGCGAGCGGCTCGGGTGGTTCCTTGGCGAGCCGAGGGTGGAGATCCTTCCAACTAGTTCAGTGTCGATCGTGCACCTAACGCCTGGACCTCCACCTATACCTACACCTACACCTACACCTACACCTACACGTAGCGCTTTGACCTCACCTTTGACCTTTGACGTTTGACCTTTGACCTATTTGGCGCGATAGATCACGCGCCAAATCTTCCCCTTCTGACTGTCGCCGATGTAGAGCGATCCGTCAGGCGCCTGCTCGACGCCATCGGGACGCGCCACGGCGTCGTTGGGCTGCATCAACGGATCCTTGCCGGCGAAGTTCTGCGCGAACACTTCGAAGCCGCCCGATACTTTGCCGTTGGCGATCGGCTGGAACGTGACGTTGTATCCCGCCTGCGGCATCGGTGAGCGATTCCATGAGCCGTGGAAGGCGATGAACGCGCCGCCGCGATACTTCGCGGGGAACTGGCTGCCGGTATAGAACATCAGATCGACCGGCGCCCAGTGCGCGGGGAACGCCGCCACCGGGTTCGTGAACTCCTTGCAGCGCCCCACGGTCTTGCCGTCGCCGCCGTACTCGGGATTGAGGATGAAGGTCTTCATCGTGTAGTCGTAGAAGCAGTACGGCCATCCGAAGTTGGCCCCCTGCGTGGCGCGATAGAGCGGTTCGGCGGGGCGCTCGGCGTTGTCTTTGCCGGTGAACTTGTCGGGCCAGAAGGTGTCGAGCTGATCGCGATTGTTCATCGCGATGTACAGCGCATCTTCGTGCCACGCGATTGCCGGCATCTGACGCAGACCGGTCGCGAAGCGCATTCCATCGTCCTGCTTCTGTCCGAGCTTGTTCTCATCGAACTTCCAGATGCCGCCGTGCTTCTCGAGAATCGGGCACGGGTCGACGCCCTTCACACCAGGACGACGATCCGGATTCTGGCAGGCGTTGGAGGGCGCGCCGACGTTGATGTACAGCCCGCCGCGGCCGTCGAACGCAATGCCTTTGTCCTCGTGCTGACGATCGTTGGGCAGTCCGGTGACGACGACCTCGGGCATCCCGGTCGGCTTCAGCTGACCCTGCGTCAGCTTGATGCGCTCGATCGACGTCGGATGCGCGAGGTAGATGTAGCCGTTGCGAATCGCGATGCCCGTGGTGCTGGCGCTACCGAAGGGCTCCTTCACTTCGAAGCGTCCGTCCTTGTCGGCATCGCGCAGTGCCACCGCGCCGCCGCCGCCGGTGCCCGGACTGCCTGGCCCACCGCGCGCCATCAGCGCTACGTAGAGATCGCCATTGGGCGCGGCAGCCATGTGGCGCGCGATGCCGAGACCGTCGGCCACGACGAGCGCACAAAAGCCTTGCGGCAAAGTGATGCCGCCATTGCCCGGATCGCACATCGGACTCTGCGCGTGGACCAACACCACCGCGGCCGCAACGGTAGCGGCCGACACCCCAACGAATCTCTTCAACATGCGCATAATCGCCAATTGTAATCGCTCACCACGACGCTTCAGAAATGCAGCTTGATCGCCAACTGAATGACACGCGGATCGCCGGCCGCGGTGATGCTGCCGAAGTTCGCGGCGCCAACGGTCGCCACCGGGTTTCCAAACGGCGGCGTGTTGAACAGGTTGAACACTTCGGCGCGCACCTCCACGGATTTCTCCGCAGACACGGGCAGCCGGCGACTCAACACCAGGTCGACGTTGCGATAGCCGGGGCCGCGGAGCGGATTGCGGGTCGACGATCCGATCGTGAAGATCGGCGCCGCGACGAACGCCGCCGTGTTGAACCAGCGCGCGGTGGTGCGCTGGCTGGCTGGCAGCTCCGGATCGGCAATCATGTTCGGACGCTGTGTGCCGAAGCCGGCGAAGCTGTTGTTGTTCGTCGTTTGCGCGATCGCGACCGGAATCCCCGACTGCACTATCACTACGGTGGCGAGCGACCAGTCGTTGGCCAGCGCGCCGATCACGCCGTGGCCGGTCTTCGCGCGACCGTGACCGTACGGCAGATCCCACACGGCTGATGCGACGAAGACATGCGGAATGTCGCCGGTCGAGAAATCGCGCTCGAGGCGGCGATTGTAGCTGTCGGCGACCGGGAAGCTGGCGAGTGGCCCGGTGAGAATCGACGCGTCGAACACGGACGAGGCCTCGTCGATCAACTTCGATCGCGTGTAGCTGACGAGATACGACAGGCCGCGCGAGAAGCGCTGTTCGAGCTTGAGGCTGACGCCGTTGTAGTGCGTGTTGCCGACGTTGTTGCGATAGAGCGCCACGGTCGTGTACTCGGGGTACGGCTTCATCAGCTGCGCAACCGTAATCGTCGGATCGCCGAGCGTCGACGACCGCGGGATCGTGCCAAAGAACGGATTCGCCACCCGCTGCTGGAGCGCGGGACCGAGCGCGAGCTGATCGACCGTGAGCTGGTTGATGTTGACGTCCGGCATGCCGACGCGGGTGATCTTCGATCCGAGATATGCCGCCTCGAATGACATCGTGGTCGTCAGCTGTCGCTGCACCGAGACATTCCACTGCTGCGCGTAGCCCGAGCCAAGATCGGCGTCCACGCTGAAGACACCCTGGCCCAGTCCTGCAGTGGGCGTGAGCGGGATTGGCGCCACCGCGGGTCCTTGGGCGAGGACGAAGGCTGGCGTGATGTTGTCGAGCGTCCGCTGCGACACGGTCTGGAGAAAGGGAAACACCGGTGTCGTAAACGGCGTGGTGATGCCCGCCTGCTCGATCCACACCATGCCGTAGCCCGTGCTGACGACCGTGCGATCCGTCAGGCGCGCGGTGAGGCCCATGCGCGGTCCGAAGTTCGCTTTGTGAAGCTGCCGCGCCGAACGCGGGTGGCCGTCTGTGCCGAGGTATTCGAGCTGCTGCGACGCAAGGTTGAAGACCGCACTCTGATCGTTCTCCTCCGTCGAGGGGAAGTTCAGCGTGTAACGGACGCCCGGTGAGAACGTCAACGAGTTCGACACCTTCCACTCGTCTTGAATGAAGTACTCCTGCCAGTGCGCGCGATTCCTGATCTGCTGCTGCTGCAGATCGATCTGGAACGTCTGCACCTGGCCGAGCAGAAAACTGGCGAGCGGCGTGCCCGTGTTAGCCACGTTCGGCACGTCGCTGCCGAGTGTGCCGAAGACAAACAGGCCCTGCGGTGATGGCGGCTGAATCACGTTCAACCGCTCCCAGCGAAGATCGGCGCCCGCCTTGATGCTGTGGCGACCGCTCACGAACGTGAGCGAGTCGGCGATCTCGCTCACGCTCGTGCTGAAATCCGATGCGGTATTGGCTGGCGAGCCCAGCTGCTGAATGCCGCCGATCTGGAACGTCGGCAGCGTGTCGGCAAATTGCCCGGTCGACGGAATGCCGGGCAGGCCCAGCGAGGACGCGGCAGTGCCGGCGAGCGTCGCTGCCGATCGCTTCACCGATCGCCGCGTATCGCCGATCCGCACCTCGTTGAGCCAGCGAAGCGAGAGAACGCGCTGATAGTTCGACGCGAACGCCCAGGCACGAGTGTCCTGTGGTCCGATCGTGCCAGTGGTCAGGTTGCCGCTGCCGTCAGGCAGCGGCGTCACTGGCCTGAATCGATCGCTGAAGAACGCCAGCCGGCCAAACATCTGATCATTCACAAGACGATGATCGAGACGGATGTCGAATTGGTCCTGATCGTCGATCTCGTTGTCGGTACGGCGAAAGTTGTTGGCCGTTCCGCCTGACGTGGGCAGCGGGTAGCGCTCCAGCAGCGCCCGCGCCACCGGATCCATGCGTTCGAGAGGAATCGTGTTGCCCTGGAACGGTGTGCGCGTGATGCTCGCCCCGCTTCCAGTCGTGGTCGTGGGGTCGTAGATCGTCGGCACACGGCCGCCGATCGTCTCGGTGAAGATCCCCTGACGCTGCAGCAGCGTCGGCACATTCGAGATCTGCGTGCGCGCGATCGTCTGACGCTGGCCCTGATAGTCGGCAAAAAAGAACGTGCGGTTGCGCACGATCGGACCGCCCAGCACGCCGCCGAACTGGTGGCGCCGGAACTCGGGCTTCACCGGATTGGTGGCCTGAAAGAAGTTGCGGGCGTTGAGCGCCTCGTGACGCAGGAACTCGAAGCCGGTGCCATGCAGCACGTTGGTGCCGGCCTTGGTGGTGAGATTGACCACCCCGCCGTTGAAGCGGCCGAATTCCGCGGGCGGACTGTTTGTCTCGATCTTGAATTCCTGGATCGCGTCGACCACGGGGAAGTACGCCACCTGCCCGGGCTCGGGCTGCAGCACGGAGATCCCGTCGAACAGGTACTCATTGGTGCGAGGACGGCCGCCGTTGATGCGCGGCAGCAATGACCCTTGCGGCAGCGCCACCGCCGGCGCCAATGCCGCGAGGGAGATGAAGCTGCGACCGTTCAGCGGAAACGCGTCGATCGCGTTCTCGGGGATCACGTGTCCCAGGCTGGCCGACTCGCGAAGGAGCGGCGCCGCATCGCTGATGAGGACGATCTCGGCGATATCCGCGATCGTGAGCGTGAAGTCGAGGCGCAGTGTTTCGCCGGTCCGCACGCGGAGCGCGCGTCGCTCGATTGACTTGAAGGCGGGCAGCTCGACCCGAAGGCGGTAGACACCGGGTGCCAGCGCCGACACCACATAGATACCTGCGCGCGTCGACACGACCCGGCGTGTCGCCCCCGTGTCCACATTCGTCGCCGTCACCGTCACGCCCGGAAGGACGGCGCCCTGCGGGTCCGTGATTGCGCCGGTGATCTGCCCCGAGCCCACTTGTGCCGAAGCGGTCGCGGCGCACAGCAGGACGCAGAGCAGACCGTACGTGGCGGCCACCTTCAGCGGCCCTTCCTGCGCTGAAACATCAGCCAAACTCTATATTGCCTGTAGCCGTGATTCAAATCGACTATAATCGACTGATAACGTGGTTCGAACACTGCCGGCGCTGATCGTGCTGACGCTCGCCGCTGCGGGCTCCGCGCTCCAGGCACAGCGGTCCACCATAGCCGTCGCCGCGGCGGCCGACTTACAGGCGGTGATGCCGCCGCTGGTCGATCGCTTCGCGCGCAACGGCGGCGCGCAGGCGACAATCTCGTACGGATCGTCCGGCAACTTCTTCGCACAGATCCAGAACGGCGCGCCCTTCGACGTGTTCTTCTCGGCCGACGTCGACTATCCCAAACGCCTGGTCGCGAGCGGGCACGCGGAGGCGGATAGTCTCTATGAGTACGCCACTGGCCACCTCGTGGTGTGGACGCGGGCCGACAGCGGCATCGACGTCACGCGCGGCCTCTCGATCGTGACCGATACGCGCGTCGCGCGCGTCGCGATCGCCAACCCGCAGTACGCGCCCTACGGACGCGCGGCGGTGGCGGCGCTGCAGCACGAACGGCTCTACGAGCAAGTAAAAGCCAAGCTGGTGCTCGGCGAGAACCTGTCGCAGACCGCGCAGTTCGCGCAGACAGGCAATGCGCAGGTGGGAATCATCTCTCTTTCACTCGCACGTGGACCGGCGCTCAAGAGCGGCAGATACGCCGAAGTCCCGACCTCCTTCCATCCACCGATTCAACAGGCTGCGGTCGTCCTGAGCCGCTCGAAGAACAAGACAGAGGCGCGCAAACTGCTCGACTATCTTCGACGTCCAGAGACGGCCACGCTCCTTCAGAGCTTCGGCTTCGCACCGCCAGGTGCGCGCTAGCGCTCCGCGATCGAGATGGACTGGCAGGCACTCTGGCTGAGCGTACGCCTCGCGGCTATCGTCGCCACAATTCTGCTCGTCATCAGCCTGCCGCTCGCGCACTGGCTCACGTTCTCGCGGCGGCGCTGGAAGTTTCTGATCGAGTCGATCGTCTCGCTTCCCCTGGTGCTGCCGCCGACAGTGCTCGGCTTCTATCTGCTGCTGGCGATCGGATCGCAGAGCCCGATCGGGCGCTGGTGGACATCCTTGACCGGACATCCACTCGCCTTCACATTCGAATCGCTCGTGATCGCCTCGGTGTTCTACAGCCTGCCGTTCGCGGTGCAGCCGATCGCGGCCGCGTTCGCACAGGTCGACGGCACGCTGCACGAGGCGTCGGCGACTCTCGGCGCGTCGGCGCTGCGAACATTCGCGCGCGTCACACTGCCGCTCTCGATCGAAGGCGTCGTCGCCGGCCTGGTTTTGAGCTTCGCGCACACGATCGGCGAATTCGGTGTGGTGCTGATGGTCGGCGGCAACCTGCCGGGAGTCACGCGCACGGTGTCGATTTCCATTTACGAGCACGTGCAGGCACTCGAGTATCGGCAGGCCAACGCCACTGCCCTGCTCCTGCTGGCATTCTCGTTCGTCGTGCTCATGTCGGTGTATGCGCTCCGTCGCAGACCGTGGGCCGCGGCGCCCCTTGCGTGATGCTGACCATCGATATCGAGAAACACCTGTCGCCGATCTTCTCGTTGGAGGCGCACCTCACCGCGCCACCGGGCGTCAGCATCCTGTTCGGTGCCTCGGGCTCTGGCAAGACGACGGTGTTGCGGTGCCTCGCGGGGCTCACACGACCGGACTCGGGCCGCATCGCCGTCGACGATCGCGTGCTGTTCGATTCGGTGACGAGCATCGACGTGCCGGTGCGCGACCGACACGTCGGCTACGTCTTCCAGCAGCTCGCGCTGTTTCCCCATCTCACCACCGCAGACAACATTGCCTACGGGCTGTCCAACCTCCTCGTGGCAGAGCGGCGTCGACGGGTCGCGGCAATCGCCGACGCATTCCACATCAGCAGCATCCTCAATCGAAGACCGTCGCACACCTCGGGCGGCGAACGGCAGCGCACAGCGCTGGCGCGCGCGCTGGTGACGATGCCGTCGCTGCTCCTGCTCGACGAACCGCTGTCCGCACTGGATCACGCCATCCAGTCGCGCATCATGGACGACCTGCGCCGCTGGAACGAGTCGCACCGCATCCCGGTGGTCTACGTGACGCACAACCACCGCGAGGTGTTCGCGCTGGGCGAGCGTGTCGTCGTGCTCGAGAGCGGTCGCGTGGTGGCATCGGGCTCGCCCCATGAGGTGCTCGATCAACCCGGACGTGCGGCAGTGGCCAGTCTGGCCGGCTTCGAGAACGTCTTCGATGCGGTTGTGGTCGGGCGCCATGAGATCGGCGGCACGATGACGTGTCGCGTCAACGACACGCAGACCGAGATCGAAGTGCCGCTCCACACCGATGCGGTGGGCGACGCGATCCGCGTGGCGATCCGCGCCGGCGACATCCTGGTGGCCAACCAGGAACCACACGGCGTGAGCGCACGCAACGTGCTCATCGGATCGATCGTCGAGCTGCGGCGGGAAGGCGCGACGATCGTCGCCTCGATCGACGCCGGCCGTCGTTTCGTGGTGCATCTCACGCCCGGCGGCGCCGACTCGCTCGGCCTGCGTGCCGGCGTTCGCGTGTGGCTGATCATCAAAACGTATTCATGTCGCTTGGTGGCCTGAGGGGAGCGCAGAGCCGATGGAGAAACAGAGAATCTCAACGCAGGGATCGCAGAGATCGCAGAGTCAATTCATTCAAGTGATCAAGAGACCTCCGCTCGCCCAGCGCTCTCCGAATCGGGAAAACTCAACATCATGGCTCTATTGACAGTCCGCACCGCCGCACAACGACTCGGCGTTGGCTACTCGACGCTGAAGCAGTGGATCTACGGAGGCCAGGTCCGGACGACGACGACGGCGGGCGGTCATCACCGCATCGCGGAAGCCGAAGTCGAGCGGTTGATTGCCCGTGGGAATCCCGCGGCGCCGGCGGTCGCCCGCGCCGCCAGTCCGGTCGGGCTCATCGTCGCGTTGAGCGGACGTAATCGTCTTCGCGGCTTCGTCGACGAAGTGCGGATCGACGGGCTGATGGGCCAGGTGCGGCTGCGCATCGGCGATCAGACGCTGACGGCGATGATCACCGCCGACGCCATCGACGAGCTCAAGCTCCGCCGTGGCGATTCGGCGGTGGCGATCATCAAGTCCACCGAGGTCATGATCGCGCGCGAGACCGCTGCTCCCGCGGCGCGGAAAGGGCGCACGCATCGTCGTCGAACGCGATAGGCTTACTTTCATGTCCGCTCGTTTTGCCTTCATCAGCGGTTTCATCATCTGGGCATCGATCGTCGCCATCACG
>Ga0075424_100001668_pt1 | contig 19704 bp, 13 predicted proteins | sample SoiMethybrSBSTD3_FD_75301 | JGI IMG/M metagenome (GOLD analysis project Ga0075424, IMG submission 75301) | Bulk soil microbial communities from a Populus tree surrounding site in Tennessee, USA - Soil MetaG P. TD hybrid SBSTD3 | ecosystem: Environmental > Terrestrial > Soil > Tree plantation... | reverse complement strand
CGAGCAGCAGTATCAGGCGCGCTTCCGGGTGCGGGCGCTCGGTCATCTTGATGCCGCGGGCGCACCGACGATAACCCCTGAAGAACGCCTCGACTTCCGAGTGATCAATGTCCAACGCCAACAGTCCGTGTGGAACGAATGGACCGGCACGAGCAAGGGCTTCATCAGCCCTCGCCTGACGTGGCGCCTGTCACGCGTGCAGTAGCTCCCGATGTCCGCCCAACCGACCATTGTCATCGAGGCGCGCCCAGACACGATCGGCGCGCGCCTGAGATCCCTCTGGCAGTACCGGGCGTTTCTCGGCTTCCTGTCCAAAGAGATCGTCATGCGGCGGGCGCGCGGGACGCTGCTGGGCTTCTGGTGGGTCCTGCTTCGCCCGCTGATGCCGGTGGTGACGCTGATCTTCACGTTCACGTCCGTCAAACCGGTGGAAACATCGGCGGGCGTGCCGTATTCCGTGTTCTTCCTGAGCGGCTACATCACGTGGCGCATCTTCCAGAGCGCACTCAACTTTCTGCCGCGGACGATGACCTGGACACAGTCGATCATGCGGCGCGCGTATTTCCCCCGGCTGCTCGTGCCGATTGCCGGCCTCGCACCGACGTTGATCGAATTCGCGCTGCTGCTGGTCGCCTTCGCCGTGGTGGTCGCGTCTGCATGGTGGAATGATGGACAGCTGCCGCTGCGGGTCGGCTGGCAGATGTTGGCGCTCGTCCCCGCCGTGATCGGCGCGTTGATGTTCGCGCTCACGATCGGCATGCCGACTGCCGTCGTTGCGCTGTTCTTTCGCGACGTCCGGTACGCGATTCGCTCCTTTGCGGGCGTGTTCATGTTCCTCACTCCGGTCGTCTATCCGGTGACGTTCATCCCGGAGCAGTATCGGTGGGCGATGTATGCGTTCAATCCGATGGCGGCCATCGTCGAGCTTTCACGATGGGCGTTGATCGGCGGCACGCTGAATATGGAATACCTCGCGTTGTCGTTTGCGACCAACATCGTCCTCTTCGCGGCCAGCGTCGCATTCTTCCTTCGCGCGGAAGCGTACCTCGGGGATCAGCTCTAGAGCATGTCTCGATCGATGACGGTGCTGTTCGTGATGCGCCACTCGGGCTACGTCCGGAACTTCGAATCGACGCTCCGGATGTTGTGCGACCGGGGTCATGCCGTGCATGTCGCCTTTCAGGGCCGAACGAAGTACGACCAGCTCGATCCGACGCACATCGCGCAGCAGCTTGCGGATCGATACCCGAGCTTCTCGTACGGTCAGGCGCCGATTCGGGTCGATGGCTGGGGATTGCTGGGACGGGAGCTTCGGCTCGGCCGCGACTATCTGCGCTATCTCGGACCCGAATATCGCAACGCGCCAAAGCTTCGAAAGCGCGCCATGCTGGACGCGCCGCAGTGGGTCATGGAGCGGTCGAAGCGCGGCCTTCTGTCGACCGCGGTCGGCCGCGCGGCGCTTTCCGCATCGCTGCGCTCGATGGATTCGGCCATTCCGCTGGATCCTGAAATCACCGGGTTCATCGAACAGGCTGGCCCCGACCTGCTGGCCGTGACTCCGCTCGTCGAGCCAGGCTCGCCCCAGGTCGAATATGTCCGGAGCGCCCATGCACTCGGCATCCCTACCGCGCTATGTGTGGCGAGCTGGGACAACCTGACCAACAAGGGACTCATTCACGGGCCGCTTGACCTTGTCGCCGTCTGGAATGACGCGATGAAAGAGGAAGCGGTCAGATTTCACGGCGTCCCGGCGGACCGCGTTGTCGTGACGGGAGCCGCGGCGTTCGACCATTGGTTCGACTGGCGGCCAAGCACCACGCGCGAAGCGTTCTGCGCACGCGTCGGACTCGAACCGGATCGGCCCTACCTGCTCTATCTGTGCTCGTCGCGATTCATCGCGCCCGACGAAGTTCCGTTCGTGCAGCGGTGGGTGGAACGGATCCGCGGGTCGCGTGGTGCCGTGCGCGATGCCGGCATCCTCGTGCGACCGCATCCGCAGAATGCCGAGCAATGGCGCGGCATCGACTGGAGCGCCTATCAGAACATCGCGATCTGGCCGTGTGAGGGATCGGCGCCTGTCGACGTCGACAGCCGCAACGAGTACTTCGATTCGATGTATCACAGTACCGCGGTCGTCGGACTCAACACCACCGCGGAAATCGAAAGCGCGATCGTCGGCCGCCCTGTGTTCAGCGTGCTCGCACCGGAGTTTCGCGATACTCAGGAAGGGACGCTCCACTTCCGTCATCTTCGCGAGGTGAACGGTGGACTGATACAGGTCACGGGTGACCTCGACGAGCACGTGGCGCAGCTCGAACGCGCGGTGCAGGAATCGCCCAGGGACGACGAACGATGCCGGCGGTTTGTCGAAGCGTTCGTCCGCCCGTACGGCCTGGACGTTCCAGCAACGCCGCGGCTCGTTGACGCACTCGAAGGTCTCGCCGCAACACGCACCGCCACATCGTCGCGTGCGCCTCTGTGGGCGCCGTTGGTCCGTCCGCCGCTCTCACGTCGTGCCGCTGTGCTGGAGGGACAGGCGAAAGACGACCGGCAATCCTATGCCGCGCGGCTGGCGGCGAAAACAACCAGGGTCGCCAGGCACAGACGGCGCGCGACGGATCCGGCGCCACGCGTGGCGTCAGCCGGCAGCGACGTCGTTCGCCAGCAACGGCTCGACCGCGCGATCGCCGATTTCCGGAAGATGGGCGAGGTCGATCGCAGGCAGTTCGTGCATGCCGTGCTCGGCGAGATTCCGTTGAGCTCCGTTATCGAGGTGCATACGGCCGCGAGGCCGCAGCGGCTCGACTACGAGCGTGCAGACATCTACCTGCACGTGACGAACAAGACGGAGATGTTTCGCATCAAGGCGTGCGCCAAGGAACCATTCACCATCGAGTGGATTCACAGCCGGATCAAACGAGGCGACGTCCTGTTCGACATCGGCGCGAATGTGGGCGCCTACTCTCTGGTCGCGGCAAAGAAGCCGGACGGCGCCGCGCGCGTCTATGCGTTCGAGGCCAGCTATGCGAACGTCGCCGCGCTGTGCGCGAATATCGCTCTGAACGATGTGCCCGATGCCGTCACGCCGATGCCTGTGGCGCTGTCGGCAACGACGGCGATGGACGTGTTCAACCTGCGCGACCTCGATTCCGGCAGCGCGCGCCACGGCCTCGGCGTGCAGATGCCGGACGACGGCGAGGTGGCATTGCGGCAGCCGGTGATGACGTTCAGGCTCGACGATTTGATCGAGCGCTTCAAGCTGCCGGTGCCGAACCATATCAAGCTGGATGTCGACGGCGGCGAACTCGATGTGCTCGACGGTGCCTGCCGCACGCTGTCATCTCCGTCGCTGCGATCGATGCTGGTCGAGGTGGCGATGGGCTCCTCCGCGACCGTGACACAAGCCCTCGAGCGACACGGGCTGTCGCTCGCATCGCGATTTACGGTGACGAACCGCGCCGGTCAGCAGGCGGTCTGGTACGGATTGTTCGAGAGGCCGAGCGGCGGCGCGTCCTCCACGTGAGTCTGCAATCGGTAAAGGCGCAGAAGGTTCGCGCGGCGTCCGCGGCGTACGACTGCTATCAGCACGCGCGATCGGAAATTCTGCCGATGACCGCTGCTGCGGCCGACGCCGACGCGCGTACCGCTTCGGAGCGTGAACTGCTCGCCGATCTCGATGAGCTGTGGCGCGCCGACGCCGACACGATTGGCGACCTTCGCCGTTACGGGAAAGCGATTAGCGGCGTTCGCCGCTCCAACTACAAAGGTGACCGTGCCGAGCTCGTGAAGCAGCGCCTCGATCGAGATCGCCTGAAGCTGCTGGAACACGGCGATTCCACACTGTGGGTCGACGAGCCGCCGGTCCTCGGCGGCTTCGGACTGCAGGGCGACAACGCGCTCTACAACGAAGACACCCTTCGGTTCTTTCGAATCGTCACGCTGCTGAATGACGCCGCACTCGCTCCCGAGTTTCGGACGCCGCCGCGGCCCGTCGTGTGGGACATCGGCGGCGGGTGGGGTGGCTTCGCGTATTACTTCAAGACGCTCTTTCCCGAGGTCACGTACGTCATCACCGCGCCACCGACGCTGCTGCTGCTTTCGGCGACGTACTTGATGACGCTATTCCCCGACGCGCGGTTTCGGTTCTTTGAACCGTCGAATCCCGATGCGTTCTGGCGCGATTGGGACAGCACCGATTTCGCCTTCGCGCCGGACAGCGCGATTGGCCTGTGGCGTCCGGTGAACCTGGCGCTGACGCTCGATATCGGCATGCTCGAGCGAATGGACGCTTCTCGAATCAATGCGCACGTCCAGCGGGCGTTCGACCTCGACTGCCGCTACCTGCTGTCGGTCTGCGTGGACGACGACGAGGACAACACCTCTGTCGTGCGATCCGCCATTGAAGCCCGCTACTGGCCGCACCCGATGGCGGCTCGCGCCTTTCTCGACCGCCACCTCCTCGTGCGAAGCGGCGCGTTCCTGCTGGCCTGGAAACGGCTTCTGGTGTGAACACCTCACCACGAGTCGTCCTCGGCCTGCCCGCGTTCGCGCGTCCGGATGCGCTGCCACGGGCGCTCGAGTCGCTGCTCTCGCAGACGTATCGGGACTTCGCGCTGATGATCGTTGACGATGCCCCCCACGCGAGCGTCGCATCGATCGTCGAGCGGTATGCACGGGACTGGCCGCAGATCAGTTACGCCGCCAACCCGACTCGTCTCGGCATGGTGAGCAACTGGCGCAAAGTCTTCGAGGAGGGTCGGCAACGCTATCCATGCAGCGACTATTTCGCCTGGGTGAGCGATCACGACGTGTGGCACGCACGCTGGCTCGAAACCCTTGTCACCGTCCTCGATCGGGAACCGAGTGTCGTCGTCGCCTATTCGGCAAGCCTGCGCACAACGTCAGACGACGCGTGGTTCGAGGACAAGAGTTTCGACACCGCCGGAATCACGCGCGCCTCGACGCGCCTCGCACGGGCGGCGCAGCAGATGCTGGCGGGCGACATGATTTACGGTCTCATCCGCGCACGCACGCTCGAAGCTGCAGGGATATTCCGTCATGTCGTCACGCCGGACCGGCAGATTCTCCTCGCGCTGTCGCTCTTCGGAGGGGTGCGCCACGTCCCCGACGTTCTGTGGTACCGGGAGATGGCACGCGACTTCGACCTTGAGCGCCAGCGAAAGGTCTTCTTTCCCGACGGCACACCGTTCTACGCCTATTTGCCTTCACACCTGCAGCACTGCGCCTCCTTGCTCTGGGACTTTGGGATCCGCGGGAAAGGCCGCCCACATTTCGGACGGCTCGCCGGCGCCTCGTACGCCGCCGTTCATCTGTGGTTCTCCCTGGCGCGGCAACTGCCGCGTCTGCACCGGGGAGCCCGGCCGTCATGAAGATTCTGTTCGTCATGCGCCACTCGGGCTACGTGCGCAACTTCGAGTCGACGCTGCGGATGCTGTGCGAACGGGGACACAAGGTGGAGCTTGCCTTCCAGATCGCGGGCACCCACTGGCTGCTCGACCCGTCCGATATGACGACGCAGCTGGCGGAAACCTACCCGCGGTTCTCGCGCAGCACCATCCCGGTTCGCGACGACTCGTGGGGTTATGCCGCCCGCGAACTGCGTCTCGGCCTGGACTATCTGCGCTACCTCGGACCGGCGTATCGCAACGCCCCGAAGCTGCGCGCCCGTGCGGAACGCGAGGTGCCGGACTATCTGCTGCAGCGAACGAGGCGCGGCCCCGGCCGCACGGCGGCGGGCCGGGCGCTGCTGGGCGGTACGCTGCGCACGCTGCTGCGCGCGATTCCGACCGATGTGCGAATCGATGCCTTCCTCGAAGTGCATCGTCCCGACGTGCTCGCGCTGACGCCGCTCATCGAGCCCGGCGCGCCGCAGGCCGAGTACGTGCGCAGCGCGCGGGCGCTCGGAATTCCAACGGCGTTGTGCGTCGCGAGCTGGGACAATCTCACCAACAAGGGATTGATCCACGGTCCGGTGGATCTCGTGACCGTGTGGAACGACATGATGAAGGAAGAAGCCGTCACCCTTCACGGCGTTCCAGCGGACAAGGTGGTGGTTACGGGCGCACAGCCGTTCGACCACTGGTTTGGCTGGCAGCCGCGTGTCCGCCGCGAAGCGTTCTGTCGGCAGATTGGCCTGCCGGAGGATCGTTCCTATATCCTGTACGTCTGCTCGTCGCGCTTCATCGCGCCCGAAGAGGTGCCGTTCGTCCGTTCGTGGCTGCAGCATCTTCGGCAGTCGGGCGTACGCGCGGGCGTACTGGTTCGTCCACATCCTCAGAACGCGGAGCAGTGGCGGCATGCGGATTTGAGCGAGTACGGTCCGGTCGTTGTCTGGCCGCCCGCAGGCGCAACGCCCAGCGATGCCGAAAGCCGGGCCGACTACTTCCACTCGATCGTGCACAGCGCCGCCGTCGTCGGCATTAACACGACGGCGGAAATCGAAAGCGCCATCATCGGGCGCAGCGTCTTGACGATTCTCGCGCCGGAGTTCCAGGCGACACAGGAAGGAACCCTCCACTTCGAACATCTCCGGAGCGCGAACGGCGGTCTCGTCCACGTCGCTCGGACCTTGGGCGAGCATGTCGAGCAATTGAACGAGATTCTTCGCAATCCGCAGATCGACGGCGTCCGCTGTCGTCGATTCGTCGAAGCGTTCGTCCGTCCGTACGGGATCGACGCACCCGCCACGCCGAAGGTAGTCGAGGCATTGGAGGCTCTCGCAAACCGACCGCGCACGCCGGGGAAACGATCGCCGTGGTGGGCGCCCGTGGTGCGCGGTCCGCTGGCTCGCCGCGGCAACCGGCTTCGCCGCGAAGCGCTGGTCGCGGCCGAGAAGAAGGCTCTGCAGGCTCGGCGAAAAAAGGTGCGCGCAAAGGGCCAACATCATGAAAGCCCGGTGACGCGATGACGCGCGCCGCACCGCGGACGGTGTTCGGCATGCCTGCGTATAACCGGCCCGATGCGCTTCCGCGCGTCATCGAATCGCTGCTGTCGCAGACGTGCCAGGACTTCGCCCTCGTGATCGTGGATGATGCGCCCTCGGACGAAGTGCGGAAGATTGTCGAATCGTACGCTGGGTACGGTCCAGCCATTACCTACGAACCGAATCCGGTTCGTCTCGGGATGATCGGGAACTGGCGCAAAGCCTTCGAGCGAAGCCGGGAGCTGTATCCGGCGAGTGAATACTTTGCGTGGGTCAGCGACCATGACATCTGGCATCCGCGCTGGCTCGAAGTGCTCGTCGAGGTGCTCGATCGCCATCCGAAGGTCGTGCTCGCCTACCCGTTGATGCAGCGTGTTTTCCCGACGCATCGATTCACGGTCCGCCGGCGGTTCGACACGACGGGCGTGAAGAGTCCCGTTGCTCGGCTGCGGTCCGCCATCCACCGCATGACGTCCGGCAACTGCGTCTATGGACTGATCCGGTCGCGTGCGCTCGAACAGGCCGGCATCTTCACCGCCGTGCTGGCGCCCGATCGGCATGTTCTGATGCAACTGTTGCTGCTCGGCGAGTTCAGCCACGTCCCGCAGGTGCTGTGGTACCGCGAAGTGGCGGGCGTATTCAGCTACCGGCGCCAGCGGCGGATGTTCTTCCCCACACGGATTCCTGTTCACACCTATCTGCCGATGACGGTGCAGCACTTCGGCGTCATGTTGTGGAGTTTCGGCGTCTGTGGACGCGGCCGGCCGTCGTTCGGCCGGCTGTCGGGAATCAAGTACGCGTTCGCGTACTGGTGGTACGCCAACAAGCGCGAGTTGTTGCGGGATGACGCCCGGTGGCGGGTCGCGCTGCAGCGAACGGCCTAGATGGACTGATGGACCCAGAAGCCGATCGGCCCAAGAGGACGAGGGAAGAGAAACGGCCCCGGGATCCGGTGAGCTGGATCAGGCGCGCGATAGAAAAATACCGTCGCGGGACGCTCGCGCTGCCGCTTCAACCGGACGAAGAGTTCTTCGCGCTGGCCGACGAGGTGATACGCCGCAAACGGACGCTGCTCGGGTACGACCGCCTCTACGTGTTATGGCAGGCGGTTCGAAATGTCGCGGCCGTGCCGGGCTCCGCTGCCGAAATCGGCTCGTATCGGGGCGGCTCGGCGCATTTCATCGCGAAGAGCTTCGTCAACGTCACGGGACATGAAGTGCCCATGCACGTCTTCGATACCTTTGAAGGCCATCCGGAAGGTGCCCTAACGCGACATGATGGTTTTCACAGCGTTGGGCGTTTCGGCGGAACGAACTACGAGAAGGTGCGCGCGCTGCTGGCGCCGTTCACGCAGCTCACGATTCACAAGGGGGATGTCTCCGCGTCGCTCCCGCATCTCGCCGAGAGCACGTATCGCCTCGTGCACATCGACACCGACCTGTACCAGCCGACGGTCGTGTGCCTCGACTACTTCGGTGACCGCATGTGCCCCGGCGGCGTCATCGTGGTCGACGATTACGGCGCACCGAAGTGCGCGGGCGTCGCAACGGCCGTCGGCGAATATCTCGCGCGGACCGACGACTTTCACGTCTGGGACATGCGCACCGATCAACTCGTGCTCGTCAGGCGCTGATGAAGATCCTGTTCTGCCTGCGCAGCACGGTCTACGCGCGCAACTTTGAATCGACCCTGCGGATGCTCGCCGAGCGCGGCCACGACGTGCACATCGTCGCCGACCGTCATTGGGCGGACTCGGACGAGCTGGTTCGGCGGTTGTGCGACGCCCATCCGTCGATCCACTACTCCGAGCCGCCGATCGTACCGTTCAATGCGTGGTCGTTCTTCGGCTCCGAGTTGCGCGCGGGAATGGATTACCTCCGCTATCTCGGTCCTGAATTCGCGGACGCTGCGAAGCTGCGGGTACGGGCCGAGCGGAACGCACCGCCGTTCGTGCTCTCCATACTGGAACGACCGGGCATGAACACACCGGCGGGACGGCGACTGCTCGGTCGAATGCTTGCCACGCTCGATCGGGCGGTTCCACATCATCTTGACATCGAGCAGTTCGTCCGCGCATGCGCTCCGGACCTCGTGCTGGTCACGCCGCTTGTCGAGCCCGGATCGCCGCAGTCCGAGTACGTGCGCGCGGCGCAGGCGCTCGGAATCCGGACCGGGCTCTGCGTCTACAGCTGGGACAATCTCACGAACAAGGGGCTGATCCACGACACGCTCGACGTCGTCACGGTGTGGAACGACGCGATGAGGGACGAGGCCATCGCGCTGCACCACGTACCGGCGGAACGCGTCGAGGTCACCGGTGCCGCGGCCTACGATCACTGGTTCGAGCGGCAGCCGCGCGAATCCAGGATCGAGTTCTGCGGCCGGATCGGGTTGCCCGTCGATCGGCCGTACATCCTCTATGTGTGTTCGTCGCGGTTCATCGCGCCAACGGAAGCCGATTTCATTCGACGATGGGTTGCCGCGCTGCGCACCTCGTCAGAGACGCTGCGCGACGTCGGCGTGCTGGTGCGGCCGCATCCACAGAACTTCAAGCAGTGGAAAACGGCGCCGCTCGCGGACCTCGAACGCGTTGCCGTATGGCCGCGCGAAGGCGCAAACCCCATCGACGAAGAATCGCGCGCGGAGTACTACGACTCGATCTATCACAGTGCAGCGGTCGTTGGCGTAAACACCAGCGCGTTGATTGAGAGCGCCATTATCGGGCGCGCCGTGTACACCGTGCTCGCGCCGGAGTTCCGCGATACGCAGCACGGCACGCTTCACTTTCAACACCTCCTGCACGTCAACGGCGGCGTGCTCAACGTCGCGCAGACGATGCAGGAGCATGCGGCACAGCTCGAAGCCGCCGTGCGCGGTCCGGGTGATGACGCACGCTGCCGCCGATTCGTCGAGGCGTTCGTCCGTCCGTACGGCATCGATGTTCCGGCGACACCGCGGCTCGTCGGGGCCATTGAGCGGACGGGGGCCCTCGGCGCGCAGCGGCCGCACCGCGGGCCATGGTACGGGCGGCTGCTGCGAGCGCCGTTTGCGAGAATGGCGGCGACCCTTGCCCGCTCCGATGCAGCCAGGCTTGAAAAGGCCGCGCGCCGCAAAGCGATCAAGCAGCGTCGCGAGGCCGCGCGCGTCGCCCAGCGAGAGGAGGCGATCGCGACAAGGCGGCGGGAGGAATCGCGACGCGCTGCCGGCGATTCGGCGCCGCAGGCCGCGTACGCACACTATCTGGAAGTGCGCGAATGGCTGCGACTGTTTCCGTCATCCGCCAGCGTCGCCTTGAGCCACGCCGAGCGGCAGGCGAGCGCGCAGCTTTCGCATCTGTGGGATGCGGCGCCGGAAACAATCGCGACGCTGCGCCAGTGGTGCGAGCCGATCGCCGGCGTCAGGCCGACAGATTACGTCGAGACATCGCCCGACTCCGAGCTGTTCACACGGCTGAAACGTGATGTGTCGTTCCTTCGCAGATTAGGCGGCGACGAGCTGTTCGTGCAGGAATCACCGCTGCTCGGCGGATTCGGCTTCAAGCGGCAGCATGGCCTGTACAACGAGGACACGATCCGGTATTTCAAGGCGCTGACGGCACTGCAGGAGGGGGCGGTGCTCGACGAATTCTCCAGCGGCACCACGCGTCGCCTTGTGTGGGAGATCGGAGGTGGGTGGGGCGGCTTCGCCTACCAGTTCAAGACGGTGCGCCCCAATGTGACGTATCTGATCACCGGCATTCCCGAGACGCTGCTGGTTTCCGCGGTGTACTTGATGGCGGCGTTCCCCGACGCGCGATTCAGGCTGTATCGCGGCTGCACGGACCACAACGTCTGGGCGGACTGGCAACAAATCGATTTCATCCTGGCGCCCGAATCCGAGCTGCGGTCGCTCACACCGTCACGCGTCGACCTCGTGGTCGATCTCATGGCGCTGCGGAGGATGACCGTTAACCGCATCGACGCTCATGTGCAGCGCGCGTTCGATCTTGGGGCGCGCTATTTCTATTCGCTCGAGCCGGGGCAGATCTTCCCCGCCGAACCGCCGTCCGCCTGGCGGGCCATCGAGACGTTCTACTGGACGCATCCGATTCCTCCGCGCCTCGACGCGTCGGTGTTCACGATTGACAGCGGCAGCGTGCCGCAGATCGATGATTACGCGCATCTGGTCGGCTGGCGGCGCATCCGTCCGGCAGTGACGATCGCGGCATCGAGCCTTGCAGCCATCGAATGAAGATCCTGTTTCTCGTCGGCGCGACGAGCCGCATCCGAAACTTCGATCACACCATTCTCGAGCTCGCCGACCATGGGCACGAGGTACAGCTTGCGGGCCGGCTGCGCAAGGGCGCCTTCGAGCTGCCAGACAGCGTGCGGCGCGAACGGATCAGCGGCCGTGTGAACCCGACGCAGCGCTCCGACGATTGGCGCGATTTCGTCGACCTGCTGCGCGGCGCGCGCGACTACGTCCGCTATTTCGATCCGCGCTACGCGCAGGCAACGCGGCTGGTGCGGCGGGCGTACGACATTGCCCCAACCGAGTTCGTTCTCTTCTGCGAGCGCCATCCATCGGTCAAGCGCCACTGGAGGCTGGCGGCGCGCGCGCTCGCGCTCTGCGAGGATCTGATTCCCGTCGACCCCGAGTTCGAGGCATTTCTCCGCGAGGAGGCGCCGGATCTCATTCTCGTCACGCCGCTGGTCACGTTCGAGTCGTATCAGACCGATTACGTCAAGGCCGCGCACCGGCTCGGCATACCTGTCGTCTTCATTCCATTCAGCTGGGACAACCTGACCAACAAGGGGCTGATGCGCGTACAGCCGGATCGCGTCGTGGTCTGGAATGAGATCCAGCGGCGCGAGGCGATCGAGCTGCATGGCTGCGCACCCGGCGCCGTCGTCATTGCGGGGGCCGCGCGGTTCGACGACTTCTTCGCGCGGCAGCCGTCCACCTCCCGGGCGGAGTTCCTCTGCGGGTACGGCCTCGATCCCGCCAGGCCCATGGTGCTGTATCTAGGGTCGTCGCAGTTGACGGGGCCAAACGAAATGGAGCTGATTCGCCAGTGGGCCGAATCGTTCCGCCGCTCAGACGAGGAGGTCGTTCGCGAGTGCAGCATCCTCGTCCGCCCTCATCCGGCCCTGCGAACCTCATGGGCGTCGGTGGACATGTCCGGCGTTGGCAATGTTGCCATCTCGCTCGACGCGAGCCGCGGCGCGGATCAGGAGCTGTTCGATTCGCTGTTCCACGCGCATGCCGCCGTCGGCCTCAACACGAGCGCCATGCTTGAAGCGGCCATCGTCGGCCGTCCGGTACACACGCTGCTGATTCCCGGGTTCGACGAGGGACAGGTCGGCACGATGCACTTCCACTATCTCGTGGAAGCGTACGGCGGACTGGCGACCATTGCGCGTGACTTTGCCGAACATCAGCGCCAGCTGATCCCAATACTTCATCAGCCTCCTTCGACGTCGAGCCGAAGCCGCGCGTTCGCGCAGCAGTTTCTACGTCCCCTCGGCATCGACCGTCCGGTCGCGCCGATTCTCACGGCCGAAATCGAGCGAGCGGCGAAAGACATCGTCAAACGTCCGTGCGCGTGCGACGCCGCATGGAAGGCGCCGCTGCGGCGCGCATTGCTGCGACGACTCCAACGGCGGCGCCTGCGGCGGCGGACGCCGGTGGATGCGACGATCATCGGATCATCGATGTCGCTGCGCGTGGTCAGAACCGCTCTCGAGGAGATTCAGAGCAGTACGGCGCCGGTCTTTGTCGGCCCGTGGAACGATTCCACCGAGAACGAGCTCCTCTACTGGATTCCGTTCGTCCGGTGGGCCTCGGCGGCGTACGGCATTCCACCCGAGCGTCTCATCGTAATCGCCAACGGCAGCCCGAGCGGATGGTATTCGTCCATCGCGCAGCGGTTCATTGACGCCCGATCCCTGTTCTCGGCTGGTGAGCTCGACTACTGGACGCGGCGTACGGTCCCGCAGCGAGAACAGGATTACAAGCAGGCGGTCATGTCGCCGTTCGACGATGAAATCGTCGGCCGGGCGGCCCGTGCGTTCGAGTTATCGGATTACCAGATGCTGCACCCGTCGATGCTGTTCCGTGTGCGCTCCCGTCTGCAGAAAGATCGTGCGCTCGACCGGATGCAGGACGTCCTGCGGCACGAGCGGTTCGACGTCGCGAAACACCACGGTCTCGGAGAACTGCCGCCATCGTATGTCGCCATGAGCGTTGCGTTTACAGAGGCGCTCCCCGACACGGACGAGAACAGGCGGTTTCTATCGGCGCTGGTCGAGCATGTCTCCCAGGACGATGACGTCGTCGTGGTTGACCGTACGCCGCGGCGCGAAAGCATCGTCCCGCAATCGAATCGTGTCCATTGGCTGCAGGACCTTTATCCAGACGCCAACGCCGCGATCCAAACGGAAGTGGTGGCGCGCGCGAGGGCATTTGTGGGCGGCCATGGAGGCGCCGCCGTCGTCGCGGCGTTCTGCGGAACGCCCGCCTTCACCTATCACAGCGACCGCATTCCCGTGGATCAGATGGAGCGGCTTGAAGCCGCCGCGGCGCATGCCGGCTGGGGACGCGTGACGCTTCAGCGCACGCACCGATTCAAGCGCGTCCACCTCCCGCGCGAGGCGCACGTCTCGCCCGCGGAACGCTAGCTCGCACATGCAAATACTGTTTGCGATCACGCATCTCGGCTTCCTGAGGAACTTCGAGTCGACCCTCGCCCTCCTCGCCGAGCGCGGACACACGGTTCATCTCGTCACCGACCGCGGATCGCAGGGCGGGGTGGTCGATGGACTGCCAATCGTCGAGCGCCTGCAGGCCGCATTCCCCCGCTCGTTCACCGTCGAAACCATCCGCGCGTCGAAAGACGACCGCTTGTCCACGCTGTCGAGTGGCGTGCGCGAAGGGCTGAATTATCTGCGGTATCTCTCTCCCGCGTTTGCCGACGCGCCGAAGCTGCGCGAGCGCGGACGCAAACAGGCACCGGCGCCGCTGGTGTGGCTGAGCGAGCTGCCGGTCGTGAGATCACGGACAGGGATCACGGCGCTCGGTCACGTACTCCGCCGCATCGAGCGCGCCATTCCCTACCGGCGCGAAGTGGACGCTGCGTTCAATCGCCTCAAACCGGACGTGCTGCTCGTCACGCCGCTCCTGTACTTCGGGTCGCGCCAGGTTGACTACGTACGGGCGGCGCGAGCGCGCGGGATTCCAAGCGTGCTGGCGGTCGGCAGCTGGGATCACCTGACCACGAAAGGACTCATTCACGAGCTGCCGGACCGGATCGTGGTCTGGAACGAACTGCAACGGACCGAGGCCGTTGAATTGCACGGTGCCCGTCCCGAACAGGTCACTGTCACCGGGGCACAGGCGTACGATCACTGGTTCACGGCGCGGCCCGGCACGACGCGCGAAGCATTTTGCGCCCATGTCGGCCTGCCGCCGGAACGGCCATACCTGTTATATCTGTGCTCCTCACCGTTCATCGCCCCGCGTGAAGTCGACGTCGTAAAGCGGTGGATTGGCGCGATTCGCGGCAGCCGGTGCGAACGTCTCCGCAGCATCGGCATTCTCGTGCGACCGCACCCACAGAACGCGGCGCAATGGGCGGACGTCGATGTGTCGGAGTTCCGCGACGCCGTCATTTACCCGCGCGCCGGCGCGAACCCGATCGGGCTGGATGCGCGCAGTGAGTACTACGACTCGATGCACCACGCTCATGCCGTCGTCGGCATCAACACCAGTGCGCTGATTGAATCGGGGATCATCGGACGGCTGGTGTATTCGTTCCGCGTGCCGGAGCTTTCCGGCACTCAGGAAGGAACGCTGCACTTCCGCCATCTCAAGCGCGAAGGACTGCTGCAACTGGCGGACACGCTCGATGCGCATCTCGCACAGCTCGAACGTTCGTTCCACTCCACGGAAGCGGACCAGCAGCGTGTGCGTGCGTTCACGCAGCGGTTCGTACGGCCGTACGGGTTCAACGAGGCCGCCACTCCCCGCGTCGTGCGCGCCATCGAGGACGAGTTACGCCAGCAGCCATGAAGATCCTCTTCCTGATGGATTCGCCGGAGTACCTGCGGTTTTACGATTCCGCCGTCCAGGAGCTGGCGGCCCGCGGCCACGAGGTGGCGATTGCGGTGAACCACCAGCGCGACAAGAAGCCGGTCGGCATCGAGGGACTGCGCACGAATGCGGATCGTGTGCGGGTGCTCGGCGTCGTGCCCGAGTCGGTCGGCGTCTGGAGCCATATCGCCTACAAGCTGCGCGGGACGATGGACTTCGTCCGATTTCTGCACCCGACGTTCCGCGAGGCGCCGGCGCTGCGTGCGCGCATCAAGCGAAAGGTTCTTCCGCGCGCCTATTACTGGCTGGACGCGATTCCGCACCTGAGCGCCGCTGCCGTTCGCCGCATCGAGCGGCTGCTCATGAGCGCGGAGCGCGCCATTCCGATCCAGCCATCGATCGTTGAATTCCTGAGGGCGCACGCGCCGGACGTGCTGCTCGTCTCGCCGCTCGTTGCCGCAGCCTCCGATCAGGTGGACTGGGTGAAAGCGGCGCGCCTGTGCGGGATCCGGACGGGCGTGTGCATCGCAAGCTGGGACAATCTCACCAACAAGGGATTGTTGCGCGTCGAGCCCGACATGGTCATCGTCTGGAACGAGGCGCAGCGCGAGGAGGCTCACGAGTATCACTACGTGCCGCTCGACCGTGTCGCGGCGACCGGTGCGCAGCTATTCGACAAATGGTTCGACAAGCGAGTTGCACGCGAACGCGATGAATTCTGCCGCGCGATCGGACTGCCCGACAGCGGACCGTTCGTGCTGTTTACAGGCTCGTCGAGTTTCATTTCCGAGTCGAGCTCCGAGGTGGCGTTCGTTCGGCGCTGGATTGCCGCCCTCCGCGCGAGCAGACATCCGGAGCTCCGTGACGTCAACGTCCTGGTCCGTCCGCATCCGTACAACTTTCACCGCTGGGCGGACGATCCTGTCGCCGACATGCCGCGGGTGGCGGTGTACCCGCGCCTGCCCTATAACCCGGTCGAGCAGTCGAGTCGCAACGACTTCTTCGATTCGCTCTACCACTGCGCCGTGGTGGTTGGCATCAACACGAGCGCGATGATCGAGGCGGCCATCATTGGCCGCCCTGTCTGCTCGATGCTCGCACCGGAATTCGCGGGGACGCAGGAAGGAACGATCCACTTTCACCACCTGCTGCCGGAACACGGCGGTTTCCTGCGCATCGCCTCCACACTCGAACAGCACGTCGATCAGCTCGGCGATTGCCTTCGTCATCCGGCCGCCACCCGTGCGGAGACAGAGCGTTTCGTCGCAACGTTCATCCGCCCGCACGGGCGAGACCGCGCCGCCACGCCTCTCTTCGCCGACGTGGTGGAACGGCTGGGCGTGACGCCGCTGCAGCCAGTGACACCGCCGCGGCTGGCCGGTGGGATCCGGCTGCTGCTCATTGCGGCCGCGCTGCCCGCATTCGTAGTCGATCAGTTCCGCCCCCAGGCGCTGACGCGTCTCCGCAAGCGGATCAACGCGGCGCCGAGGCGAGCCTCGAAGCGGCTGAAGAAGGCCACTGCCCGCTGGAAACGGCTCATCCCCTGACGTGACGATCAACACCGTCGAAACAAGAATGAACGGGCGGCCAGTGTTCCTGCTGCGGCCAGACTGGTCGCAACCGGCACGCGCCGGAATCGATCTTCTCGCCGCCGCCGCACGCGCGCGCGAGATCGGCGGCACCGTGTGCCTGCTGCCTGATTCGACTCACCCCCTGCGCATGTCGCTCGAAGACGCGCCGGTGATCGCCGCAGAAGGACGGCAGGCCGCCTGGTTGTCCGTCAGGTGGCGGATGGCGTCAGCCGCGCGTGAACTGCACGCATGGTGGCGCGAGACGACCGCATCCGCTGCGCACGAGTGGAGGCGTGAGCTTCGGCGCCAGGCGGCTGATGAGCGGTTGCCGTTCGCGCTTCGGCAACGGCTGCGCGAGATGGCGGATGCGACCGCACGGTATGCGCGGCCCGAAATCGATCGTTACCCTCGCCGCCTGCTCCGCGCACCGTCGAGCGTCTCACTATCGCGGACGCTGATCGAGGAGGCACGAACGGAGTTGAAGGCCTGCGGCATCGACGAAGGAGTGCCGCTCGTGACCTTCGAGTCGCGGACGCGCCCTGATGTTGCGGCGGCCGCCATCGCATTCCTGCTGCGCGAGGGCTACACGGTCGCGCGGGTTGGCGGTCGCGGCGAGAGGGTGCGCTCCTGCGATCGCGTCGTCGACCTGACGTCGATGCGGCCGCGCTCGCCGCTGCTCGAGCTGTTTTGCGTGTCCGCGTCCACCTTCATCGTGTGCGAGTCGCTCAATCTGCAGCAGCTCGCGTACGTGACGAACACGCCTTCGTTGCTGATCAACGCCAGGGAGCCGTTTGTGGCATACCCGGTGCGCGCAAACGGGTTGTTTGCGCTCTGCACTCCGATCGACCTGGAGACCGCACAGGGCCTGACGATCGGCGACATGCTTACCGAGCCGTACTTCAGGGATCTGCGCAAACAAGAGGCGCGAGGCCGCAGGAGAGGAAGCTACGGCTATCGGGACAACACGGCTGATGAGTTGATTAAAGCTCTCGAGGAAATGAAGGCCTGCATCGACTCCGGATGGCCGGGCGAAAGCGACAGCCAGAGCAGATTCCGCGCGCGCGTCGTCGACGCGGGCGCGGCGCTGGCGGCCGTCTCCCCGCACGTTGCCGAGTGGGGGCCAGACGCGGGCTTCATCGGCGACGGACGGTTGGTCCGGTTTCAGGCAGACAGGGTGTCATGAGCAGGATCCTCTTCGTCATGCTCCACCCTGGATTCATTCGTTACTACGAGGACGCCATCCACACGCTCGCCGCCTCCGGCCACCAGGTCAATCTTGCGTTCGAGGTCAGCCGGGACAAGCTCGGAGAGGATGTCACCGCTCAGCGCCTCGCCGCCAGCTCTCCGAACATCCACTGCGAGCCCGCGCCCCAGCGGACCGAAAGCGTCAGGGATTTCCTGGCGCGAAGCGATCGTGCGGCTGTCCGCGTGCACGACGAACAGCGCCCCCGTTCCGGTCAGGACGCGTGGGAAAGTCTTGCGACGACCGTCAGGCTGCTCGAGGATTACCTGCGCTTCTTCGAACCCGAGTTTCGAGGGGCCGAAACGCTTCGCGTACGCGCGGAAAAGCGGCTGCCGCGCGTATACACGAACGTACTGAGTGTGGTGGCCCGTTCGACAGCGCCACGGAGGCTCGTTCGTCAGCTCCTGCAGGGAATCGAAGCCGTCATCCCGACCGTCGACAGCATCGACACCTTCCTGCGCGACCGCAATCCGGATCTGCTCCTCGTCACGCCTCTCATCGAGCTCGGCTCGCAGCAGGTGGACTACGTCAAATCGGCGCGGAAGGTCGGCATCCGCAGCGCTCTGTGCGTCGCGAGCTGGGACAATCTCACCAGCAAAGGGCTGATCCGTGTCCTTCCGGACGAGGTGGTGGTGTGGAACGAGGCGCAGGCTGCCGAAGCGAGGACACTTCATGGTGTTCCCGCCGATCGCATCATCGTCACGGGCGCGCAGACGTTCGACCGCTGGTTCGCGATGCGGCCAAGCCGATCGCGCGAGGATTTCTGCGGACGCGCAGGGTTGGATCCGAACCGGCCGTACCTGCTGTACACCGGCTCCTCGGTGTTCATCGCACCCGAGGAGGTGCCGTTTGCCGAACGTTGGCTGTTGGCGCTGCGCGAATCGGGGATCCCTCGTCTCGCAGAGCTCGGCGCGCTGTTTCGTCCCCACCCCGCAAACGCGCGCCAGTGGCACGCGTTCGACTCCTCCTCATTTCCGAATGCCGCGATCTGGCCACCGGTTGGAACGGACCCGAACAGCCCCGGCTTCAAGGAGGATTTCTTCGACTCCGTTTACTACAGCGACGGCGTGGTCGGCATCAATACCAGCGCGCAGATCGAAGCGAGTATTGTCGGCCGGCCGGTCTTCACGGTTCGATCACCGGAATTTGCGCACGGCCAGGAAGGAACGCTTCATTTCCGCCACCTCGTTGACGAGCGTGGCGTCGTCCGCGAGGCAGCGTCCCTCGAGGCGCACGTTCAGCAGCTCGCGGAGGTTCTCAACGGCTCGCTACCGAGCGGACGGAAGGAGGATTTCCTGAAGTGGTTCGTGCGTCCGCACGGCGTCGACACTCCCGCGACTCCTATTTTTGCGAGCGCGATCGAAACGCTGTCATGCAAGTCGCGTCCGGCGCCGCGCCCCGATTCCGCCGGCAGACGCGCAGCGCGCGTCCCCGCATTCCTTGTCGCACGTGCGGCGCTCACTCTGGCGGAAGGCAGACCGCTATGGGTCTACTTCCTCCGGCCGCCGATGACGCTCGCGATCCGTGTCGCCGCCGCGTTATACGAATTGCAGGATCGCTGGGACGAGCACGTGCGTCCGGCGCTCAAACACACCAGGCGAGCGGTCTGGCGGGCCTGGTATGAATCATCGCAGCGGCTCGGCCACACGTGGCGTCGTTCGAAGAAGCGCCTGATTCGCGCGGCCCGCGGCGCGCGGGGAACCGCCAGGCGCGCTTTCGGACTCCGCTGAACCGCCGACCGTCCTGACCTCCCGCCCACGCGGCACTCCACACGACCTCGCCGCGATCGAGTCGTCTCCCTTCCCGCCGTTACTCCGCCGAAAATCTCAGCTGTCCCCGGTCGTCGAACGCCACGGCGCCGGCGGCCAGGCCGTGTT
>Ga0075424_100001665_pt1 | contig 19714 bp, 14 predicted proteins | sample SoiMethybrSBSTD3_FD_75301 | JGI IMG/M metagenome (GOLD analysis project Ga0075424, IMG submission 75301) | Bulk soil microbial communities from a Populus tree surrounding site in Tennessee, USA - Soil MetaG P. TD hybrid SBSTD3 | ecosystem: Environmental > Terrestrial > Soil > Tree plantation... | reverse complement strand
TTTACAACGCCCAAACGACGGCATGCATTCCGCGTGGGGGCTGGGCTCCCGACCCCGCCGACCCTCCTCTACGATCAAAAAACGATGCTAGAGCCGTTGCCGCCCAAGCCGGATCACGTCGCCCTCGAGCTGGAGACGCTGGAGCGCTGGGACCGGGAGCGGACCTTCGACCGCCTGCGGGAGCAGAACCGCGGCAACGAACGCTGGAGCTTCATCGACGGACCGATCACGGCCAACAACCCGATGGGCGTGCACCACGCCTGGGGACGCACCCTCAAGGACGTCTTCCAGCGGTACAGGGCGATGCGCGGCTACGACCTGCGCTACCAGAACGGCTTCGACTGCCAGGGCCTCTGGGTCGAGGTCGAGGTGGAGAAGTCGCTGGGGCTGAACTCCAAGCGCCAGATCGAGGAGTACGGGCTGGCGGACTTCGCCGCGCGGTGCAAGGAGCGGGTTGCCCGCTTCGCCGAGGTGATCACCGAGCAGTCGCAGCGCCTCGGCATGTGGATGGACTGGGACAACGACTACTACACGTTCTCCGACACGAACATCGAGTACATCTGGCGCTTCCTGAAGACCGTGCACGAGCGCGGCTGGCTGTACCAGGGGCACAGCTCGACCGTCTGGTGCCCGCGCTGCGGGACGTCGATCTCACAGCACGAGCTCTTCGCCGGCGAGTACAAGGAGCTGAACCATCCGTCGCTGTTCGTCCGGTTCCCGCTCAAGGGTCGGGAGGAGGAGTCGCTCGCCGTCTGGACGACGACGCCCTGGACGCTGCCCGCGAACGTGGCGGCTGCGGTTCGCCCGGACGCCGAGTACATCCTGCGCGACGACGGCACGTGGGTGGCCCGCGCGCTCGATCCCGACGCGACCGCGGTCCGGACGACGACCGGGGCGGATCTCGTCGGCCTCGAGTACGACGGGCCGTTCGACGACCTGCCTGCGCAGCAGGGCGTCGCCCACCGCGTCATCCCGTGGGACGACGTCGCACTCGACGAGGGCACCGGCATCGTGCACATCGCTCCCGGCGCCGGCACCGAGGACTTCGAGCTCTCGCGGATCCACGGGCTGCCGGTGCTCGTCCCGATCGACGAGGGCGGCCGCATGCTCGCCGACTTCGGCTTTTCAGGCCTGACGACCGAGGAGGCCGAGCAGCCGATCATCGATGAGCTGAAGCGCCGGGAGCTGCTGCTGTCGTCCGGGCGAATCGTCCACCGCTACCCGACCTGCTGGCGCTGCGGGACGCCGCTGCTCTTCCGCGTCGTCGACGACTGGTTCATCTCGGCGGAGGAAATCCGGGAGCCGATGCTGCGGGAGAACGAGACCGTCGAGTGGACGCCGCCGCACTACGGCAAGCGCATGGACGACTGGCTGCGGAACATGGGGGACTGGAACATCTCCCGGAAGCGGTACTTCGGCCTGCCGTTGCCGTTCTACCCCTGCTCATGCGGCCACCTGAACGTGATCGGATCGCGCGCGGAGCTCGAGGAGCGCGCGACCGGCGGCCTCGACCAGCTGCAGGAGCTGCACCGCCCCTGGATCGACGCTGTCGGGATTCGCTGCGAGGAGTGCGGCGAGGAGGCACGCCGCGTCCCGGAGGTGGGCGACGCCTGGCTCGATGCCGGCATCGTCCCGTTCTCGACGCTCGGCTGGCAGAACTCCGACTGGGTGCCGAATGGGTATGCCACCGGAGCGTCGGCGGGCCTTTCCGGCGCCGACCTCCCCGACCACGCCTACTGGGAGCAGTGGTTCCCGGCCGACTGGATCTCCGAGATGCGCGAGCAGATCCGCCTCTGGTTCTACTCGCAGTCGTTCATGTCCGTCACGCTCGTCGGCCGGACGCCGTACCGGAGCGTGCTGACGTACGAGAAGCTCCTCGACGAGACCGGCCGCGAGATGCACCGCTCCTGGGGCAACTCGATCGAGGCGAACGAGGCGCTCGAACGTATGGGCGCCGACGTGATGCGCTGGCTTTTCTCGGAGCAGCCGCCGGGGCAGAACATCCGCTTCGGCTACGGCCCGGCGAACGACGTGAAGCGCCGGCTGCTCACGTTCTGGAACTCGGCGAAGTTCCTCGTCGACTACGGCAACATCGCGTCGTTCAAGCCCCACTACTCCGAGCTCGAGTCACCGCCCGAGACCGATCTCCCGCCCCTCGACCGCTGGCTGCTCGGCCGGACGCAGGAGCTGATCGCCGACGTCACCGCGGCGTACGAGCGCTTCTGGACGCCCGCTGTCGTCGCGGCGTTCGACGGGTTCGTCGACGACCTATCGAACTGGTACATCCGGCGCTCGCGGCGTCGCTTCTGGGACGGCGACGAGCTCGCCCTGCGCGTGTTGTGGTTCGCGCTGGTTCAGGCAACGCGGGTGATCGCCCCGGTGATGCCGTTTCTCGCCGACTTCCTCTGGCAAGGGATTGTCCGATCGGCGACCGACGCTCCCGACTCGGTGTTTCTCGCCGGCTGGCCGGAGCCGGTGTCGCTCGGTGACGGTGAGGTGCTGGCCGGAATCGCGGAGGTCCGGCGCGTCGTCGAGCTGGGGCGCCAGGCTCGCGGGGACGCCGGCCTGAAGCTCCGCCAGCCGCTCCGCCGGCTCGTCGTCGACGGCGCCCCGGGTGCTGCCCCGTACGCGGAGGAGATCCGCGACGAGCTGCGCGTGAAGGACATCGAGTTCGGCGACGTCGACGCGGCCGAGCTCTCCGTCAAGCCGAACCTGCCCGTCCTCGGACCGCGACTCGGGAAGGAGCTCCCCGGGGTTCGCGCCGCATTGGCGGCAGGCGACTTCGAAGAGCTGCCGGACGGCCGCTTCCGTGCGGCCGGTCAGGAGCTCGGCCCCGACGAGGTGATCGTCCAGCGGACGGGCAAGGAAGGCTGGGCAATCGCCGCCGAGAACGGGGTCACCGTCGCGCTCGACACCACGCTCGACGATGCGCTGCGCCTCGAGGGCCGAGCGCTCGACCTGATCCACCGGCTGAACGCGATGCGCCGCGAGGCGGGGCTCGAGCTCACGGACAGGATTCGCGTTACCGTGCCGGCGGCCGAGGGAGACGTTGTCGCCGCCCACGGCGATGCGCTCAAGGCGGAAGTCCTGGCCGTCGACGTCGAGGTCGCCGAGGAGTTGGAGGCGCCGCAGTTCGAGAAGATCTAGCGGCGGCAGCTCGATCAGCCGCCCGCCGTGGTGCTCAGGTGCAGTTGAGCTGAATGCGATCGAGCTCGACCGCGGGCCCGTTCGGCCCGAAGACGACCTGGCGACCTCGTGGAAGACGACGTTAGAGCCCTCCCCTCTGAGCCGCAGCGTGAACGGAGAAACACTTGCGTGTGCGCTGTCGCGTTTCCGTGGAAGCTCGAGTGGTATGTCCCTGTGAGCGCCGGCTGAGCTGGATCGTCCGGCCGATTGAGGCGAGGTACCGCATGTGTTGCTCCTTCCGTTTGGTGGGTAGCGGGGGCAGCCCGTGGGCGGGCTGCCCCCTCCCGCTCCCCCGGAGGGGAGACTTCTCGGTCGTCACGGCGTGATCCGCCAGAGCTCCTTGCCGTTGACGACCCAGATCGACCCGAACCCGCCGGCGAGCGCGATCGGCTCGGCGCCCGTCCGGTAGCGGTCGACCACACGGTTCGTCGCCGGGTCGAACCGCGCGACGTCGTTGCGGGCCCAGCGGAACCACACGCTGTCGAGCGCGAAGTCGAGGTACGGTGCGCCCGGATAAACGCCTCGTACTCTCGTCGACGTGTTGGTCGCCGGGTCGATGCGGTAGAGGCCGCCGTCCGAGTTGTTGACGACCCAGACGGCCCCGCCGCCGGCCGCGAGCCACAATGGGCCGACGCCAGGGCCGGTCCCGTACGCGGCGCCCACCGGGATCGTGGCCGCAACCGAGGTCGTCGCCGCGTCGACGCGGATCACCGCGCCGTCGACGAAGTCCGAGAACCAGTAGCTGCCGAAGTCGAACGCGCCCGTACCAAAGAGCAACGGCGTCTGCGAGACGCTTAGCGTCGTGAGACTCTTCCCCGTTACCGGGTCGAGCCGTACGACGGAACCGCTGAACGCATGCGCCCAGATGCTGCCGGCGCCGTACGCGAACCCGCGCCCTGCGGGCACCCGGGTCACGGCTCCGGTTTCGGCGTTCAGCCGCAGGGCGCCGCCTCCGTCCGAGCACTGGTCGAGCCATAGGGCGCCTGCGGCGGCCACGGGGGCCAGGTTGTCGTAGACGCCGTCGGTCGGACCGCAGAACGAGAACGGCAGGCTGTAACGCCGGACGATGGCGTTCGTCGCAGGGTCGATGCGAAGAACCACGCCGCTCTTGCCGGTGACCCACACCGACCCGACTCCGACAGCCACGTGCGTCGGCTGCCCCGGCAACGCGATCTTCGCCAGGCCGGAAGGCCTGGCGACCGGCGGTTCGGTCGGGGCGGGCGCCGGTTTCCGGCGCTTGCACACCCGGACCTTGTGCTTGTGGCCGTTGACCTTCTTGACCACGAGTCGGCACCGCTTGCCCGGGGCTGTGGCCCGCGTCGTCGCAGGGTGCACCGCCTGTGGGGCGAGAGCGCAGGCGAACGCGCCGAGAACGAGGACGGCTGCGAGCTTTCTCATCACTCCACCTCCTTGGAGCGGGATCGAACGCCGCCGACGATGCTCCTCTGGTCGCTACGAAACGGTTACGGGCGGGCTACACGCGCGCGGAAATGCCTGTTATCACTGTGCTCTGATCGATTTCTTCATCCTCGGTCCCACGGAAGCCCGCCGGGCGGGCGCAGCCGTTTCGCTAGGCGGTCCGAAGCAGCGGGCGCTGCTCGCCTACCTCCTCTTGCACGCGAACGAGACCGTCGGCTCGGACGAGCTCGTGGACGCGCTCTGGCCCGATCAGCCGGCAGACGCAGGGCGGAAGGCTCTGCGGGTCGCCGTCTCGCGGCTGCGCGGGTCGCTCGACGGGGAAGCAACGCTGGCCACGCGCTCCACGGGGTACGAGCTCGTCGTCCCGGATGGGCGGCTCGACCTCGATCGTTTCCGGGCGCTGACCGCCGAGGGCGACCGCGCGTTCGACGCCGGCGACTCGGAACTCGCGGCCGAGCGATATGCAGCGGCGCTGGCGCTCTGGCGAGGGCCGGCGCTCGTGGACGTTGCCGCCGAGGGTCTGACGGCCGAGTCGGACCGGCTGGAGGAGATGCGCCTGCACGCGGTCGAGCGGCGGATCGATGCCGATCTGGCGTGCGGCCGCCACGCCGAGCTCATCGGCGAGTTGGACGGGCTCGTCCGCCGCTATCCCTTTCGCGAGGCGCTTCGTCGGCAGCAGATGCTCGCGCTCTATCGCGCAGAACGGCAGGCGGAGGCGCTCGATGCGTACCGGTCGGCGCGGCGGCAGCTCGTCGATGAGCTCGGTATCGAGCCGAGCCTCGAGCTGCAGGAGACCGAGCGGGCGATTCTCCGCCACGATCCGGCGCTGGCAGCGCCGCGTGCCCCGACGGCGGCGCGCGATGTCGAACGGCCGTCGAGGCGATCCCTGATGTTCGCGGGCGTAGCGATTGCCGCGATCCTCGTCGTGGCCGCGGTCGTCGGCGGAACACTTGGGCTCGCCGGAGGCGGCTCGTCGCACTCGGCGGTCGAGGCTCTCTCGGTGAAGAGCAACTCGCTCGCCATCCTCGACGAGAAGTCGGGTCGCCTCAAGGGCGACGTCGAGCTGGGCGGGGTGCCGACCGACGTGGCGGTGGGCGCCGGCGCGGTCTGGGTCCTGCTCTCACGGGCGGGTGTGGTGGTGCAGGTCGACCCGCACTCGGGAAAGCAGACGGCCATCGGCGTGCCGCCGGACTCGATCGGGATCGCCGTCGGCGCCGGCGGGGTGTGGGTAACCGATGAACGGAAGACGTTGACCCGGATCGACCCGTCGACCGGGTCCGCCGACGTTCCGGTCGGCATCGCGCCCTCGGAGGTCTTCCCGAACGCGATCGCCGACATCACGGCCACGAAGCGCGCAGTCTGGCTCGCCTCACGCGACACGCCATTCGCCGCGCGGTATCTCCCGGACCGCGGGAAGCTGGAGGTCGACCTGGGCGGACCGGAAGGCGATGCCGGCTTTTTCTATGGCGAAGGTACCTCGGTAATCGCGCAAGGCTTCGGTGAGGTCTGGCGCACCAACCGGGTCGACCTAGGCGACACGTCGAGCGGCGAGCACGCGGGAACGGTGTCGCGCATGGACGCGGGCACCGGCCGTACCCTGTCCGAGTTCTCCATCGTCGGGGTACCGATCGCGCTTGCGCCGGCGGGCAACGTCATGTGGATCGCCGTGGGCGATCGCGTCTGGCGCATGACTCGGTTCGAGGGCGTGCCGAGTCGTGACGTGCGCGTCCCTGCCGGTCCCGTGGCATTGGCGGCGGACGAGTCAGGGGCATGGGTGGCGACGCGCGACCGCCACGTGCTGCACATTGACCCCGCGGGGGACGGCGTGAAGCAGCGGTTCCGCCTCGACGCTCTACCGTCGGCGCTCGGTGTGGGGTACGGCCGCGTCTGGCTCGGCGCGGGCGGCCGCTAGGCCATGGCCTTGGTGCGACTACTAGTCGGTACTGGCGCGGCGATCCTCCTGTGCGTGCTCTCGCTGGCGTCCGCCACTACTCGACCGGCCCGAGCCATTGCGGTGAAAGACATCACGCGCCTCGTCGACATCGGGGGGCGAAAGATCTACCTCCAGTGCCGCGGCTCGGGCAGCCCGACCGTGATCCTGGAGTCGGGGTACCGCGATCGCGCCGACCCTTGGAGCCTGAACCTGTTCGACGTCGCCGGCGCGACGATGGTCCTGCCCGGCGTCGCCGCGTTCACCCGCGTCTGCACCTACGACCGCCCGGGAACGGCGACTGTCCTCGACGACGTCCTTCGGCCCGCCCGGAGTGATCCCGTGCCGGTGCCGCGAACGGCCGCGGACGTCGTCGCCGAGCTCAACGCGCTCCTTCGCGCCGCGAAGATCCCCGGGCCCTACGTCCTGGTCGGCCATTCCTTCGGCGGCCTCTTCGTCCGGCTGTACGCTAGCGTCCATCCCGCACGGGTCGCCGGTCTGGTTCTCGTGGATGCCTTGTCGGAAGGGGTGAGGGCGCGAATGACGGGCGACCAGTGGGCGACATACGTGCGCCTCGCCTTCATCGAGGCGCCGCCTGCCCTGGCCGCCTACAAGGATTTGGAGACGATCGACCCGGGGCCCGCCTCGGCCGCGATGGCGGCGGCGAGACCGCTACGGCGTATCCCGGCAGTTGTGCTGTCGAAGGGCAAACCGTTCGCTCTGGCGCCGGATTTTCCGCCTGCCCTCGGGGACGCCCTGAACGCCGCCTGGTCGGCGGCCCAGAACGAGCTCGCCTCCCGCGTTCACGCGCTTCGCCACACCGTCGCCGCCCGCAGCGCGCACTACATCCAGCTTCAGCAACCTGAGCTCGTCACCAACGCGATCGAACAGGTCGTGCAGGCCGTGCGGCACGGCGTGACTATCCGCTGCAACGGCGGGAAGCGGTCGTGCCGCGCGAAGGTGCGGATCGGCGGTGGAGTGACCGATCGCAAGGTCACGATCGACCTCCCGGCCACGAACCTGCGCCAGGTGGGGGTGCGGCCGGCCCGCGGCCTCCGTGGGAAGTACTCGCTAGCCGCCGGTCATTTCGGATCCGGCCGTCGCACCTACGAACTCACCGTGAGCGCAGACCAGTCTGTCCCCGCAGGCAGCTACCTGACGGTCTCATTCCGCCGCCGCTGACGCGACGCCGGAGCTTGCTCTTTCCGGCGGAGGCGAGCTTGGCTCGCCGCAGCTACAGCGCGGGAAGCGCGTCAGCCGTTTAAGAAGGGGGTCCATGGGGGAAACCTGGTTTCCCCCCGTGCCTACTAGGCTGTCTCTTCGGCGAGCTCTTCTTCCTCGTCCTCGATCGGGCCGCCGGTCGTGACGAGGGTTGGCTTCAGGCCCTTGCCGATCGTCTCCTTGGTGATCACGCACTTGGAGACGTCCTTGCGCGACGGCAGCTCGAACATCACGTCGAGAAGCGCGGTCTCGATGATCGACCGCAGCCCACGCGCGCCGGTCTCGCGCTCGAGCGCCTTGTCGGAGATCTCCCAGAGAGCGTCTTCGGTGAAGACGAGCTCGATGTCGTCGTAGGCGAAGAACCGCTGGAACTGCTTGACGAGCGCGTTCTTCGGCTCGATGAGGATCTTGACGAGATCCTCCCGCGTCAGCTGGTGCACGGCCGAGACGACGGGCAGGCGGCCGATGAACTCCGGGATGAGCCCGTACGAGAGCAGGTCCTCCGGCATCACCTGCGAGAGCAGCTCGCTCGCTTCGACCGAGCGCTTCGACCGCACGTGTGCGCCGAACCCGACGGCGTTCTTGCCGATGCGCTTGGCGATGATCTTCTCGAGCCCAGAGAACGCGCCGCCGCAGATGAAGAGGATGTTCGTCGTGTCGATCGACAGGAACTCCTGGTGCGGGTGCTTGCGGCCGCCCTGCGGCGGCACCGAGGCCACCGTCCCCTCCAGGATCTTGAGGAGCGCCTGCTGCACGCCCTCACCGGACACGTCGCGCGTGATCGACGGGTTGTCCGCCTTCCGCGCAATCTTGTCGACCTCGTCGATGTAGATGATCCCCGTCTCGGCCTTCTTGATGTCGAAGTCGGCCGCCTGGATCAGCTTCAGGAGGATGTTCTCGACGTCCTCGCCGACGTAGCCCGCCTCCGTGAGCGCGGTCGCGTCGGCGATCGCAAAGGGGACGTTGAGGATGCGCGCGAGCGTCTGCGCCAGCAGCGTCTTCCCGCAACCCGTCGGGCCGAGCAGGAGGATGTTCGACTTCTGCAGCTCGACGTCGGCCTCCTCCTGGTCCGACATCTGCACCCGCTTGTAGTGGTTGTAGACGGCGACGGCCAGCGTCCGCTTCGCCTCCTCCTGCGACACGACGTAGTCGTTGAGGACGGAGTAGATGTCGGTCGGCCGCGGGAGGTTTCCGAGGTCGAGCTCGGTGGGAGCGGTGAGCTCCTCATCGATGATCTCGTTACAGAGATCGATGCACTCGTCGCAGATGTAGACGCCCGGCCCGGCGATCAGCTTCTTGACCTGGCGCTGGCTCTTGCCGCAGAAGCTGCAGAGGAGCTGTTCGTTGGAGTCAGTCGTCCGGGCCACGAGGATCTACCGGTGCGTGATGACCGTGTCGATGATGCCGTATTCGTTGGCCTCTTGCGCGGTCATGAAGTAGTCGCGCTCCATGTCCCGCGAGACCTTCTCCAGAGGCTGCTCGGTGTGCTGAGCGATGATCTCCTCCATCCGCCGCTTCATGTTGATCGTCTCCCGCGCCTGGATCTCGATGTCGGTTGCCTGGCCCTGGAATCCACTCGAAACCTGGTGGATGAGGATCTTGGCGTTCGGCAGCGCCATCCTCTTTCCTTTCGAGCCCCCGGCGAGGAGAAGCGCACCCATCGACATCGCGATGCCGACACAGATGGTCGAGACGTCGGGCTTGATGAACTGCATGGTGTCGTAGATCGCGAGTCCTGCATAGACCGAGCCGCCCGGCGAGTTGATGTAGATCGAGATGTCCTTGTCGGGCTCTTCCGACTCCAGGTGCAGGAGCTGCGCGACGATCAGGTTCGCGATCTGGTCGTCGACTGGCGTGCCGAGGAAGATGATGCGCTCGTTCAGCAAGCGCGAGTAGATGTCGAACGCGCGCTCGCCGCGAGAGGTCTGTTCGATCACCATCGGGATCAGAGGGGTCATCTGCTCTCCTTGCTGCCGGGGGTCCACAACTTCGTATCACGGGGGGTCTTCTCCTGCTCCGGAGTCCACAAGCGCTCGCGCGCCGCGGCTAAATCGGTCGAGATCCGTTTGACCTCCGCGGCGACGCGATCGAGCGCTCGACGAAGGCGGAGGTCGTCCCGAAGCTGCTCGAATCGCCCCGTCGCGCGGAGCACCCTGATCGCCTCCGCTGGATCCTCGCCCGCCGTGGCCGCCTCGTCGCGAATGAGGGCCTCGACCTCCGCGTCGGAGATCACGAGCTCGAGCCTGTCGGCGGCCGCCTCCAGCACGAGCTCGCGGGCGACCGACTGCCACGCTTCGGCGAGGAGCCGCTCCTCGAGCTGCTCCTGCGACTGGTTGACGAGCGCGAGGTAGGTGTCGAGCGGCACGCCGCGTCGCTCGAGCGATTCCGCGAGCGCGCGCAGCAGCGAACCGGCGCGGCTGCGGACAAGCTGCTCGGACGGCTCTGGCGCCGACGCCTCCACGAGCGCATCCGCGACCGCCGCGCGAAACACGTCCTCCGACTCGCGCTCCAATTGCGACCGCAGGGACGCCTCGATGTCTGCCCGCAGGTCAGTCAGCGTGTCGAACTCGCTGCCCGCTCGCGCCAGCTCGTCGTCGAGCGGCGGAAGCACGCGCTCGTAAAGCTCCTTCAGCGCGACCTCGACGGTGCTGGTCGTCCCGTCCGGTGTGTCGTACTCCACGTCCCTGCTGTCGCCGGGACTCAGGCCGGAAAGCGCTTCTTCGATCGGCTCGAGCAGCCGGCCCGCGCCGAGCTCGACGACGTAGTCCCGCCGGGCGTCGCCGTCGGACAGGAAATCGATGACGGCCGCGTCGCCGTCCGTGGCCGGCCTGCCCTCGACCGGAGCGAGTTCGGCCACGGAGGCTCGTACTTCGTCGAGCGCCTCGTCCACCGCCTCGGAGGGAACGTTTGGCTCCGGCCAGGGCACCTCGAGCTGCGTCCAGTCCGGAAGCTCCGGCTTCTCCTGGACGGCGACGGTGGCGGTGAACCTGAAGGTCTCGTCGGACGAGGTCGGGAGCTCGTAGCCGTACTCGGGCGCGGCGACCGGGCGGATCCCCGTCCGGACGGCCGCGCTGCGAAACCAGCCGCCGATGTGGCTCTCGACGGCCTCGCTGAACAGCCGGTCGCGGCCGACGCGCGCGACGAGCACGGGCATGGGCACCTTGCCCTTGCGGAAACCGGGGATCCGGAGGGACTGCGCGAGGTCCGCCGCCGCGTGGTCGACAGCGTGCTTGACGTCTTCGCGCGGGACCTCGATTTCGAGCCGAACGCGGTTGTCGGCGAGCTCCTCGACCTGGGTTTGCACCCGCCCATAATGCCCGTTTGGATCGGGCTCGCGACTTCGGCGGCGGCGGTGACGGCGCGGCGGGTGAAGCTCAGTCAGTCGCCGAGGTCGCGGCAGACCTCACTCGGCGAGAACAGCCGGGCCCGCCCTGACGTTGTCGTCGCTCTAGCGAAGTGCCGCCATCGCCTCTGAGTCCTGGAGGATCTCGAGCGTCTCCTCGATCGCTTCCCATTGGTCAGGCGAGAGGGTCACCGCAGCTGCGATCAGCGCTTCGGGCCGATGAACTCGTCCAACCGCGCGACTGAAGCCTTTCGGTAGATCGCGATCTCGGTGGGAGTTCGACGGGTGACGTAAACCTCGATGACGTCACAGGCCTCGACGAAGAGCCCGAGAACATCCTCGGACCGGTCCTTTAAAACCCCACCGCCGAGCGCGGCCACGGCGGCGCACTCGCGGATGCTCAAGGGGTAGATGGCATCGAGGGTGACCCGCATCCGCATCACGCCGCGGAGATACTCGGAGATGCATCCGTCACCGAGATACATCCCGGTAGGTATCCCTCTTCGCCGGCGCTGAGCTGTGACAGGTGACGGCTCGAGCTGCAGGGAGACGTCGCATGGCGCCGCCGCTGGCGAAGACGGCGGCCGTAACTCCAATCCCGAACTGTCTCTCGGGGAAGCCCGGTCATCCGAGCGACCTCGGTCGGCGTATGGCCTGCGACCAGGAGCGTGAGCGCGCACGTGACCTCGTTGTCGAGTCTCATTGTTGTCAATACAGACAAAAGACCGGATCGACGAGGCTCGACGCAGGAGCTAAACTGGCGAGGCGCGCGGGCGTGGCGGAATTGGGAGACGCTGCGGGTTTAGGTCCCGCTGGGCGAAAGCCCTTGGAGGTTCGAGTCCTCTCGCCCGCACTCCGTCGGACGACGACTCAGGCGACACTCGCCGCGCTCGGCGCGGGCTCCTCGACCGGCTCCTCCTCGGGCGGCGCCTTCCCTTTCATCACGAGCGCCGTGAAGATTGCGCTCGCGATCGAGAGCCCAGTGGTCAGCCACATCACGTTGGCGATCCCGAACACGAACGAGTCGTGAACCGCGCCGACGATGATGTGCTGCACCGAGGCGGGGAACTTCGCCAGTTCCTTCGCGGCGTCGGGCGCTCCCGAGAGGATGCCGAGCAGCTCACGCTCGGTTGAGTCGGGAAGTGGGTGCCCGGCGCTCGCGAGGATCTGATCCATCTTCTGGTCCTGCTGCTCCTGGAAGATGCCACCGGTCAACGCGACGCCGAAGACGCCGCCGAGGCCCCCGATCGTCGTCAGAATCCCTGCGGCAACGCCGGCCTTCGCCCGAGAGACGGCGGTGATCGCCGCAATGTTCAACGGGGTGATCGTGAGGCCGAGCCCGGCTCCGAGGATGAGCATCGCGGGCCAGAGGCGCGAGTAGTCGGAGGTCGTCGTCAGCCGGGTGAGCAGGTACGAACCGACCGCCATCAGCAGGAGCCCGGCCGTGATCGGGATCCTCGTGCCGATCTTGTCGGCGATCTTGCCGCCCGTGAGCAGCGTGACCGCCATCGTCGCGCTGAGCGGCAAGAGCAGCAGGCCTGACTTCAGCGGCGTGTACTTGAGCAGCTCTTGCAGGTAGAGCGGCAGGAAGAACAGGAACGCGGCGATGGCGAAGTTCAGCGCGAACACGGTGACGTTGGCGCCGAGGAAGTTTCGGTGCCGGAACAGCGCGAAATCGACGAGCGCGTTGCGAACCCTCCGCTCGACGAAGACGAAGGCGACGAGCAAGGCGAGCCCGGCTCCGAAGAGCGTCAGCGTCGGCGCAGACGTCCAAACCCACACTTGCCCTTCGATCAGGGCAAGCGAGAGGCAGGTTAGGCCCGCGACGAGCATGCTCAGCCCGGCGACGTCGATGTGGTGGTCGGCGTCGACGTCGCGCGACTCGGGGGTCGACACCAGCGCCAGCAGGAAGAACACCGCCGCGATCGGGACGTTGATCCAGAAGACGGAGCGCCACTCCCAGTCCGTCAGGACGCCGCCGAGCGCCGGCCCGACGCCGGCCACGATCGTCCCCATCGTCCCCCAGATGCCGACGGCCAGACCGAGCTCGTCCGCCGCGAACTCCTGCCGGAGGATGGACAGCGAGGCCGGCGTCAGGACTGCTGCGCCGACACCCATGATGGCGACGCCGACGATCATGAGGGTCGCGTCCGGAGCAAGCGAGGCGCCGAGCGCGGCAACCCCGAAGATCGCAGATCCGACCAGGAAGAAGAGGCGGCGCCCAAAGATGTCGCTGAGCCTGCCCGCGACGATCAGGAGCGAGGAATAGGCGAGATTGAAGGCGGTCAGTGTCCACTGCAGCTCGGAGAGCGATGCGTTGAACTCGCTGTGGATTGCGGGCAACGCGACGGCGACGACGGAGGTCGGGATCGAGGTGGCGCCGTTCGAGAGCGCCATCGCGGCGACCGTGCGCCATCGGCTTCCCACGGCGCCGAAGGTACGAGGGTCGCCAACCGGAGTCAAGCGCGAGCGCGCGCGCTGCGGGCGAGGGTACGCGCGCGACGCAGCGGCTCGGGTGTACGCCGTCCGCTGAGTGCGCTCGTGATGACCTCGACCGCGGTTGCGGGATCGGTTCGCCACGCTGCGTGCACCGCGAGCGGACGCGTGCCGCGGCGGGTGCGCAGCCAGCGGCCGACCTCCTCGCCGTCCAGGTGGAGCGGGGCAGTGGCGCCTTCGGCGTCGGGCGGCCACGGACCCGTCGCGACGAGCGGGCGGTGCGTCACGCCGACGGTCGGCAGGTCCAGGACGGCTCCGAGGTGGAGGGCCAGTCCGGCCCGCCGCGGGTGGTCGCGGCCCGTGGCGTCGACGAGCAGAACGTCCGGTACGCGCTCGAGGCCGCGGACCGCGAGCTCGAGCAGCGGTCCCTCGCGCAGCGCGAGTAGGCCCGGCTCGTACGGCGCCCCGCCGCTTCCCTCGACAACGCATTTCGCAGTCTCGAAGACGGCGGCGGCCCACGCGGGATCGCCGGCACTGCCTGGCCCGCTGCCCCCTCGTGCGAAGCAGACGAAGACCGCGCCGACGCCACTCCGGCCGTCAGGCCGCAAGCGCTCGGGATTCGCTCGCCCCAGCGACTCCTGTGCGGCGACGAGCTCGGGCGCCGACGGTGGCCATCCCTCCGGGAACACCATCGACCAGTAATCTGGCGCCGATGGAATCGACGTACAAGGAGCTCAAGCAGCGCCTGGCCGAGATCGTCGACTTGCGCGTCGTGGCGCGGCTGGCGTCCTGGGACCAGCACGTAATGATGCCGCCGCGCGGTGCAGCCGCTCGAGCCGAGCAGCTGGCGACACTCGGCAAGGTCGCGCACGAGCGGTTCATCTCCGACGAAATCGGTCGCCTGCTCGACGCGCTCCGGCCCTATGAAGAGAAGCAGCCCTACGACTCCGACGAGGCCGCGCTGATCCGAATCACCCGCCGGGACTGGGAGAAGGAGCGGCGCGTGCCCACCGATTTGAGCGCCGAGATCACGCGGTCGGGCGCCGTCGCGTACCAGGCCTGGGTGCAGGCGCGCCGGGATTCCGACTTTGCCGCGTTTTTGCCGTACCTCCGCAGGAACGTCGAGCTCAAGCGCCGTTACGTCGAGTGCTTCGAGCCGACCGACGAGCTCTATGACGTTCTGCTCGACGACTTCGAGCCGGGGATGAAGACGGCGGAAGCGCGGGCGGTGCTGGATGACCTTCGCCGCGAGCTCGTGCCGTTCATTCGGGACCTCGCCGACGGCGCCGAGGCGGTCGACGACTCATGCCTGTACGGCGACTTTCCGCTCGGCGACCAGGAGGCGTTCGGGCGCATGGTGCTCGAGGGCTTCGGGTTCAACTCGGAGAGCTGGCGCATGGATCCGACCGTCCACCCGTTCGCGAGCGCGACGTGCCCGACCGACATCCGGATCACGACGCGGTACTTCCCCGACCGGTACGAGAGCCTGTTCTCGATGATGCACGAGTTCGGGCACGGGCTCTACGAGCACCAGGTCTCGGCGTCACTCGACCGGACGCCGCTCCAGCGCGGCGTGTCGATGTCGCTGCACGAGTCGCAGAGCCGGATGTGGGAGAACCTCGTCGGGCGGGGCCTGCCGTTCTGGCGGCGCTACTATCCCGAACTCCGCTCGCAGTTCTCGCGGCTCGAAGACGTGGAGCTGGATGAGTTCTACCGCGCAGTGAACAAGGTTCAGCCCTCGCTGATCCGCGTCGAGGCGGACGAGGTCACGTACAACCTCCACATCATCCTCCGCTTCGAGCTCGAGCAGGAGATCATGGCCGGGCAGATCGCGCTGGAGGAGCTTCCGGAGGCCTGGGACGCGCGCATGGAGGAGTACCTCGGCATCGACGTTCCGGACGCCGCCCGCGGCGTGTTGCAGGACGTGCACTGGTCCTTCGGCGGGTTCGGCTACTTCCCGACGTACTCGCTCGGCAACGTCGTCTCCGTGCAGATCTGGGAGAAACTGTGCGAGGCGATTCCCGATCTCGACGACCAGATCGAGCAGGCCGAATTCGGCGCGCTCCGCGACTGGCTCCGGGAGAACTTGCACAGCCACGGCCGCAAGTTCCTCCCGCGCGAGATGCTCGAGCGGGTCGTCGGCGGGCCGATGGATGCGGGCCCCTACATCCGCTACTTGACGACCAAGCTGGGCGGCATCTACGGCGTCGCAGAGGCCGTCGCCTCCTCCTAGCGATCTCGCCGGCGAGAGGTTTGGGACCCGCCGCTCGGTGGGATCTACCGCGGTGAGTGGAAGAACCGACAGTCTTCAGGCTTGCCAACGACACGATCGCGGAGCGGGCGCGGCAGCTCGGCATCAGCGGCCCTGTGCCATTCATCTGCGAGTGCTCGGACGACCGGTGCTTCCGGCTGGTGCACATCACGGTGGAGGAGTACGGGAGCCGCTCGAGGTCGGGCCCGCTCACGAGTCGCAGCCATCGCGTGGCGCTCGCCGGCGCTGCGTGAGTTCGGGCTAAGCGGCCCACCGACCGAGGTACACCGTGGGGGACGGACCGTACCCCCATCGACGCAGCGGCGGCTTGTCCCGGCTCCAGGCGAGCGATTTCATGCGGGTATGGAACGACTCCGGCGCGTCCTGATCGCAAGCGCCGACGAGAGCGGACGCGTGGCGATTCGCGCGGCCGCTCGTCGGGCGGGTTTTCGTATCTGCGGCTATGCGAAAACGGCGGCGGACGCAGTTTCCAGGGCACGACGCACCCAGCCGGACATCTGCCTCCTCGACCTCGATCTCCCCGGCGGCTCCATGCAGGCGGCAGGGGAGATCGCGGCCGAGTTGCCGACGGTGGGCGTGGTCGTCCTCGCGGATTTCCCCAGCGCCAGCGCCTCGTGGTGTACCGCGCAGCGGAGGAACGGGCTCGTCGTCGTCAACTAGCCGCGGCGCGCTGCGCCGCGAGTAGCCGATCCGCGAGTCCCCAGAAGGCTCTCTGCGCGCCGGGAGACGTCTGCATCGGGGCGAGGTGGTCAGCGGTGAAGGACTTCGTCGAGTGGATGAAGTGCAGCCGGATGTTCTGTCCTGGGAACCCGCCGACCTCCAGCCGCCTGAGCATCAGCCTTGCGCCACGGTTGCCGACGATGGTGTCCTTGTCGCCGACCAGAATGTCGAGGCGGGTGGAGTGATTGAGCGGCGCGAGGTTGGTGATCCGGCCCTGGTCACCCGTCCCGGTCGGGAAGACGGCCATGACCGTCCCCGGCACCGGCGTCTTGTCCGCCTTCGAGGCGGCCGCGTACTCGACGACGAGCCCGCCGCCCCGGGAGTAGCCGATTGCGAACACCGGTAGGTCGTCGGCGTCCACGCGATCGGTCGCGGCGCGAACGCCCGCGACCGCGTGGACGAGTGGGTTGACGAGGTACGCCATCTCGTAGCGCGGGTAGACGACGATGTTCCCGCGTTGGACGAGGTGATTGATCCACGGGAGGTGGTTGATCGGCGTCGCCTCGTCCGCCCCGCCCTGCCCATGGAAGAAGATGACCAGGCTCTTCGGCTTCCCGGCAGGCTGGAACAGCCAGGCGCCGTCGGCGCCCGAGCCGATCGGCCCCACCTCGCTCGCCTGCTTCGGGTACGTCGGCGCGCTCCCGCCGCAGCCGGCGAACGCCAGCACGGCGGCGAGGACGAAGAGAGAGCGGCGGGATCTCACTTGTTGCTTGCGACGACCGAGACGCCGACGCGGTTAGCGGGAGGTAACGCGAGCACTCGGCCGTCTAGGTAGCAGATGAAGGCGCTCGCTGCCACGCTCGTTGCGCGAAACGACTCGCATACACGTGAGTTCGTCCCGCCGAAGCCGCCCGCGCGCATGCCGCTGCGACAGGTTGCCGGTTCCCTGGCGGGCGTCGTGGCGCGCGCGGTGCGGTGTCCGCTGGGCGCCGCGAGTCCAATCCGGAGCCCTGCTAGTCGCTCGCCTGGGCCAGGCGGGGCCGTCCGTAACCGAGAGACGCCAGCGCGTCGCCGACCTCGTCGAGCGCCGCCGGGTCTTCGATCGTCGCCGGCGTCGTGTACTCCTCGCCGTCGGCGATCCGGCGAATCGTGCCCCGCACGATCTTCCCCGAGCGCGTCTTCGGCAGGCGATCGACGACGACGGCGGTCTTGAATGCGGCGACGGGCCCGATCCGCTCGCGAACGAGCCGCACCGCGTCGGCCACGATCTCGTCGTACGGGCGGTCGACGGCCGCCTTGAGGACGAGCAGGCCGACCGGCAACTGGCCCTTGAGCTCGTCGCGGGCGCCGATCACGGCGCATTCCGCCACGTCCGGATGCGCCGCGAGCACCTCCTCGATCGCGCCGGTCGAGAGACGGTGCCCGGCGACGTTGATGATGTCGTCCGTTCGTGCCATAACGAAGACGTAGCCGTTCTCGTCGATGAAGCCGGCATCGGCGGTCTCGTAGTAGCCAGGGAAGGCGGAGAGGTACGTCTCGCGATAGCGCTCGTCCGCATTCCACAGCGTCGGGGACGAGCCGGGCGGCAGCGGTAGCCTCACCGCCAGGGCGCCGATCTCGCCGCGCGGACGCTCGCTACCGTCCTCGTCCATCACGCGCACGTCCCAGCCGGGCACGGCGCGCGTCGGCGATCCCGGCACGACCGGCAGCCGTTCGATGCCGAGACAGTTCGCGCACACCGGCCAGCCCGTCTCGGTCTGCCAGTAGTGGTCGATCACGGGAACGTCGAGCTTCCGCTCGGCCCACCGCAGCGTCTCCGGATCGCACCGCTCGCCGGCGAGGAATAGCGCACGGAATCCGGTCAGGTCGTGGCGGGCGATGTGGTCGCCCTCCGGATCCTGCTGTCGGATCGCGCGGAAGGCGGTCGGCGCGGTGAACAGCGTCGAGACGCCGTGCTCCGAGATCACGCGCCAGTACGCCCCGGCGTCCGGCGTCGCGACCGGCTTGCCCTCGTACAGGACGGTCGTGCATCCGTGGAAGAGCGGCCCGTACACCGTGTAAGAGTGCCCGACGGTCCAGCCGATGTCGGACGCCGCCCAGTAAACCTCGCCCGGATCGACGTCGTAGACGTGCTTCATCGTCCACTCGAGCGCGACCGCATGACCGCCGTTGTCGCGAACGATTCCCTTCGGCCGGCCGGTCGTTCCCGACGTGTAGAGGATGTACAGCGGATCGGTGGCCTCGACCGCCACGCACGCAACGGGCGAGCCACTCGCCATCGCGTCCTCCCAGTCGAGGTCGCGCGGCCCCTCGAGCTCGGCCGGCTGCTCCGGTCGCTGGAGCACGATGGAGCGCTCGGGTTTTGCGTCGACCATCGCGATCGCTGCGTCGAGCAACGGCTTATAGGGGACGATGCGATTCGGCTCGATGCCGCACGAGGCCGAGACGATTAGCTTCGGCTTGGCGTCCTCGATCCGGCTCGCGAGCTCGTGCGCGGCGAACCCGCCGAAGACGACCGAGTGGGCTGCCCCGATGCGCGCGCAGGCGAGCATCGCGATCACGGCCTCGGGGACCATCGGCATGTAGATGACGACGCGGTCGCCACGCTCCGCACCGAGTGCCGCAAGGGTGCCGGCGCAACGCGCCACCTCGTCGCGGAGCTCGCGGTACGTGTACGTCCGCGTCGTGGCCGTCACGGGCGAGTCGTAGATCAGCGCCGGCTGATCGGCGCGGCCTCGCTCGACGTGGCGGTCGAGCGCGTTGTGGCAGCTGTTCATGCGTCCGCCGGCGTACCAGCGGTAGAAGGGCGCACGGGAGTCGTCGAGCACCGTTTCCCACGGCTCGTCCCAGTCGATCGCCGCGGCCGCCTCGGCCCAGAACTGCTCGGGCTGCTCCAGGGAGCGCCGGTAGATCTCGTCGAATTGCCCCATTCGTCTCGTCCCGACCGCGGAGGGCGCGATGCTAGTCGCCCGGCAGTCGCCCTCGTCTACTGACCTGCGCGCTCGAGTCCGAGGCGGCGTAGCGAGCCTTCGAGCTCGGGCACGCGTGGTCGGATACGCTCGAAGTCCTGACCGGAGAGCGAGAGGAGCCGCATCGGGGTGCGGGCAACAACAGAGGCGGTTCGCTGCCCGGTCAAGAGCATTGCGATCTCGCCGACCGCGTCGCCCGGGCCGCGGGTATAGGTCGAGCCGTCCTCCGCCAGAACCTCGGCCTCTCCCTGTTCGATGAAGTAGACGGCCGTTCCGTA
>Ga0075424_100001662_pt1 | contig 19737 bp, 18 predicted proteins | sample SoiMethybrSBSTD3_FD_75301 | JGI IMG/M metagenome (GOLD analysis project Ga0075424, IMG submission 75301) | Bulk soil microbial communities from a Populus tree surrounding site in Tennessee, USA - Soil MetaG P. TD hybrid SBSTD3 | ecosystem: Environmental > Terrestrial > Soil > Tree plantation... | reverse complement strand
GAGTCGTCCTCCTCCTCGGCCTCCTCGGCGCGGGCCTCCTGCTTGACCAGGATGTCCTGGATCGATTCGACGTCCTCGTCGCGACCGGTGCCCGTGGTCGCGGGCGGCGGGGTGGTCGGCGCGTCCTCGTCGGGGGTGCCGGGCTCGGCACCATCCTCGTCGACCTCTTCGTCTTCGAGCGTGTCTTCGAGGTCTTCCACCGTGCGATCCCTCTTTTCGGCCGGGGGATTGTACTCCCGGGCATCTCGCTGGCAACTGTTCCGCGCGAACAACGCCGAGCGGAGGTGATTTCATTCCCAGATCCGATCCGGCCAAGCAGGCGCACGCGTCGCGGAGCAGGCAGGGGGACGCGCCGCGCCCGGGATCGATGCCGTAACGGAGAGATGAGGACCCAAGAGACCTTTGGGGCCGCGGCGCCGGGGCGCCGCGTTCTCTACTCAGCCTCTTGGGTCCTCCGTGCGCCTGCCGCCGAGGCGGCCGGCGCAGCGCCGAAGTCTACGCCGGGTCGTCGGGCTGTCAAATGCGCAGGTATCAGACCGCGTACACGTCGCGGCCCAGGCTCACTGTGAGCACGGGACGCACGCCCTCGAGCGAGCTCACCGCGAGCGGGTCGACGTCGTAGACGGCGAAGTCGGCGTGCTTGCCGGGTTCGAGGCTCCCCTTCTTGTCCTCCTGATGGGCCAGCCGAGCGCTGCCGAGCGTGAACACGCGGACCGCCTCCTCCCGCCCGAGCCGCTGGGCCGCGTCGTGATGGCCCTCGAACGCCGCCACCCCCACGAGCGGGTCGATCGTGGTGATCGGCGAGTCCGAGCCGGCCCCGAGCTCCATCCCACGGCTCAGCAGGTCTCGGAACCGGTTCATCGAGCCCGACCGCTCTTCGCCGAGGCCCTGCTCGTACAGGCCGCCGGGGAACCCCCAGCGGGCGTCGAAGGTCGGCTGCACACTGATCGCGAGGCCGAGCATCGCCGCGCGTTCGATCACGTCCAGGCTCGACATCTCGAAGTGCTCGATGCGGTGACGCCGTGCACGGAAGTGCCGTCGCTGCCGCGAGTCGAGCGACTGGTACACGCGCTCCCAGGTCCGCACCACCTGTTCGACGGCGGCGTCCCCGATCGCGTGCACGCCGACCTGCAGACCCGCGAGGTGACCGTCGTGGAAATACTGCGCGAGCTCGTCGTCCTCGAAATAGCCGCCCGGGCTCGCGTCGCGGTCCACGAATCCCCCGGAGACGAACGCCGTCCGGGCGCCGATCGAACCGTCCACGGGGAGGTCGCCGCCGATCCGCGGCAAGCCCAGGTCCATCGCGGTGGAGATGTTGGTCGTCGCGACGTAGTGGACGACGTCGAGCGGCAGCCGGGAGCGGTGCGCGAGGAGGATCTCGAGATCGCGCATGCCGCGTTCGGCCGGCATCGACATCTCGTGGATCGTCGTAACGCCGAAGGAGACGGCGAGGCTCGCGGCCGCGAGCTGCAGCTCCTCGACGTCGTGTTCGGACAGGTGGGTGGCGAACCAGCGTTTGGCGACCTGTCCGGCCCTCGCGGTGAGCCGGCCGGTGGGCGCGCCGGCGTCGTCGGTCTCGACCCCGGGCTCGCCCGCCGCGTGGGTCGCCTCCAGCGCCGGGGAGTTGGCCAGGAGCAGGTGTCCGTCCACGCGGGCGAGACCCAACGGCCGATCGGTGACGCCGTCGAGCTCGGCGAGGGTCGGCAGGGTTCGGTCCCGCCAGCCGGATTCGTCCCAGCCGTGGAGGTACACGGGACCCTGTCTCGCCGCCGCGACCGACCGTGCCGCGTCGAGCAGCCCGGAGGCCGAGGTCGCCGATCCGAGCTCGGGCGCCTGGTGATGCACCCCGGTGCCGGTCAGGTGGACGTGCGTGTCGACGAACCCCGGCAGGATCGTCGTCCCGGGCAGGTCGACCGTCCGGTCCGCGTGAGGAACCTCGCCGACGCCGACCCGTTCGATGTGCCGCCCGTCGACGAGGACCCACTCCCCCACCGCCGGATAGGACAGCGTGTGGACGCGCGACGCGCGATACAGGGTCTTCATCGCCGGGCGAGCTTAGCCCCAAGCGGTCTGGCGGGATGCAGCCCCGGCGCCACGGGCGCGTCACGGACCGCCGGACACGGTGGTGGTCGATCCGAGATCGCGGGCATCGAGCAGGATCCTCGTCTTGGCCTCGTTGGGCCGGAGCCCGATCGTCGCGAGGGCGGTCCGGAACACCGACAGGGCCACCGAGGCGTCACCGCCGGACAGGACGACGTCGTCCACCCATCGCAGGTGCTCGACGCCGGCCTCCCGCAGCGCTCGGTCCACCTGCGCGAGGACGGCGTTGGCCAGGACCGCCGACGCGTCCGGGCCGATGGGAAGACCCTCGACGCCGATCCGCTCGAGGCCCGCGAGGAACATCTCGACCTCGCACGCGGTCGGGATCCCCGCCCGACCGAGCGCATCGCCGACGATCGACGGCGACATCGAGGCGTAGCATCGCCGGACGTCGGCGAACGCGATCGTGCGGCGCCGAGCCGCGAGACCCGCGAGCCGGGCGGCGAAGAGCCGGCGCTCGAGCCGCCACGGCCGCAGGACGAGCTCGGGCGGACGAACGCTCCACGACGCGACCCGGTTGGCCATCACCGAAGGCGACAGGAGCTCCTCGATCGCGCCCGCGCACCGGGCGACCAACTCCACGTAGCGCTCGCGCGTGTGGCCGTCGAGCAGGGCCAACCGCCGCTCGGTCCCCGATTGACGAACCCGCACGAACCGGACCGCAGGAACGGTGGATGTCGCGACCACGCCGCCTCCCGGGCTCCGAGGAGGTCGAGCCGCATTAGATGAAGGCCGTGTTGTACCGCGACGGATCGCTCGTCGGAATCGGCCATGCCGGGGATCGGAGACGTGGGTCGTCGCGGGGCTCGACGAGCTCCGCCGAACGGCGGCGCCGTACCATACGCGGGTGGTGGACGAACGCGACCTCGAGATCATCGCGGCGTTGCAGGAGGACGCCCGGGCGACCTATGCCGACATCGGCCGGCGAGCCGGGCTCTCGGCCTCCTCGGTGCACGAGCGAGTCCGCAAGCTCGAACGCACCGGCGCGATCCGCGGGTACCGGGCGATCGTCGACCCCGACGCGCTGGGGCTGTTCGTGACGGCGTTGATCGCCGTCACGCCCTTCGACCCGACACAGCCCGACGACCTTCCCGAACGCGTCCGAGACTTCGACGAGGTCGTGGACTGCCTGAGCGTCGCGGGCGAGGCCAACTACATCCTGAAGGTAAGGGCGCGCACCACCTCGGACCTCGAGGACCTGATCCAACGGCTCCGCGAGAAGGCTGAGGTCAACACGACGACCACCGTGGTGCTCTCGGTGCCGTTCGAGGGCCGGCCGCTCCGCCCCTCCACCGTTCCGCCGACCTAGGCCTCGAAGGCCGCGAGCGCGGTCAGGCGCTCGTACGCGGCTCGGTAGCGCTTCCACCGCCGCCCGATCGCCCCGCTCGGATCGAGCTGCGGCAGGGTTCTCGGCGAGATGCCGAAGCTCCCGCCGCCGAGGCGGCGCCGCTCGGGCCGGAACCCGAACTCTTCCAGGACCGGGTCGAGGGGCTTGGCGGACGCCGAGATCGCGACCCAGATCCGGTTCGTCATCTCGTCGAGCCTGCCGAGCGCCGAGCCCTCACGGGCGGGGCCGCCCAGCCGGGCGACCCACTCGGGCAACCCGAGCGGACGCGCGGGATCGGTGCGGGGAGGGAGCTCGGGCGCGGTGAGCGGCGAGAGCCAGATCTCGGGCGATCGCAGCCGCTCCACGGTCTCGGCCACGCCCAGCTCGATCGCCCGACCCGCCGCGTCCTCCAGTGCCTCGAGGGTCGGCCCGTCGAGCCTACCCACGTGACCGACCTGCGCCAGCCGCAGACGCTCGAACCCGGCATGCAGGCTCGCGCCCAGGACCGGCTCGAGCTGCTCGACGAACCGTTCGGCCTCCTCGAGCAGGGCCGCTCGCGCGGCCTCGAGCTCGGCGAACGGATCACTAGGCATCCGGCAAGCCTAGGAGGCTTCGAGCCTGGAGGTCTCCGCAACCGTGGTGCCCGGGCGTAGACTCGGGCAACGACCCGAGCCCCAAGGTCGAGCCAAGAGGAGGTCGACCGCCATGGATCAGTACCGCCGTTACGGCCGTTGGTTGAAGCGGGCCGCGTGGGTGCTCGCGATCTACCTGTTCGCCGCCTGGCTGTTCATGGGCCTGTCGCCCTCGCAGTCGATCAGCAACCCGTCGCTCGTCGTGACGCAGCTCCGGCCGTTCATGCTGCAGGCGCTGATCCTGGTCTTCTTCATCATCCTGCAGTTCGGCGCGCTGTTCTGGTTCCTGTCCCGCGGCAACGACTACGTGATCTACCCCAACGAGTACGACACCTCGTTCGATGACGTCCGCGGCCAGCCGGCGGCCGTCGAGGCGACGCAGGAGGTGCTGCGGGTCTTCGAGGGGTTCAAGGACTTCAAGCAGATGGGCGGCTACCCGCCCCACGGCATCCTGTTCGAGGGCCCGCCCGGCACCGGGAAGACGCTGATGGCCAAGGCGATCGCGGGGGCCTCCGGCGTGCCGTTCCTGTTCGCGACCGGCTCGGGCTTCGCGAACATGTTCATGGGCATCGGGAACCTGAAGGTGCGCAAGCTGTTCAAGAAGGGTCGCGTCATGTCGGACAAGTACGGCGGTGCCGTGATCTTCATCGACGAGATCGATGCCGTGGGTTCGAGGGGTGCGGTGTCGACCGAGCGATCCACGGATCGCGCCACCGACCGGATCTTCATGGGCGCCGGCATGGGCGGCGGCGCCGGCATGGGCGTCATCAACGAGCTGCTCGTGCAGATGGACGGCTTCACGGTCCCACGTGGCCTGTGGCGGCACGTCCGACGGATCGCGTTCCGCGCCAAGCCGAAGGTGCCCTTCTACAACATCCTCGTGATCGGGGCGACGAACCGGGCATCGACGCTCGACCCGGCGCTCGTGCGTCCGGGTCGGTTCGACCGCAAGATCCACGTCGGGCTTCCGGACGGCGAGGGGCGCGAGGACATCTTGCGGTACTACCTAGCGAAGGTTCGACACGAACCGATCGATCAAACCAAGCTGGCCGCCATGACGGTCGGCTACTCGCCGGCGGCGCTGAAGAACATCGTGAACGAGGCGCTGCTGTTCGCCCTCCAGGATGGGCGCGACGCGCTGCGTTGGGACGACCTGTGGCAGGCCAAGCTCACGGAGGAGATCGGTCTCAAGCAACCGGTCAAGTACAGCCCCCGCGAGAAGGAGATGGTCGCGGTCCACGAAGCTGCTCACGCGGTGGCCGCGTACGCGCTCCGCCGGGGCGAGCAGGTCGTCCAGGTCATCACGATCCAGAAGCGCGAGTCCGCACTCGGCCTCGTGAGCCGCCAAGACGTCGCCGAGTCGTTCCTCCGAACGCAGAGACAGATCCTGGCCGATATCCAGATCTCGCTGGCGGGGTGGGTCGCCGAGGACATCTGGTACAGCCAGGTGACGTCCGGGCCTTCCAGCGATCTCGCCACGGCCACCTTCTGGGCCGCACGCTACGTCGGGGAGTTCGGCATGGGCAAGAGCCTCATCTCCGCCTCGCTCGACGCGGACCAGATCGAGAACTCCATCGGCGCGACGCTCGGCGACAGGGAGCGTCGCCGGGAGGTCGACGCGCTCCTCAGCGACTGCCGCGAGCGGGTGCGCAACCTCCTACTCAAGAAGCGGCACGTCGTCGAGGGCGTTCGGGACGCGCTGCTGGAGCGCGAGGAGCTCGTCGGCGACGAGATCGAGGTGTTGATGGCCGAGCTCGGCGAGCGGGAGCCCATCGAGGTGCCGGTCACCGGGAACGGAGACCGAGCGGCGGGGTTCGCGCCCGAGGGCAACGGGCAGGCGGGTGACGGCAACGGCCAGGCGCCGCGTCGCCCCGACACCCCACCGCGCCCGTAACGCCCCTGCGGACGTCGACGGTATCCTGGCGTGATCGTGCGCCTGTACGACTCACTCACGCGTGAGCTCCACGACGTCTCCCCCATCGATGGGGAGACCGTCAAGATCTATTCGTGCGGCCCGACCGTGTATCGGTACATCCACATCGGGAACATGCGCTCGTTCATGCTGGGCGATCTGATCCGCCGCGGGCTGCGGTTCGAGGGGTTCAGGGTCCGCTGGATCATGAACATCACCGACGTCGGTCACATGACCGATGAGGTCTCGGACACCGGCCGCGACAAGATGGAGCTCGCCGAGGCCGACGAGGGGCTCTCGGCCGCCGAGATCGCGCAGAAGTACACCGACGCGTTCCTGCTGGACTCCGACCTGGTGGGGATCGAGCGAGCCGACCTGTACCCGCGCGCCACCGATCACATCGACGACATGATCAAGATCATCCAGACCCTGATCGAGAAGGGGAACGCCTACGAGATCGACGGCACCGTGTACTACGACGTCACCTCGTTCCCGGGATACGGCAAGCTCTCGGGCAACACGCTGGACCAGCTCCGGGCGGGTCATCGTCAGGAGGTGGCAGTCGATCCCGCCAAGCGCCACCCGGAGGACTTCGCGCTGTGGAAGAAGGCGGGTCCAAACCGGGCGCTCACATGGCCGAGCCCCTGGGGTGACGGGTACCCGGGATGGCACATCGAGTGCTCTGCGATGTCGATGAGGCACCTCGGCGAGCGCTTCGACATCCACACCGGCGGCAACGACAACAAGTTCCCTCACCACGAGGACGAGATCGCCCAGTCGGAGGCAGCGGTCGGACACCAGGTGGTCTCGACGTGGGTGCACGGCGGCTTCCTACGCATGGGCAAGGTGAAGATGGCCAAGTCGGCGGGGAACATCCTTCGGGTCACGGACCTGGCCGCGCAGGGCGTCGACCCGCTCGCCTATCGGCTGCTCTGCTTCGGCACGCGGTACCGGAGCGAGATGAACTTCGACCGGGAGGCCCTCGACGGGCAGAACCGGCGGCTCACCGAGCTCCGCCGGAGGGTGGCCGATTGGGGCCCCGCATCGGCGGACCGCTCGGGGGCGGCCGAAGCCCTCGACGCGCGCTTCCGCGAGGCGTTGGCCGACGACCTCGATCTGCCGCGCGCGCTCGTCGTGTTGAACGAGACCGTGACCGCGCCGGTCCCCGACGGCGAGAAGGCCGCCCTGTTCACGGCGTGGGATCAGGTCCTCGGCCTGGACCTCGGGCGGCTCGCGCGGGAGGCCTGGGAACCGCCCGAGGAGATCCTCACCCTGATCGCCGAACGCGACCTGGCCCGCGCCGAGAAGGACTTCGCGCGCAGTGACGCGATCCGCGATCGCCTCCAAGCGAAGGGCCTGGAGGTCATGGACACGCCGGAGGGAACCAGGGTCCGGCCGGGCTGAGGGCTACGCCGGGATGGCCGCCCACATGCCCGGAGCCCGGACGGGGATCCCGCCGGCCCGGTCCCGCGCCTGAGCCCGGGCTCGGCGGAAGATCTCGCACCCGCCCATCCCGGGAAGCTCGCCGATCGTGCGGTCCATGTCGAGCGCCGCCTCGCGGCCATCGCCATCGCCGAACAGCGCGATCACCACGAAATCGGTCTCGGCCTGGGGGCGCACGCCCGTTCCGACGATCGCCCACAGGTGGTCCATCGCCCATCGCGTGATCCGACGGGCGGCCGCGCTCCGCGCGAGGCGCAGGCGAGCTTGGGCCCGGTAGAACGCGAAGTGGCGACGCTCGTCCTTGATGATCGCGTTCAGGAGGTTGACGAGCTCGGGGTGCTGGGTCTTCGCGATCATGCGGTGATAGGACGTGAGGGTCGAGAGCTCGTTGGCGGCACCCCAGGTCATGTGCAACGCAACGAAGTCCTCCATCACCGCGGATCCGAGCATCGTTCCGACGTGGCTCAGTAGCCCCTTGGCGCCGAGCCGGCGACGGATCCACTCGTTCCTCGGCAGCCGCGACGGGTACGCGGAATCTGCGGCCACCCGTTCGAGATCCGGCGCGAGCTCCCAGCCCGCCTCGCCCAGGAACCGGCTGAACGCCTCGCCGTGCCACAGCTCCTCGTACACCCAGCACGCCAGGAACGCCGTGACGTCCGGCTCGTAGGCCGCCGGCGTCGCGAGCAGGTCCCGGAGATAGATCGAGGTGTGGGTCTCGATGTCCATCATGTAGGCGAGGCATCGGGCTTCGGCCTCGGTCACGGGGTGGTCCGAGACGCCGTCCCAGGCCACGCCGGAGAGGTCGACGCGCTTGGACGCACGCAGGTACCGGTCGAGGTCGAACTCCTCCATCTCGAGGGGATTCGCGGTCACCGTCGCCAAGGATGACCGAACCTGACCGGCCCGGGCAATCCCGGTCCGCCTCCTTCAGGCGACGATCGTGAGTTCCCGGTCGGCCTCATTCAGCCGTTCGGCGCCCCGGTCGGTCACGGCGACCTGGTCCTCGATCCGGACGCCGAACCGCCCCGCCAGGTAGATCCCAGGCTCGTCCGAGAAGGTCATGCCGGGCTCGAGCGGCGTCTCGTCGCCCTCCACGATGTACGGAGGCTCGTGGACCTCGAGACCGATCCCATGGCCGGTCCGATGGACGAATCGATCGCCGTAGCCCGCGTCGGTGATCACCGTCCGAGCCGCCCGGTCGACGTCCTGCGCCGCGACGCCCGGGCGGACCGCCTCGAACGCGGCCTGCTGGGCCGCCAGGACGATCGCGTAGATCTCGCGCTGTTCCTGGGAGGGTTCGCCCACGAAGACGGTCCGAGTGAGGTCCGAGCAGTACTCGTCGCGCACGCCCCCGAAGTCCATCACGACGGCGTCGCCGGGTTCGATCCGTCGCTCCCCCGGCTCGTGGTGGCCCGAGGCGCCGTTGGGGCCCGAACCGACGACCGTGAAGTCGACGCGCTCATGGCCGTGCTCGCGGAGGAGGCGGTCGAGCTCGAGGGCGATCTCGGTTTCGGCGCGGCCGACGAACGGCCCCGCGATCACGTCGGCGAACGCGGCATCCGCAGCGCTCCCGGCGGCGCGGAGCCGCCGGATCTCGTCGGCGTCCTTCACCGCCCGCAGCAGCGGGAGGGCCTCCGAGGCGGCGAAGAAGGGGCGGCCCGGCGCGGCACGCTGGAGCGAGAGCAGGTGCGACGCCCACGTCCGGTCGCTCACCGCGTAGCTTCCCGGGCCGAGCATCGCGGCGACGACCCCGTAGGGATCGTCGCGGCCGTCTCGCCAGTCGAGCACGGTCAGCCCCGGTGCTCCGGCCGCCGACTCCGCGAGCGGGCGTTCGAGCGTCGGGACCACCAACGTCGGGTCGGCCCCCGCCGACAGCACGAGCAGCGTCAGGCGTTCCAGCGGCGGCGGCGCGTACGCGGTGAGGTAGGCCAGGTCGGGTCCGGGCGAGACGAGGATCCCGCCGAGGCCCGCGGCCTCCGCGGCCTCGAGGGCGCGGAGGCGCCGGTCCGCGTAGCGCGCCTCGCTCACAGCTTCATCTGGATCGGCTGGGCGAGGATCTCGACGGTGGCCGGCGTGGTCCCCAACACCTCTCCGTCGGACTCGATCGGGAGCGGACGGTCGGCGTCGATGACCAGCTCGCGCTTGACGCGAAACTCCTCGACGTGATCGTGCGGGATGTGCTCGCCTCGGTAGATCTTCGGGATCATCGTGAAGGAGTCCGACTTCGGACCCTTGAACACGAGGACGTCGAGCACCGCGTCGCCCGGGTACGAACGGGGCGAGATCTTCATGCCGCCACCGTAGTACTGGCCGTTGCCGACCACCACGAGGAAGGCGGGCCCCTCGTAGGTCTTGCGGTCGGCCTGAACGCGGACGTTCGCGAGCTTGAACCGGGGCAGCTCGAGCCAGAAGCCGAAGAAGTACTTGGACTGGCCGAGCCGCGGCGACATGCGTTCGGCGCGCCCGGCGACCGCCGCGCCGAGACCGGCCTCGGCGACGTTGACGAAGTAGCGCGTGGCTCGTCCACCCTCCGCGGTGGTGTAGGTCACCTTGCCGACGTCGAGCGGGTAGGTGTTGTCCCCGACCAGGTGCTGGCAGGCCCGAGTCGCGTCGCCGGGGAGGCCGAAGGTCCGCACGAAGTCGCAACCGCTCCCCGCCGCGACCACACCGAGGACCGCGTCCGCCACGAGCGGCTTCCCCTCGGCGTCGAACATGCCGTTCACGACCTCGTGCACCGTGCCGTCGCCGCCCACGGCGACGACGAACCGCCCGCCCGCCTCCAGGGCCTCGGTGGCCAGGCGCGTCGCGTCGCCCGGACCCTCCGTCCGATGCAATCGGTACGGCAGCCCCCGGGCACGGAGCGTGCGTTCGAGCTCGGGGACCTCCTCCCCGACGTGGCGACGGCCCGCGTGCGGGTTCACGATCACGCTCAGCTCGCCGTAGGGGCTCGCCATCGCGCGCATCCTACCGGCGGGCGTGCCGTGCGTGCGGTTCGGATCACACCCCCGTGTAGGCGACGACCCCGTGGTTGACCGCCTCGCGGGCCCGCCTGACCAGGTCGGCGACCCCCTCCGGGGCCACCTCCTCGATCTGACGGAGCAGGTCGAGCACCTGCTTGCAGGTGCGCACGAGGTCCCCGGGCGACATGTCCGTCTCGCGCAGCACGTCCTCGAGCGGCTCCCCCTGCGCCCACCGGTGGATCGGGGCCGCGAACCCGTCCTCGAGCTCCCGGCAGAGCTCGACCTGGTGCCGGTCCTCCGCCTCGCGGACACGGCGCCAGATCTCCCCGAACGCCCTGTATCGCTCGGCCGAGGCGGGCGTCGGCATCTCCGCGGCCCGAGGCGTGCGTTCGCGCGACTCGTACACGACCGTCGAGACCACCGCGGCCACCTCCGAGGGCTCCAGGCCCTCGAGCAGCCCGTCGGCGAGGGCCTCTGCCATCAGGATGTCGCCCTCGCCGTAGATCCGCGCCAGCGTCCGCCCCTTGGGCTCGATCGCGAACGCGCGCACATACCCGAGCTCCTCCAGAACCGCGATCACGCGTTCGAACTGTCGGGCGAGCGTCTCCGTTCGGGTTCGGATGCGGCGGTCGAGCCCGCGGATCTGCTGTTCGACCTGCGAGGCCCTGCTCGCCCACCGCTCGTGCTCGGGCCGGTCCGGGCAGGCGTGGCATGGGTGCGCCTCCGCCAGGCGCTCGTATCTGGCCGCCTCGCGCTCGACCCGCGCATCGACCCCGCCCCGTTGCTTGCGTGGCGGCCGGACATCCAGCGCGACGAGCCGCGCCGCCAGGTCACGACGGTAGCGGGCGCTCCGAACGCTCCCCGATCGCGGCAATGGGATCTTGGTCAGGATCGCGGGCGGCTCCTGGAAGTCCCGCAACCCAAGCCGGAAGAACGCGCGGTCCTGCGCGAGGACCGTGGGCCTGCCCTCGCGGGCCGACAGCACCACGGCGAGACCACGGCGGCGCGCACGAGGGACGAAGATCACGTCGCCCGGGCGGAGGGCCGCGAGGCCCTCGCGGATCGACTCGCTGCGGGCCCGTTCGCGGCCCCTGCGGAACTCGTCTCGGACGGCCGCGGCCTTCTCGCGAAGCGCCCAGTACTCGGCGAAGTCGCCCAGGTGGCAGCGCATCTGCTCCCGGAACCCGGCGAGCTGCGATCGGTCGCGTTCCAGCTCGCGTTCAAGCGTCACGACGCCGCGGTCCGCGAGGAATTGCGCGAACGAGGAGTTCAGGAGATGGTGCGCCTCGTCGCGTGTGTAGTTGCGGACGAGGTTCACGGCCATGTTGTACGAGGGTCGGAACGACGATGTGAGCTCGTAGGTCCGGGTGGACGCCAGCGACGCCACGCGTTCGAACGCGACGTTGCGCTGGACCACGACCACGGCGTGGCCGAGCTCGTCGATCCCGCGGCGACCCGCGCGCCCGGTCAGCTGTGTGTACTCGCCGGGGGTGAGCAGCTCGTGCCTCTCGCCCTGGAACTTCCACAGGTCCTCGATCACCACCGACCTCGCCGGCATGTTGATCCCGAGCGACAGCGTCTCGGTGGCGAAGACGATCTTCACGAGCCCGGCCTCGAACAGCTCCTCCACGGTCTCCTTGAACACGGGGAGCATCCCGGCGTGGTGCGCCGCGATCCCGGCCGCCAGGGCGTCCTGGAAGTCGTAGAAGCCGAGGGTCTTGAGGTCCTCCTCGTCCATCCAGGCGACGCGCATCTCGGCGAACGTCCGGATCCGGGACGCCTCGTCGCTCGTCGTGAGCCGGATCCCGCCACCCATCAGCCACTCGACGCTCCGGTCGCAGCCGGCTCGGCTGAACACGAAGTAGATCGCCGGGAGCAGGCCCTCCTGAGCGAGGACCTCGACCACCTCCTCCCGCCGCGGGACGTAGACGCGGCGATGGCCCTCGCGCGGTCTCGGGATGCGTTGGTGCTGCGCCGTGCCCGAACCCCGCCGGTAGTACGTCTTGTACCGGACCTCCTGGCGATCGAGCGAGACGACGTAGGGGTTGGGTGCGGCGTGGCCGTTCTGCTCGACGTGCATCGGATGCAGGTCGCGACCCACCAGGTAGTGGTGCTCGAGAGGCACGGGGCGCTTCTCCTCGATCACCACGCGCGTCACGCCACGGAGCGTGCCGATCCATTCGCCGAACTCCTCCGCGTTGGAGATCGTGGCCGACAGGCAGACGACCGAGATCGACAGCGGCAGGTGGATCAGCACCTCCTCCCACACCCCGCCCCGGTACGGGTCCTGGAGGTAGTGCACCTCGTCCATCACGACCGTCACGAGGCCGTCGAGCGCCTCGCTGCGCTCGTACAGCATGTTGCGCAGCACCTCCGTCGTCATGACCACGATCGGCGCGTCGCCGTTGATCGCGTTGTCCCCCGTGAGCAGGCCCACCTTCGCCGCCCCCAACCGCGCGACCAGGTCACCGAACTTCTGGTTCGAGAGCGCCTTGAGCGGCGTCGTGTAGAAGCACTTCCGGTCTGCGGCGAGCGCGCGGTCCACCGCGAACTCGGCCACCACCGTCTTGCCCGAACCGGTCGGCGCCGCCACCAGGACGGACTCGCCGCCGTGGAGCGCCTCGATCGCGCGCAGCTGGAACGCGTCGAGCTCGAACGGGTAGCGGGCAGCGAAGCGGACCGGGTCGATCACACGACCGAGTCTACGGGCGCCCCGCCCGGAGCCCGGCGAGGACCGTTCGAGGTCAGCGGAGCCCGCTGGTAGCGAGGTGCTCGAGCAACGCCGCGTCGAAGGCCTCGGGCGCCTCGAGGTTCGACAGGTGCCCGGCCCCCTCGATCGTCTCGAGGCGTCCCTGTGGGATCAGACCCGCCATCTCGGCCGAGATCTCGGGGGCGATCAGGCGATCCTCGGTCGAGGTCAGGACGAGGGTCGGCACGTCGATCGTCGCGAGGTCGGGGGACGAGTCCGGGCGTTCGGCGATGCCGAGCGCCGCCGCCGCGATCGCCTCCGGCGGCTGCTCCCCGATCCAGCCCCGGACCCGCACCCGCAGATCCTCCGGTGCGCGATCCGACAGGAGCGCCGGCGGCTCCTCGGCGAGGACGTTGCCCTCCGAACGCAGGCGTTCGGCCAACGCGCGCCGGGCGGCCGCGGCCTCGGGAGGATCGGCCACGGCGCGGGTGTTGGCAAGCACCAGCCCGATCACGCGGTCGCGGGCCCGCCTCCAGAGCTCGAAGGCCACGTACCCGCCCATCGAGAGACCGCACACGACCGCCCTGTCGATGCCTCGCTCCTCCAGGGCCCCGAGTGCTCGGTCGGCCGCCTCACCCATCGACATGACGTCTCCGGCCGGCTCCGAGCCCCCGAACCCCGGAAGGTTGGGCGCCGCCACGGTCAGCCGGTCCGGGATTGCGGCGAGTTGCGGCTCCCACATCCTGGCGTCGACGGGCCAGGCGTGGAGCAGGAGGAGACCGTCGGTCATGAAGCGCCGGTCGGCGCCGGGAGTCCCGGCGGCGGCGGCGCGAAGACGCCCGCCGTGGTCTGGGCCTCGACGTACTCCGAGTAGCCGTGGTCGAAGATCTCGGTCGCGGCGTTCAGGATCGCCTTGGTGCGAGCCGCGAGCTCGGCTCGTTCGTCGCCCCGGGCCTCGGCCGCGAGCCCGAGCAGCTTCGCGGACTCGCCGTAGAGGGTCATCGCCCGGACGAGGTTGCCCTTCGCGTTGATCACGTACAGGACGAAGTCCTGGGAGAAGCCCTTCCCACGGACCAGCTCCGTCTCGTCGATCGACCGCAGGGCCTCCAGGGCGGTCTTGGCCGAGGTCGCGGCGTCGGTCGCCGTCTGCGAGAGCGTCTTGGGGTCGGCCGGCGCGCCCGGCTCCTCGGCCACGAGGTTGTCGACGGCCGTCGAGAGGTCCGCGAACACCTGGTACCCGGCCGGAGGCTGCGCCTGGCCGACCGTCGACAGGATCGGGTCGATCTGTCCCTGGAACGAGCTCATGGTGGCTCGCATCCGCCGCTCGAGCTCGTGCTGTGCACTCGAGTTGCGCTCCGCCATGAAGCCGGCGACGAGCCCGACGACCACCGCGACACCCAGGATGCTGAGGATCACCAGCCAGAACTCGCGCTTGGCGATCAGGCGCTTCTTGACTGGCTGATACACGGGCTTGGGCCCGCGGGTGACGGCCTTTGCGCTCCGTCCTTTGGTCTTGCCCTTGATCGCCATGCGGTAGCCACCTAGCGCTTCATGAGACGGCCAACGATGATAGCGCCTTCGTAGAACAGCACCATCGGGATCGTCATCGCGAGCATCGTGTACGGGTCCGAGCTCGGCGTGATGATCGCCGCGAAGACCGCGATGCCCAGGATCGCCCCCCGACGCCAATCCCGCAGCTGCCTCGTCGTCACGGCGCCTGCGAGCAACAGGAACACGAGCACGATCGGGAATTCGAACGCGAGCCCGAACGACAGCGCGACGAGCATCACGAACGACAGGAACCGATCCGCGCTCAGCAGCGGCGCGAACTGGTCGCCGGCGAAGCCAAGGAGGAAGTTCAGGGCCTTCGGGAGCGTCCAGTACGCGACCAGGGCGCCCAGCGCGAACAAGACGACCGATGAGAGCACGAACGGGATCGCCATCCTCCGCTCGCGCTTGGTGAGCCCCGGCACGACGAAAGCCCAGATCTGATACAGCACTACCGGCAGCGCGATGAACAGTCCAAGGAATACGACCAGCTTCAGCTTGATCAGCAACGGCTCGAGCGCCCCGGAGAAGAACAGTGCGCAGTCGCGCGTGGCCCGGACTCCGCGTGGCACCGTCCGCCAGTAGTCGCAGTACGGGTTCAGCAGCAGGTCGATCACGCGATCGAACAGGAACCATCCGGCGATCGCCCCGACCCCGATCGCCGCGATCGCGACGAGTAGCCGGTACCGCAGCTCCGACAGATGGTCGACGAGCGTCATCGTGCCATCGGGGTCCGGCTCGGAGCGCCGCCGGAGGCGTTCCGGGATCAGCTTCATCATCGACCCGTGGTCAGTCGGTCGCGCGATCGGGCGTGGCCGATGGTCCATCCCGTGAAGGTTCCGGGGTCGACGCGGCGGGGCTCGAGACCGGCGCCGCCGATAGTCCGCCCGCGTCGGCCGGCGCCGTCGGGGATTCCGAAGGTGTGGGCCGCGCTGGCTTCGGTTCCGGGGGTCTCGTCGTGTGGGCGACATCGACCCGGAAGGAGCGCTGGACCTCATCCTTCGCTCGCCGGAGCTCGGCCAGGCTCCTCCCCAACGAACGGGAGATCTCCCGGATCTCGTCCGCGGGTAGCGGTTCGTGGGTGGGTGGTGTGGGGTCGGAGGCCGCGCCCGCCGTGGTGATCGGATCGGCGGCGTGCCCGTCGGCGGGGGCCATGGGTCTCGCGCCACCGGTCGGACGGGCACCCGAGCGGCCGTTCGGAGGCTCGTCGTCGAGGTTGACCTGGATCGTCCTCTTGACCTCGTCCTGCGCCTTGCGGAGCTCGCGCAGTCCCCGCCCGATCGACCGTCCGAGCTCGGGTAGCCGCTGCGGCCCGACCACGATCAGGGCGATCACGAGGATGATCAAGAGCTCCTGTGGGCCGATGTTCAACATCTCGTCGTGTGCTCCAGACGCCCGACCCGGGAGGCCATCGTGGGCGACATCGTACTGCCGCCCCGGTTCAGGGGCCCGACCTCGCTCCCCCAGGCGGCCGCCGGGACCGGTCGGAGGCGGCGTCCGCCAGCTCGCCGATCTCCCGCGTCAGCGGCCCGACCTCGTCCTGGAATCGGCCCGCGGCGCGGCCGAGGACGAACACGTGCCGGATCAGCGAGATCAGCACCGCGAGGACGGCGACGAGCGACAGGAGCCCGACGACGAGCCAGACGAGCGCGGTCGTGGTCATGTGGCATCGATGCTAGCGGAGTGAACCGCCGAGCGGTGTTACTGCGCGGTGAGGAACTGCTCGATGTAGTGCTCGTTCTCGAGCTTGAAGTGGAAGTCGATCACGTCGTCGATCGAGAACGCGGGTCCCGGGGGCAACGGCCCTCGCGGGTCCTCGGGGAGCTCGACGTCCGGCTCGAACATCTCCGCGGTCCCGCCGGGGGATCGCCCTGAGACGTCGACGCCGGCCGAGACAAGCAGCGCAACGATCTTGCGATCCGCGCGCTTCTCGACGGGCTCCATGCAGGTCGGGCAGTCGAATCGATAGGTGCCCTCGCGCCCACCCCGCATGACTTGCAGCAGGATCGACTCGGGGCCCATGTCAACCTCTCCGCATCGGGGGCATGTGGTCCGGATGGTCGTCATAACACCCGCAATATCGGACGGCGATGCTCGGCGCTTGAGCCCCCGGGCCGAGGAAGGGGACGACCCTATCCGTATCGTTCGCGAGTCCGGCGGGCGAGCTCGCGGACGCGACGGTTCAGACCGGGAGGATCGACCACCTCGACGTCCGGCCACAATCGGAGCAAGAGCCGCTCGAGCCATTCGAGCCGGCCGGCGGGGAGCTCGACCTCGAGACGTCCGTCCCCGAGCTCCACCTCTCGCGAGGTCTCGTAGTACTCGGCCACCCATCGGACCTGGGGCCGCAGGCGGATGGTCACGCGAACGTCATCCTCGGCGGGGGTGTACAGGGGTCGGCCGGCACCCCGGAGTCCTCGCGGCTCGAACCGCTCACCGGTGGCCGCTGCGGCGTGGATCCGGTCGGCACGGAACAGGCGCTCGGAGTTCGAGCGATGGTCCCACGCGGCCACGTACCAGTTCCCGATCGCGAAGAAGACCTCCTCTGGGTCGATCTCGCGCTCGGTCGTCTCGGCCCCCGAGGCCGCGTAGTACTCAATCCGCAGGCGCTCCCGCCCCGAGGCCGCGCGGCGCAGCTCGCCGAGCGTGTCGGGCGTCCGCCCGTCTCCCGCGGAGTCCACCCGTTCGGGCAGGCCCCCGAGCGCCTCGGGGCCCAGCGCGTCCGCCAGCTTCCCGAGTGCCGAGGACAGGGCCGGCGCCTCCTCCAGGCCCGGAGCTCCCGCCAGCGCTGTCCCACGGAGGTAGATCGCGAGCGCCTCGCTCCGCGTGAGCCGCAGCGGCCGGGCGAAGTAGTCGGCCATCCCGATCCAGATGCGACCGTCCTGGATGTCGACGTCGATCAGGTCTCCCGGCCCGTAGGGTGGGAGCCCCGAGACGAAGAGCAGGTCCAGGTCGGCCAGCAGCTCGGGTTCGGACATCCCGAACAGATCCGCGGCCTCGGCCACCCTCGTCCCCTGGTTCCGAACCAGGTACGGGACCACCGTGAGCAGCCGCCGCAGCCGTTCGGACGCCTTCTCGGGGGCCCTGCGGGTTGCGCCCGAGCGCCGACCGCCCTCAGGAGGCAAGGATCTCCTCCAGCCGTTCGAGGATCTCCGATCGCAGTTCGGGGGGCTCGGCGAGCTCGGCGTCGGGTCCGAACGACAGGATCCACGAGATCAACCCCTCCCCTGGCGGCCAGGCGAGGCGGACCTCGACCCAACCGTCCGTCCTGGTTCGGATCGTGTCCGCCCCCGCGATCCCCTTCGTCGCCCACCACGCGACGTCGGGCGAGAACGCGACGGTCGCGGTCGCCTCCTCGGCATCGCCCGGACCCCACGGGCCGGCCCGGACGTGTTCGATCGCGCGGAACCCGTCCGGAGGCTCGGTCCCCTCCCCCGCGATGTCGAGATCGTCGGAGATCCGTGAGAGGCGGAACGAACGGATCTCCGCCCTGTCCAGATCCAGGCCGACGAGGTACCAGTGTCCCCCGCGGACCGCCAGCCCGAACGCATCCACGGTGCGGTCCGAGCGCTCGCCTCGTGAGGTCCGGTACGCGAAGCGCACGCGACGTCCCTCCGCAACGGCCTCGGCCGCGCGGGTCAGGTTCGGGTCGGCCTCGCCGGCGAGCGCCGGGGCCCCCAGCCCGTCCAGGATCCCGCGGTCGGCGCCCGAGAGCAGCTTGAGGACTGCCTCCTCCGCCGAGACGTCGCCCGCCGAACGCACCGCGACGAACAGCGCCGAGAGCTCCTCGGGCGTGAAGGCGATCTCGGGCAGGTAGTAGCGGTCCTTGTCGATCGTGTATCCGTGCTCGACGTCCCACGCGTCGGTCGAGACCACGTCGATCGGCACCCCGATGTCGCGGAGGACGTCCTTGTCGCGCTCGAACATCCGCTTGGCGGACGATGCGTCCTGATGCCCGTACCCCTCCGCCAGCTTGCTGCGGATCTGTTCGAACGTGAGCGGCGTACGGGACTCGAGCAACAGCGCGACGAGGTTCACCAAGCGTTCGAGCGGGTGCATGGCCGCGGCATCATACTTCCGGCATGTCGACAGGCCCCCTGGGACGGGCGAGCGTGCGCCTGCGTCACGCTACCGTCCGGCGAATCCGCAGCGAGCGTCCGGGTGTGCTCGAGCTCGACGTGCTCGTGGAGGAGGATCCGGCCGACGAACCGCCCGCCGCCGAACTCGGGCTGGCGTTGGCCTTCACGCAGCTCGTCGGGCGCGTGGAGGTCGGCGATCGCGTCCTGGTGAACACGACCGCGGTCGCGCTCGGTCTCGGGACGGGCGGTTACCACATCGTCGTGGCCGTCGACGACCAGGCCCCGACCGATCTCGGCCATCCGGGACGGGTGATGAAGGCTCGGTACACGCCGTTGCAGATGGCGGTGGAGAGCGTCGAGGAGACCGATCAAGGGGCGCTCGAGCGATCCGTGGGCCTGGACGGCAGACCGGTCGTGTGCGCGCCGCTTCATTCGATGATCGGTCCGATCGCCGCCGGGGCGCGGGCGGCCGGCGCCGAGCGGATCGCCTACGTGATGTCCGATGGAGCCGCGCTCCCGGGTGGGCTCTCGAACCTGGTTCCCCGCCTGCGGGCCGCCGGGCTGCTGGACGGGTTCGTCACGAGCGGCCAGGCCTTCGGGGGTGAGCTCGAGGCCGTCACGATCTGGAGCGGTGTGCTCGCCGCCGCCGAGCTCGTCGGCGCGGACGTCGTGATCGTTGCGGACGGGCCTGGGAACCTCGGCACCGACACGACGTGGGGCGTGAGCGCGCTCGCGAGCGGCCACGCCCTGAACGCGGCGGAGGCGCTCGGCGGGCGCCCCGTGGCGGCTCTCCGCGTCTCGTTCGCCGACGCTCGCGAACGCCACCGCGGAGTCTCGCACCACTCGCTCACGATCCTGGACCGCGTGTGCCGGGTAGCGGCCGACGTCGCGGTCCCGATCCTCGAGGCACGAGAGCGCGACATCGTCTGGAGCTCGCTGCGTGAGCGACGCCTCGAGGAACGCCACCAGCTGGTCGAGGTGGACGGGCGAGCGGCGCTCGACGAGCTCGAACGCGCGGGGGTCGAGGTCGAATCGATGGGCCGCACC
>Ga0075424_100001661_pt1 | contig 19746 bp, 9 predicted proteins | sample SoiMethybrSBSTD3_FD_75301 | JGI IMG/M metagenome (GOLD analysis project Ga0075424, IMG submission 75301) | Bulk soil microbial communities from a Populus tree surrounding site in Tennessee, USA - Soil MetaG P. TD hybrid SBSTD3 | ecosystem: Environmental > Terrestrial > Soil > Tree plantation... | reverse complement strand
GAGTCTTACCCGCCAGTGCCCAGGACGCAAACAGGTGGCCATCGCAGGCGGCCCGCGGCCCACTGCCACCCAACCTCCTGCTTAGGAGGCACTCTCCCATCGTCGCCCGGTGCCGCTGGATGTGGCTTGATGTGCTGTTTAGCCGCACCGGCGGTGGCTGGGGATGGCCCGGTGTCGTCCTACATCTGCCACCGTTGGCTCCCCACTTGGCTCCCCGGGATTTCGTCAGCCTGGCTCATGTTCGAGCGATCGGACACAATGCGGAACCCAGATGAACCCGGCGAACGACTAGCCAAACGCACCAGCGCCACGAGGAGGCCAGTCGGTGAGGCTGCGCGGCCTGACCTTCCGCTTTTCAGGCGCATACGCCGCGTCGCTGCATGTCGCTGAGCGTCGCCTGATGGGCGATCTAGCTGCGGAAACTATAGCTGGTTGTTGCCTAGCGTGGCCTAACGTCTGTCCTCGTTGGCTCCCCGTTTGGCTCCCCAAAACCGCTAGCCCCCGGCCTGTCGCGGCGCCAGCAGCCGGTCGAGGACGGCCGGATCGGCGGCGGCGATGTCGGCAATCTTCGTCTGGCTTGATGCCCCAGCAATCAGCGTAACCGCGGGACGGGGACACCGAATGCGGCGGCCACCGCGGCCAGGGCGGCCGCCGTGCCCGGCCGTCCACGGCACGCTCGCGGACCCGGACCACCAGCGCGCCATCGTGCTTGCCGCCGACGCCGGGCCGGGCGGACCCGGGCCGGACCCGGACACTGATGCGCACCACCCCAGTGTGCGCCCTGCTCCCGCGCTGAACCGCCGACCGGCAGACCTCCTGCTCATTAACACTCAGCGCGAGGAGCTGACCCTGGCCCCCGATAACAACATCGGCGAGATGGCCCGCTGGGTGCAGGACCTGGCCGCCCAGCGGCAGGCGTTCTGCGACAAGCTCGAGGAACGGCAGGCCCTGAAGGTTCCCAGCGAAGATCCCGACTTCGAAGACCTCGGCCCGGCGTTCCCCGCCTGGAACCCGCCCGGCAAGGACGCGATCCTGCAACCCCCCAAACCCGAGATCCAGCCATCGGCCAAAATCATTGAACTCGCCCGGCAGCCCGAGCCTGGCAGGGAGGCTGCCGGCTGACAGCCCTGTGCCGCATCATGGTGGCAGCCAGGAGGTGACCAGCGATGCCCGTCATCGACATTCCCGACCCGCTGCCGCCCGCGATCACCCCCGACCGCGAGGTCATCGAGTTCTTCATCGACGAGGACCTGGCCGAGTTCGGCCACGACAGCCTGGTCGCCCGCACCTGGCACTGGGTCCTGCACGGCGGCGGGCCCGCGCCAATCAGCCACACCGACTGGAGGCGGTTCGACGGCGACGGGCCACCCTCAGCCGCCACGCTCACCGCCGAAAGCACCGCCAGCGAACCGCCCCTTCGGCCACCCACCCGCTGGGACGAACTCAACCGAGCCCGGTACATCTGCTGGGTCTGCACCGCCGAACCCGGCGACGAACTGCCGCTACGCTTCCACCCCTGGGACACTGCCCCCGCACCAACCGCCACCGAAGAAGGCTCGGTCACCATCACCATCTGGGAAAACTCCGGCAACTGACGCCCAAAAGCACCGGCGGCGAAAGCCTGCGAAGAGGCCGTTCAGAACAGCTCCCCCTGGCCGACGGGAATGACCACCGGGGATGCTGCCGCGGCCGCCACCTCGATAGCGCCGCAGTAATCGTTCGCCGGTGCCTCGATCTCGCCCCGGAATGGCAGAGTCATCTGCACGGCCGGGATACCGGCCCCGGCCACCGCCTCGATCGCCACCGCGATCTCCCCCGGCGTGGCGCCCGCGGCGACCGCGCCCACGATGGCGTCCCTGATCGCCATCGCTCTGCCCTGCGCGCCCCTGATGTCGGCCACCTGCCCGGTCATGCCCCCGGCCCCGATCGCACCGGCGGCGCTGCCCCCGGCCGTCCCGGCAGCCAGGTGGATGGGATTGAGGCACGACGGCTCGCCGCACCGGTGCCGGACCAGCGGGCAGGCGCCATCGGGCAGCGGCCGCAGCAGGCCCCGCGACTCCTGATACAGGTACACGTCGGCAGCCACCACGACGCTGGCCGGACGCGGAGCGCTCACGGCCCTCACCCGCAGCCGCACCCGCCCGCGCCCGCTCGACGTCAGCGCCCCCAGCCAGTAGTGGCACTGCCCGGGCCCACGCCGGAACACCTTCTCATGCACCCGGGCCCGGGACCACGCGTCATCCAGCAGCACCGCCCACAGACCGGGCGGGATCCCGCCCAGCTGACCCCGCTCCGCCGCCGGACGGCCGCCGGCTATCTCCAGCCTGGCCGAGATGGCGAGAGCAGTCACCTGTCAACGGTAAGGCCCGATCCGGACATTCCACCCACCGTCCCGTGGCGGCCATGATCACTCGATAGTGCATGAGTGTGAAGGCGAATAGATCACGGTTCCAGGGTGGCAGGAATGGTGATCAAGATCAGAAAGAGAAAGATCGACAAGGCGAGCGGAAGGCCGTGAAATGGAGAGGTGGCGGTGGCGATGGTCAACGGCTTGGCCGCTGTGCCAATGTAGACACGGGAGCGGGAATGCCCGAGCGCCCATGGGGCTATTGGACCGAGCAGAAGCTGAGTGTGCTCGCCGACTACCTGCCGCGCTTTACCACGGCATCGAAGAAGGCCCGGACGACTGTGTACCTCGACCTCTTCGCCGGCGACATCGAGAAACGTCAGCAGGACCACCGGCGAGGCCATCCCCGGATCGCCCAAGGTGGCGCTCGACACGGTGCCACCCTTCAGCAAGGTCATCCTCTTGGAACTGCCCGCCGAGGCCGCGCGGCTCGACAGGCAGTTGCACCAGGCCTACCCCGGCCGGGACCTCAAGGTCTACGCCGGGGACTGCAACCTCACCGGGCCGCAAGACCGACGTGCGGGACGCGGAGTGGATCGCCCAGCTGATCGAGATGGGCCTGGTCCGCCCGTCGTTCGTGCCGCCACCGGCGATCCGCCGGCTGCGGAACCTGACCCGGTACCGGCTGCAGGTGATGAACGACCGCACCAGGGACGCGGCACGGATCGAGAAGCTGCTCGAGAACGCCTCGATCAAGCTCTCGGCGGTGGCGGCAAACATCACCGGCGCCTCGGCACGAGCCATGCTCAAGGAGCTGGTGGCCGGCAACACCGATACTGCGGCGATGGCGGATCTGGCCAAGTCCAAGCTGCGGCGCAAGATCCCCGACCTGGTGGAGGCGCTGACCGGGCACTTCGACGACTACCACGCGCTGCTGGTAGCCGAGCTGCTCGCCTCGATCGACGAGGCGGAGGCGACCCTGGCCCGCCTCGACACAACATTGGAGGTGGAAATGGCGCCGTGGGCGGAGCAGATCGCGCTGCTGCAGACCATCCCCGGCATCGGGATCCGGGCCGCGCATACCGTGATCGCCGAGACCGGTGGGGACATGTCCCGGTTCCCCACCGCCGCCGCGCTCGCGTCCTGGGCCGGGCTCTGCCCGCGACGCCGCGGAGGCATGCGCCATCGTCGCCGACGTCGCGCGACGTCATGGCTCTGACGAGATCGTGAAGGTCAAGTCGATGGGGCATGAGCCGATTCTGCCGGCGGTGTTGCCCAGTCGCGCGGGCGACGAAGGTGCCAAACACGCGCCGCCCGCACCTTTCAGGTACGAGCAAGATCGGTGGCGTTCGCATTGCTCCTCGTTGACGTGTTTGCTGCTCTCGTACGACCGGGCCGACCACTCCTCGCGAGCGGACATGCCCGGGACCGGTTCCCTCTGGTATGACCTGTGTCACTTTCGATACCGTGATTGCGCACGGCGAAGGACCGGTCGGACCGGAAGAGTCCGCGGCAGCCACCGCTGTCCTCCCGTTTCGACGAATACGACGGCGCCATCTGGCTCTGGGCGCTGGCTGTTGTACCGACTGCACGTAGTCGCAGGGGGGAACGTGCCATGACTGCAGTGACCTGGCCGACGCACCGCCGCGAGGCTCGCGCTCGGCAGACGCCGGGGGCACCTCGATGAGGTTCCACGCGATCGCGCGAATGGACGGCGGCACGCTCGACGGCATCCACCTGCTCTGGTCGCCGCCCTGGCCGACCGGCCACTCGCTGGAGGGGTTCACGATCTACCGGCGTGGCGCGCGCGGCGAGAAGGACCAGTTCTGCCTGACCCTGACCACCGCCCAGCTCGCCGAGGCCCGCCAGCTCGGCCGGCTCTGGCTGGCCGACGCCGTGGTCTGGGCCCAGGCCAAGGACCCGGACGACCCGCAGGCCCTGTGGACCTACCGGATTGAGCTCGTCCGGCGGCACAGTGTGGTCACCGTCACCTCGCCGGAGGCGCGCGCTGCCTTCGTCGGCACCGCCGACGGGACGGTGGTCGCCGGTGCCGCGTTCGCCGGACCGACCGTCACGCTGCGCGGCAGCGACCTCGGCATCGTCTGGTTGGTCAGCGGGTTCTCCCGGGCGTCGGCTGAGGTCTGCGGTGACGTCCCCGACGAGGACCAGTGGGACGTCCGCTCCCCGATCGTCAAGAACCTGCAAGTGCCGTTCGGGTCGGTCAACGCCGCGGTGCCGACCGCGGCCGACGGGCGGACGCTCGCCGACGCTCGTGCCGCGCCGGAAAGGATCGCGGGGGACTTCCCCGACGTCACCCGTTACGCGGACGCCGCACTGCGCCGGCCGGGCGGGGTACCGGCCATGCGGGTGATGGCCAACAGGCCGGCGGATGCCGGGAAAGGGTGGGACGTCTCCCCGTACGGCCTGGCGGTCGCGCCCACCATGTTCGCGCCATGGCGGCGGGGATGGGGCCTGTCGCACCTCGATCAGGACTCGCTCGTACCCGGGAGCCGGTACGACTACCGGATCGTCGGCACGGTCCCCCGCAGCGACCGGGACGAGTCCCTGTTCGACCTGCACACCGTGCCCCGCGGCTACCGGCTGCCGCGCTCATTCCGCTGGGGCACTGCCGTCGTGTGGACCGACCAGCCGACGGTGGTCGTCGCGGTGGACGCCGGCGGCGGATCACCGTCCACCTTCCGCAAAGCGCTCGAGCTGAAGCACCTGCAGCTCGCGCTCGATGCCCCCAGCAGGCGCGTCGTGGTCGAGCTCCAACCACGCGGTCAGGTGTCTGCCAAGGGGTTCCGGCGCGGCACGGGGGTCGGCGCGGTGTCGACCGCGAGCGGACGGCGCACCCTGCTCGATTTCGGCACCCCGGTGGACTTCGTGGTGGTCGACGGGAATCTGGCGGTCTCCGGGATCGTGCCACAGCCGCTCGACCCAGCACTGCGCCCAGACGACCCGGTGCCGATCAGCCAGACCGTGTACGACGTCGAGTACGGCCCGACCCCACCGCCCGACCCGCCGCCGTTCGTCCAAGCGACGAACCTGTCGGACCCCGCACGCACGGCAGCGCGCGGCGCGCCGGACACCGGGCGCGGGTTCGACGTCGTCTGGACGGCGCCGCCGTCGATGGATCCGGCCGCGCAGGCCTTCCTCCCGCCGTCGGCGAGCGCCGCACCCACCGAGGTCGCGTACTACCTGCTCGACCGCACGTGGGCCGGCGGACCGTTCACACCGGCCGACGGGGACGGGGTGCAGCTCTCCGGACGCAACGCGGCGACCGGCACGGACACTCCCACGTGGGGGATGGACCTGCTGGCCGTGTTCCCGCCGGCCGACGCCGCCCCGTCCGCCTCCTCTCCACTCGTGCATGCCATCGAGACCTTCGAGCCCGCCGTGCTGAGCTACGGCGAGGACGTCACCTACCGGGTGCAGTCGGTCGACGCGATCGGCCGCCCGTCGAACCCCACCCTCGCCGCGCCCGTCCCGCTGCGCACGTACGTCCGCCCGCCCGCACCGACCACGCCCCCGCCGAACGCCCCGGTCGACCCGGCGGCGGTGCCACGCACCGGCGTGCAGGCGATGCTCCTGCAGCACGACGACCCCGACCTGACGGCCGCGCAGGCGGCGACAGCGGCCGGCACCGACGTGGTGGTGCTCCGCTGGGGCTGGGGTGCCGAGCAGCGGGCGCTCGCGCCGGACGTCGCGGAGTTCAGGGTGTACCGGCACGGCTCGGCGTTGACCGCGATCGACCTGGTCCCAGCCGGCACCCCGACCGCGAGCACCGGCGGCTGGAGCCTCCCCGTGACCGCCAGTCGCCCGGTCGCCACGGACGAGTTCGCCGGGATGAGCATCGTGCTGGGCCCGGCGTACCGGGTGCTCGGTCACTCGGCCGGCACCACGGTCGCTCTGCGGCTCGCGGCCAGCCCGGTCGACCCGGCGCGCGCCCCGGTGCCAGGCCCGCTCACGATCAACCGGACCACCATGGCCGAGCTCGACCCGGAGTACTGGGACAAGCGGGTCGCGGTCGTGCCCAGGGCAGCGCTGACCGGGACGAACGTCGAGAGCTACGAGCTGGTCCTGCCGGCCGGGGTCGCCACCAGCGACACGTTGCCACGGCAGCGGCTCGCGTTCGGCGTGACTGCCGCGGACGCGGAGTCGTACGTGCTGGACCGCCGGATCGCGCTCGAGCTGGCGCCTCGGCCTGGCAACGAGTCGACGGTCGCGGCCAGGGAGGTCACCGCGCGGTACTACGGCCGGCCCACGCTGGTGCCGGTTGACCTCGACGACGTGCCTGCGCTGACCTTGCGCCGGCAGGCCGGCGACTCGGTCCACGGCGTGCTCCGGCCGGCCGACCACGTGCCGGCCGGTGGCACCGTGGCGTCCCGGATGCTGCTCGAGCGGATCCCGGCCTCGGCGGTGCTGACCCGGCTGCGTGTGGAGCCGGGGTCGATCTCGCTGGTCCTCGAGGACGAGACCACCGCGGTCTGGACGCTCTCACCGGCCGACGATGCAGCACTGCGGGCGGGCTACGCCGCGCGGGAGGTGCCCGACCGGTTCCTGGCGCACGCCGCGGCGCGGCTCGACAGCCTGGACGAGTCGGTCGAGCGCGTCGGCACGGTGGACCCGACGGCACCGGTCGAGGACACCTTGCCGAACCGGCCGTCCCGCTGGCTGTACCGGCTCCGGGCCGTGGACGCGGCGGGCCGGCCGTCCGCCGCGGCCCAGCTGCTCGGCGTCGTGGTGCACGTCCCGTCGCCGTCCCGCGCGGTAGCGCCGGTGCTGCGTAGCCTCGACGTGGACGCCGGGACCGCCACCGTCCGGCTGGACTGCACGGACGTCGAGGGCGACCCCTACGTCTTCCTCACCGCCGACGACTCGCTCGGGACGGCCACCGCGTCCCTGGCCACGATCCGAAACCGGGCGGACCTAGCGCCGATCGACCGGATCGTGGTGCGTGACGCCGACGGCGGCGCCGTGACGGCGGTGGCTGCCGTCCGGGGCGCGGGTGACGATGCGACCGCGAGCGTCGCGGTGCCGGCAGACGGCCTCGTGCTGCACGCCTGGGCCCTGTCGGTGACCTCCGACGGTGTGCCGTCCCGGCTCGTCGGGCCACTGCACGCAGCGGCGAGGGAGGTCTGATGCTGGTCTCACCGGTCGCCGATACCTCGGCACTCACCTGGTCACACACCACCGTCTCCGACCTGCCACCTCGCCTGCAACTGCTCGCGCCGCCGTCCGGACCGGGCGTCGCAGGCGCCCCAGCCCGCCCCGCATCCGTGCAGCCAGCACTGCTCGGCGCAGGGTCGTCGACCGCCCTGCGCTACCCCGGTTCCGGCCGGTGGTGGCACGCCCAGGAGAGCGGCAGCCAGGTGCACTGGGTGTGGGGGCGCGCAGCCGACGTACTCGTGCACGGCACCTTGCGGACCCGGCTTCCGCTGGGCAACCCGGTCGTCGCGCTGCGCTTCGTGGACGCCGCCGACGCCACCGGCGACACCGGAGACCCGCACGGGGTGATGGCCAGCGACCCGGTCACCCTGGCCGGGGCACCGATCATGGTGAGCAGTCTGCGGGTACTGGCACTCGCGCCGGGCGCTCCGGGGATGGACACGTTGTCGGTGCTGCGCTACCTGTCCGCCGCGTTCGACGCCGAGGGCCTGTCGCTCGGCTCGCCGACCTGGCAGGCGTTCGTCGCCGCGATGTCGGGACTCCAGGCCCCGTTGCGCGTGCTGGAGCCGGGGGGGAGCCCGGCCACCGGTCGTCCGGTGGCCATCCTCGGCCAGCCACCCGTGACGCTCACCGCGGCCCACCTCGGCGACGCGGTCGCTGCCCTCGGCACGACCAGGGCCGCGCTGCTCGGCGTGACACTCGACGTGTCGGCCGGGGGCCCGTCGATCGCGAGCACGAACGGCGTCGCCCACCCGGACGGCCACATCCCGATCGGCGCGACGACGTCCACGATCAGCACCGCGTCGCTGCACGACTGGCTGTCGCCGCAGCAGTCCGCGGCACTCACCCGGTTCACCCGCGGCAACACCGTGCGTCCCTTCGTGGACGGCGTGGCGACGTTCGACGACCTTTTCACCCAGGTCAACCGCGCCGTCGGCGCTGGAGCACAGGGGGCCTTCTACGTCACCGGCTACTCGCTGCAGCACAAGGCGGTACTCGGTCCGATGGGCGCCGGGACGCCGCAGCGACGGGTGCTCGACGTGGCCACCGCGATGGCGGCAGCAGGCGGCGAGGCCCGGTTCCTGGCGATTGACATGCTCCAGCTCAATCCCGGCTGGGCGCGCGACGTGGAGATCGTCGCCCAGCTCACCGCGCTCCTGCTGGGTACGGCCGGGATCGTCGCGGCCGCCTTCCAACCGGACGACACGTTGAACGAGATCAGCTTCCTGCTGCATGCCGAGGCGATCGCCGTTCTCGTGTTCGTCGGCTCGCTGGACCCGGACGGGATCCTCGAGAAGCTGTTCGAGCTCAACAAGGGTGACATCGAGGCGCTCGCCGCGATCGCCGGAGTCGAGGCCCACCTCGACCCGGTGGACGCGCAAGTGGACGACAACCCGCGCGCGATGACGACGGGCGACCTCGCGCCGCTCGTGCTGGGGGCAACCCGAAAGTTCAACGTGTTCCACCAGAAGATCCAGGTGGTACGCACCGACGAGGGCGTGCATGCCTACTGCGGCGGCATCGACCTGAACGCCGACCGGCTGCAGACCCCGGGGCACGGCTCCCGCTCACCCCTGCACGACGTGCACGCCCGGGTCGACGGCCCGGCCACCGCCGAACTGTTCACGACGTTCGCCCAGCGCTGGCAGGCCGTCGCCGGCACCACGCTGGCGCTGTCGGCGCCCGGCGCGCTCGCCGGCCTGCCGACCGGTGGGACCGACGTCGTCCAGGTCGGGCGCACGTACTACAAGCCGCTCGCCGGCTCAGGTCGCGGCCTGCCTTACGCACCGGCCGGGGAGAGCACGATCCTGGAAACGATGACCGCGGCGATCGGCCGGGCGCGGCGGTACCTGTACCTGGAGGACCAGTACCTGACCCCGCCGCCAGCGTTCGCCGATGCGCTCGTGGCGGCCGCCGGGCACGTGTCGGGACCGCTGATCATCGCCGTCCCGGCGAGCCCGGACCAGCCGTTCGGACTGCCCAGACGCCAGGCTCTGATCAACGACCTGCGCGCCGCCTGGGGGGACCGCGTCAGGGTCGGGATCCTGCGCAGGCGGTTCTCGCACACGTCGACCTCGCGCGAGTCCTCGGCCGGCCGGCTGTGGCTCGCCGAAGACGTCGCCGCGGGCGACAACGTGATCGAGGTCTCGCCACCAGCGCGTGTCCCGTCGACGCCGTTCTGGCTCACCGTCGACGGCGAGGTCATGCGCGCCACACACGAGGTCGCGGGGTTCTCCAGCCCGATCAGCGTCCGGCTCGACGTCGAGCGCTGGGAGGACACCCGGCTGTTCGACGCCACCTCTGGCACCGCTCGGGCGAGGCACTACCAACACGCCGCCGTCTCCTGCGGCACGTTCCCGTCGATCTACGTGCACGCGAAGATGCTGCTGGTCGACGACGCGTTCGCCGCTATCGGCTCGGCGAACGCCAACCGGCGCGGCTACTACTCCGACGGCGAGTGCAGCGTCCTCTCGATGCGCGAGCAGGTGACCGACGGCGACAACTGGATCCGTGACCTGCGCATCGCGCTGTGGGCCGAGCACCTCGGTCTGGCGCCGCAGTACGCCGCGGTCGCCCTCCGCGACCCCGCCGTGGGTCTGGCGCTGTTCGACCGGAGGTTCACCGTCGGCAGCCGGTTCACCACCTTCGACGCCCAGCCCTACGCCACGGAGTACACCCTGTCCGCCGAGCTGAACGACAAGACCACGACGCTGAAAGGCTTGATCTTCATCGCGAAGTACATCGCGGGGCTCAGCACCATGATCGCGGGGGCCGGCTCGGACGACCTGTTCGACACGTTCGTGGACCCGAGCAGCTGGCTGGAGGGGCCATGAGGCTGACCGACCTGTTCGCTGCCATCTCGTGGCCGGTCTCGGAGATCGACACCTCGTTCCCGCCGAGCACGACCGGAGCGGGCCTGGCCGCCCAGGCAGCCGAGGCACTTGAGGTGGACGACGTCGTCACCGACGTCGGAGCGGACGGCACGGTCACGGTCACCGGCACGCTGTCGCTCGTGGCGAACACGCCGCCGGCGCCCACTCGCCTGGTCAGCCACCTGTTCCCGTCGTTCGGTTTCACGTTCGTGCCCAAGCCGGACTGGACCTCCGGTTTCCGAGTCTCGATCGGTCCGGGGACGGCCGGCTCGACCGTGCAGATCGACACCTTGCCGCTCGAGGTCGCGGTCCCCCCCGACCTGCTTGGCGCCCACCCGGACCCGATCAAGCGGGGTGCGGACTCGGGTGTCGAGCTCTCGGAGGACGCGGGTGACACGCTGATCAAGCGGGACTTCTCGTTCCTGATGGACGCCGACGGCATGTTCCACCTCGAGCCCCACCTGCCGATCTCGGTGGGCCCGTGCTTGATCTTCGGCGCCCCCGCCACCGCGGTGCACGAGATCACGCTGATCGCCTCCCCCGCGCAGGCCCGCGACCAGCTCGACTGGCTGCGGCGCGACCTGGACCCGAGCCAGTGGGAGTTCGGCGCCGGCTCCCTGGGCTTCGGCGGGATCGAGCTGGACTTCGACCAGCCGAAGACCGTGCTGCACGACCTGCGAGAGCGCTTCGAGCTCACCAGGGAGGCACAGGTGGTCCTGGAGGACCTCGTGCTGCCGAGCGTGCTGCTTCCGCCCGTGCCGCAGCACGGCACGATCGGCGTACGAAGGTCGCTGGACCCCGGCGAGACGATCGACCACTTCCTGAGCTTCGCCGACGCGCCGCTCAAGGTGTCGCTGGGCAAGGACGCCTACCTCTTCTTCAGTCAGCTCTTCTTCATGACGCCCGCGCAGGAGCAGGACTGGTGGACCGGTCTGACCCTCGAGGGCGGGGTCGCGTGGAAGGACGGCCTCGAGGACAAGGGCAGCTTCGAGCTGACTGTCGGCCTCATCGACGGCGACGTGTTGCGGGTCGGCTTCGAGCACACGCCGGCGGGGTCGCACATTCCGGTGCTGCACCTGGACCTCTGGAAGATCACGGTCGACATCACCGGGATCAAGACGGGCGTCTCCCTGCAGGAGGTCATGCGCAAGTCGCCGGATCCGAAGGCGGCGATCCAGGTCCTGGTCACGGTCGTGATCAAGGAGAAGCCCGGGCCGGGATCGGGCGCAGCCGGCGCGGTGAAGGTCGTCTCGGAGGACGGTCTGCCTTTCGAGGCGGCGCTGGTCGACGTCGGCTGGGACCGCGGCCGTCCCACCGGCAACATGGTCATGCCGCACGGCGCCCTACTGAAACTGTCCATGTTCGTGCTCGAGCTGCACGAGATGGGTCTGGCGTTCGAGCACGGCGCCACCTACTTCTCGATCTCCGGCGGGATCCGGCTGGGCGTCGGCACGTTCGAGGGCGGTGTGTGGTTCACCCGGCTGCGCGGCCGGCTGGCCGGCAACCCTGACGCGCCGTCGTTCCAGCTCGGTGGCATCGGCCTCGAGATCAAGGTCAAGAACGTCGTCGAGGTCAGCGCGCACGGTATGTTCCGGGACGACACCGCCCCCGACGGGACGCGAACGCAGGAGCAGGGCCTCGGCGGCGGGATCGTCATCTACGCCGGCGGCATCAAGTATGGCCTGACCCTCGACCTGTACTGGGGCACCGTGACGCCCCCGGGTGGGCGTGGCGAGCCGTTCTTCCTGTTCCTGCTCGCGGTCTTCGGCTCGATCCAGATGGGCCCGTATGTGCAGCTGACCGGAGTCGAGGTGCTGTTCGCGTACGGGCTGATGCCTAAGATCGAGGCCGGCGACCGCGAGGCCGGCGAGCTGAAGTACTACTCCTGGCTCAAGCGCGCCCGGCCGACCGGCCTACCGGAGACCAGGGACCTCGACAGCTCGTGGAAGCCCACCAAGGACGCCTGGGCGTTCGGGCTCGGCGTCGGCCTGTCGATCACCGGTTGCGGCTCGGTGATCGAGCTGCGGGCCTTCGGTGCGGGGTTCGACTCGCCGTCCGCGGCCGGTCTGATCATCGTGATCGAGATCTCCCTGCTCAAGTCCGAGAAGCCGGTCGCGCTCGCGGTGTTCGAGTACGACTTCCGCAGCGGCGCCTTCGTGCTGATGGTCCAGCTTGACGTCGCGCTGAACGCCTTCATCAAGAACTTCCCGAAGCAGCTTGACGTCCGCCTCGGCGGGACCATCACCATCGGCAACAAGCCGGGTCTCGTCGCCCTGGGCCGGCTCAACGACCCGGACACGTGGGTCGGGGCCAGGGTCGACGTCCAGCTCTCCTCGGTCTTCGAACTGAAGGTGCGCATCGGGATCTGCTTCGAGTGGCAGGAGAACAAGCACGTCGGCGGCGGGCTGCTGATGTCGTTGAGCATCACCGGCTCGTTCGAAGTGGTGGAGTTCAAAGGTTGGGGCCTGCTGGAGGTCCTCCTCACCTACATGCTCTCCGGGACGAACGACTTCGTGGCCAGGATCCGGGTGGAAGCGGGCCTGGACATCGTGCTCTTCGGGTTCATCAAGTTCGGCATCAGCATCGCGCTGCTCGCGCAGTGGTTGGCGCACGTGCCGAACTACTTCGTCTTCCGGTGCACGTTCCGGTTCGAGACGCCGTGGTTCCTGCCGGACGTCTCGTACTCGATCGAGATCACCCGCGGCACGCTCGTGCCGTCCGCGCGCGGCGTGACCACCAGCCCGCTGAGCCAGGCCAGCGCGCAGGCCCTCACCGGCTCCGCGCCGACTCGCGTGCAGCGCGCCGACGGGCGCGAGGGCGGCGAGCCGACCGCGCTCGCTTCGGTCGACGAGCTGGCCGGTGCGGCCGGTGCCTGGCAGGGCAGCAGCGCGCCCGTCGCCCTCGACGCGACGATCGAGATCGCCTTCTCGCAGATGCTCGTCGACGCCCTCGGGATCGGTGCGACCAACCCTGACCTCGGCGTGCAGGTCTCCGGCGACGGTGAGCTCGCGCTCACCAGCCGGTACACCCTGGTCCGGTTGACCATGCGCCGGCGCCCGCTGTCCGGCGGTGCCTGGCAGACCGTCGAGGACCTGACCTCGGCGGCGTCGTCGCGCAGCTTCCGCTGGTCGTGGCACCAGGACACGCGGGTGAACGGCCAGGTCGCGCCGAAACGGTTGCTGCTCAACGGGCGCACGCCGTTCACGGTCGGCATCGACGATCCGCTCGCCGACGCGGAGATCCTCACCGACAACCCGGCGTACCCGTGCTGCCAGGTGCGCCGTCCGGACGTCGCGAGGTTCGACTTCGACCCGGAGCGTTACGGTCCGCTGCCGACCGGTTTCGTCCGGGCCTGCCGCTACGAGGACCGCGGCACGACCGCGCCGGTCCACGTTCGCGGTGTGGCCTGCGCCGTGGTTCAGCCGGGCGCGGCCGGGGCGACCGCCGGTCGGGTCGGTTCGTTTGTCGCCACCGGCACGGTCGTCACGGTGTCCGCCTCGGAGGACCTCGCGGCGGCGGTCGTCCGGGTCGCGGTGAGCAGCAAGGAGCGGGCACGGCTCGCGGTGGTCACGCTGGATCGCGACGGGCGCCCGGTGGACCGGCAGGAGGTGTCCATCGGTCCGGTCCCGTTCTGGGACGTTGCGATCGACCCGGGCGTGCCGTTCGCCACAGTCCTGCTGGGCGCCGAGACGTCAAGTCCCGAAGGCAACCAGCCAGCCCCCATTACGCCGGCCACGGTCCTGCTCGACTCGGTCGAGTGCATCACCATCGCCGACCGTGACCGGTTCGAGCGGGAGAGCGACATCTGCAAGCGCGAAAGCACTGACGGCACCCCGCCGACGGTCACCTTCCTGGCGCGACACGAGTACGAGATCGCCTTCACCACCGAGATCGCGATCAAGCACTCGGTGACCGAGTGGGAGTCCAGCACGGTCACCGAGAAGGTCGCGTTCACGACGGCCGGACCACCCGGGCTGAACGCGGCACCGGAGCCGGGTCTCGAGCTCGAGCCGTACGTGGTGAGCCATGCCCCAGGCGGGCACGGCCTGACCTACCGCGAGGAGTCGGTGCACCTCGTGCTGTCCGAGGCGCTGAGCATCTTCGGCCCCGGGTCGGGGGCGACCGAGGCCGCGCTGCGGCTGCCGGTCACCATCGCGGTCGAGTCCGCGTTCGACGCGAACCCGCAGGCACACGTCGGCAAGGAATCGCACGTGTCCGCGGACTGGTTCGTCACTCACCGAGGCGCCACAGATCTGTTCGTCGGCAACGCCACGCTCGACTACATCGTGGCCACCTCGCAGGACACTGGCATCCAGCGCTTCCTGAAGCTCGCCGAGGCGTCGTCCGGCACGTGTCCGGTGCAGGACGTCGAGCAGCTGCCGAGGGTCGGTGTCGAGCCGTTCGACCCGACCGGGCGGTCGCTGTGGGAGCCGAGCGCGTCCTACGTCGCGGTGATGCGACTCTTGGGCAGCCCGGTGGTCGAGCTGGCGGCCTTCGCGGACGCCGACGTCGAGGCGTTCTCCGCCGCCAGCGGGACGTGGAACGTGACGGACGGTGCGCTCGAGGCCGACGGCGCCTGTCGGGGAGCGTTCGGGGACGCGGACTGGGACCTGTACCGGGTGGACGTGCAGGGGTCGGTCGACCAGGGCGGCGAGCTCGGCGTCATGGTGCTGGCCGGCGGGTCCGACGCGGACACGGTGCACGCGGCGATCGTCCGGGCCCTCGACGACTCGGTGTCGCTCGTGGTGCGCAACGGCGCCGGGGCCGAGCTTCGTACCGCTCCGCTCGCCGAGGTAGGTTCGAGCAGCGCGCTGACGGTCGACGTGTTCGCAGACGTGGTGCGGGCGCGGTGCGGCGACGCGGTGCTCGACCTCCCCCGCGGCAACCGTGGTGCCGGCTCGTGCCGGCTGGCGGCGACCGATGCGCGGTTCACCTCGCTGCGCGTGCACGGCGTCGACATGTACCGCAGGCCGTTCCGGACCAGTCGGTACGAGGGCTTCGCCGAGCACGTGGCGAGCTGTGCGGGCGTCGAGCGGCACGACGTGGGCTCCGCCGCCGAACCGCTCGCCACCCTCCTCGCCCGGGTCGGCGGTGCCGCCGCCGCGGCGATGGCGCCTGCCGCCCCAGCAGCCGACCGCGAACGGTGCTTCGCCGACGCGGCCAGCGCGCTCGCGGTGCCGCTCCGGGAGGACACCGACCGGCTCCACGTCACGCTGGTGTCCGGCGGATCGGACCGGTGGCTGCTGCTCGAGTCGCCCGAGCCGATGGACTTCACCGAGGAGATCGCTCTCGGGCTCTCGCGCCAGGTGCTGCACGAAGCGCTTACCGTCGCCGACAAGGCGCGACTCGGCCCGCTGATCGAGGCCGCCCTGCAAGCGCCGACGGACCCGCGCCACCCATTCGGCTGGATCCCCGGTGTGCGCGGGCTGGTGGTCCCGCACCAGCTGCCCGGCATCCTGGACATGCCTGGAGCCCGGAAGGCGGTCTACCAGGCCTCGCTGGAAGGCAAATACCTGGTCGTGGTCAAGCTCGACACGCGGACCGAGGTGAAGGTCAAGGCGACCGTGCTCACGCCCGCGGACCGGGCAATGCTGGTGGGGGTGACCGTCGACTTGAACGCGGCGCTCCAGATCGTCCGCTGGAGGGTGCCGGTCACAATGGAGTGGGTGCGCCAGAGCGTCGCCGTGCTGCAGAACGCGCCGGGCTCGCACGCGCTGGTGCTGCCGGCCGCGCCGCTGCCAGCCGGCACCTACCGGCTCGTCCTGTCAATGACGCGGCGCTGGTTCGACACCGTCGACCCGCTGGGGCCGGACAACGCCTATCTCGACGAGGCGTGGGTGGAGGTGCTGGTGCCCTGAGGGTCGGGGCCTCGGCGGAGGGTCCTCCTTCGCATCGAGGAGCCGGGGATCGGATCGATAGCTCAGCTCACCTGACTTGTGATGAGCATCTATGTCTGACAGTCCGGACGCACTCGTCGCGGATGATGCACTGCCGCTATCTGGGCTTCAGCCGGCAGATGGGTACCCTCGTCCTCGCGGCTGGCCCCAATGGACAAGTGGGCGATCTGCATCTAGCGACTGTGGTGATCAACGTGCAGAACATCGAACGCGCTGTCCGCCTCTGGGCCAACCGCGCTCGGCTACGTTCAGCGCGAGCAGGAGCGGGATCCCGAGTTCATGATGCTCATCGATCCTCAGGGGCGAGGGTTGCCGGTGTCTCTGGCCGGCGCACCGCCGCACGGGTCGGCCCGGGTTCACCTGGACCTTTACATCAGCGAGCAGGCACGTCATATGGAACGGCTCACCGAACTAGGCGCGGCCTGTGTGAAAGATTGGCCATACCCGCCGGACGCGGACTTCATCGTCATGCGTGACCCAGACGGTGAGAATTTGCGGCATCGGCCATGGTTGAGCTGTAGGTGACCGCGCCTGTCCTTCGCCGCAACAATAAGTTCTCATCTGGTCAGATCTGCATTGCCCCATATACCGTATGCGTTACCATAGAAGTCTCCGACTAGCGTCGCCCGTAGCTCGAGCCGAAGCACTCCAGCTATGTTCAGTCTTATATGCTGTGACTGACCCAGTGCAAATAGATGACTGTAGATCGGTCGCCCGTCAGCGAAAACTTGAAATTCGTATTCGTCCTTTTGGGTAGAATCGTCCCGCAAACCTACGGTCGCTTGCAGGATGCGCCACTGATGCTCGAGGTTATATGCGGCGCTAGTTTTGCCAAAGTTCATGTCAAGTATGACACTGTTAAGATAGTTCCGCCCATTTACTGCAGCATCCCCTGTCTCGACAGTTCCATAGCTGGAAACAGGGGTGAGATCAGCCAAAAATTGTCCGCTGGCTGAAGGAGAAGGGTTCTCGGCTGTCGTCCCGCGGGATGGTGAGGTCGGAGGATTCGCTGGTGTTGTCAGTACTGGGGAAGGTGAAGAACCTGTGGCGCTAGACGTGCCGACATGAGGCGACCCTCGGGATATACCGATAAAAGCAATAAGAAGTCCAAACAGGCCAGTTACAAGTGCGCCAACAACAGCCGCAGCGATCTGCTGGTACTGAGACATTCGCGACCACCAGCCACCTCTGCCGCGAGGCGAGGAGGAATCATAGTTACCGTTATCCATGCGCGTCCCCCAAACAAGATGCACCTTTCAGCGGCGTCATTCGGCAGGCTATCTATAAGCCCTGCCGCGAGCCGCGTGCGGGACCGCACGCGGCTCGCGCAGCTAATGAAGGTAACAGCCTAGCGCCTCCGGAGCCGCGGGCTCCGGCTTGACGGTAGATGTGCTTCGTGTTTAGTTGCCCGCCAATACAGCTATAGCAATGGCGCGCTTTACCTGAGCCTCAAACGTTGAGCCCCAGTTCCCATCCATGCCTGGCGAATATTCCCCAGCGTCTCCTTCCACAAAGAAGTACCCGCCATAAGACTGTGCCCTCGTGATGGCGCTCAGACGCCACCCTACCGCCTGAGGCGCAGGAGCCACGAAGATCAGGCGCCTATCTGTGAGAGCGAGCAGGCAGTTGTAAGACGTATCTGGCCTGGGAGAAGCGCTCGAGATATGCCTCACCTCTTCATGATCTGATAGATAGGCGTTTAGCAGCCCCAGACACTCGCTGCCCAGTGTAGTAATATGCCCTTTAATATTGTCGGGCAGCTCGATGATCGCTTTTTCGATGTCTGCTCTTAGCATTACCCCTCCCGGCACAACATGTTGACGAACATGTGAGGTCAAGCTTCATGTGACCACATTTCAACGGGTGCGGCCGACACCGTAACCCCCCACAAGCTGGCCCAACTAGGCCACCCGTTAGACGCTGACGGCATGGCAAGGGTTTACACTGGCTCGCTCGTAGCCGGATCGCCGCAGCAGCTGCTCCGGATCCTGTAGTCCATGCGGCAACCCCACATCGGCATGAGCGGGCGCGGGTCGCCCAGCCGCAAACCGCGGCCCGTGGGCACCGGACGGACGTCACGGTCACACCCAGATATAACGAGCCAGGACTTGCGTCGGTCATCCATCCTTGAAGATCTTGTCCATTACCTCTGCGCCCGCGCTGATGACAGGCCGTAGTTCGCGCCTGTAGACGGCCTCCGTCGTGGCCGCGGTGCTGTGCCCAACCAGCCTTGCTATTTCTTCGAGGGGAACGCCTTCCTCGCTCATGATCGAGACGAATGTGTGCCGCAGCTCCCGCGGGGCCCAGTTCGGGCCGATCCCAGCATCCTCACAGAGTTTGCCGACGGAGCGCCGTACATGGGATGGGTCGAGCGGGGTACCAAGCGCCGAGGCGAACACCAAGCCCTGATCGCGCCATAGGGCACCTGCCAGCAATCTGTCCTCTGCCTGCTTCACACTGTGCGCCTTCAGAGCGTCAACGACTGCCGCAGGTAGGCGGAGGGTACGCCGGGATTTCTGGGTCTTCACGTCGCCGTGGCTGCGCACCGACCGCCATACGGCCACGTGCGGCGGTACCGGTGGCTCGGCATCTGGGTCACCGTCGAGGTCCACGTGGTCCCACCGCAGGGCGCGTGCTTCCTCTGTCCTGCATCCGGTCATCAGGCAGAGCACGATGTATGCGTGCAGCCGGGACGATTCGGCAGCTCTGATCAGGGCCTGGGCCTGTGGCAGGGTCAGCGATTTGGAAGGGCGTCCTTCCCGGCCCTTCGGCGGGGTCACCAGTGCGGCGACATTCCTGCTCACAAGATCGTTCGCCTCGGCATGCCGGATGACCCGGATCAGGCTGCTGCGGGCCATCTGGACCGCCCTGGTGGACCGGGTAGTGGCGAGCTGTGCCAGGGCCGATCTGACATCGGCCGCTGTAAGCTCCCTGAGCCTCGCGGCCCCTATGAGCGCGGCCAGGGGAGCGAGCACCTCCGCGTTCGTGGAGATCGTCTTGGCCGACCGGCCGTCAAGCCCGTGGGCCAGCCAGTCATCTATCGCGTTCTGGACCGTGTATTTCGGCGACGACCGGACCCCCTTGCGCAGCTCGTCATGGAGAAGCTGGAGCTTGTCTTTGACTTCTGTCTTGGTCCGGCCGCTGACTTTGCGGCGTATCCGCTTGCCGTCGGCGCCGAAACCCATGGAGACCGAGCCGCGCCACCGTCCTGGGCAGCCACGATGATGCTGACCGTCCCGGCAGTCGGAGGCATGGTCGAAGTAGATCGAGTCCTCGCCGTACCCGCGCCTCTTGCCGTTAGCCACGCACGGCACGGTAGCACATGGCTCCCAGATTGGCTCCCATGATTAACCTAATCAAGATCGATATGTACTCTGACCTGGTCGGGATGGCCGGATTCGAACCGGCGGCCTCCTGCTCCCAAAGCAGGCGCGCTAACCAAGCTGCGCCACATCCC
>Ga0075424_100001660_pt1 | contig 19750 bp, 18 predicted proteins | sample SoiMethybrSBSTD3_FD_75301 | JGI IMG/M metagenome (GOLD analysis project Ga0075424, IMG submission 75301) | Bulk soil microbial communities from a Populus tree surrounding site in Tennessee, USA - Soil MetaG P. TD hybrid SBSTD3 | ecosystem: Environmental > Terrestrial > Soil > Tree plantation... | reverse complement strand
CCTCGCCAGCAATGAGTAGTACACTTCCACGCCGCGTCTCGCCGACCGTCATGGCAGGCACCAACGCAACATTTTGGTGGCTTTTTAGCTCTTCGATCACTACGAATACGCGCCTGCCAACGTCCTCGAATCTGAGCCGATATTCACCCGCTGGGAGCACTGCCTGGCCCCAGCGCACCGCGTACGGCAACACGAATTTACCCTGGTAAACGGGTGCCGCTTGAGCCACACCCACCCAGAGAAGCGCGATCAGTAGGCCAACCGTCAGGAGTCGGACTGTTGAAAGGCTTCTCCTAAGGTTCATCGTAATTCTCCTCAACCCAAGCGCTGGCTAGCTTTACCTGCCAGCGGAAAAGGCACCCCTGAGAGCAGGCTCGTGAAGTGGGTGTCGTTGCTTCCCGGGCCGTCAACACCCTATCTGCTACTTCGTTCCATTGCCCTGTGATGTGGAGATTCATTTGTCTCTGCTCGGATCGTCTTGCGGATTGATGTAGTTAAACTGCACGGGTGACTTTCCGTGGATCTGTACCACGACCTCGCCGCATGCCATCGCGTAGTGGTGCATCTCCGGGTCGAGAAAGGCAAAACTGCCGGCGGTGAAGGCAGCCATCTTGTCCTTATTAAAGACATCTCCCATCCCGACTTTAAACGTCCCTGAGATCACCGTGACGTTTTCCCGCAGGGGATGAAAGTGAGGTGCAATGCGGTAACCGTCGGGCATCTTCAGACGCACCGTATAGTCACCGTGAGAGGCGCTTGGATCGCCCTCGAGCACTGCGAATTGCGCTCCTGGCGCTATGAAGGGCGGCGGGGGCCCCCATGGAATCGTATCCGGGGTGAATGCATGTCTCTCATGAGAGCTGGGCTGTGCGGCCATCGTCAGGAACCGTCCCGCACAGCACAAGAATCCAATTATGGTGAGTGCGACGTAGAAGTTTCGCTTCATCAATTCTGCCTCCGTTATTGATCTTGCTAGGAGCGCATCATCTCTTGGCGTGGGGAGTCTTCCAATGAACAGGAGGTAACCTTTGGATATCTTTCGTGTATCGTCGCAAGTCATTGAACCTTGGTGGATAATGCCGAGGGTGAGAGGTTTATGCGGGGCCGCAAACGACTAATGGATAGGGTCGAACTCGACCTCGGGCGCTACGAACTTCGGCGCTTTGGTCGACGGATCAAGCTCGAAAAGAAGCCGATGGAACTACTCATTTTTCTGGTGGGGCGGCGAGAACAGATGGTGTCCCGCGAAGACATCGTCAGGAAGCTCTGGCGATCGGGTCTGTTTATCGATACCGATAGAAACCTTAACAACATTGTGCGAAAGATTCGAACGGCTCTCGGTGACAGTTCTGTGAGACCGCGCTTCTTGGAAACAGTGGTGGGGAAAGGGTACCGCTTCATTGGTCCGATACGGGTGATCGATGCCCAATATCCACGCCCTGATTTCGGACAAGATTCTGCGCACGCCGTGAGTCGGGAGAACGGGGACGATCGCTCATCGCTGGCGGTATTGCCCCTGTTACTTCTGGGAAGGAGTTCAGACGACCAGGGCCTATGCCTGGGATTTGCCGATGCACTGGTCACTCGGCTTGGAAATCTTCAGGGTGTGGACGTCCTGCCTATCTCGACGGTGCTGAACCTGCCTCCGCATACAACCCCTTTGGACGTGGCATCCCGCTTGGGAATCCGTTTTGTTGTCCATGGCGCAATTCAGATGTCTAAAGGGCAATGGCGTCTCTCGCTGGAAATGTTCGACGCCTATTTGGAGCGCCCTTTATTCACTAGAAAATGTGACCTCGACGTGCGCCGCTTGTCCGAAGTCGACGCAGACATCGCAAAGCGGATCGCAGGCGCATTGAAGAGGCCGTTGATTTCAGCGACGGTCCAGCACCCACGCTATAGCAGGGACCCGTTGGCCTACGCAGAATTCATGCGCGGGTACAGGCTTAGCGCCACTAATGATGTGTCCTTGATGGACAAAGCGAGCCAGCACCTGGCCAATGCTGTGACTCGAGATCCTGGTTTTGCGTTGGCCCACGCAACGCTTTCTGTGGCGTGCACGACTCGCCATTTCGAAATCGACCCAGCCAGCGTGTGGCTGGAAAAGGCCGAATTCCACTGTCGGCGCGCCCTGGACATCAACCCGGATCTTCCCGAAGGATATGTCGCCCGCGCTTTCCTGTTATGGGGACCGTCGAAGAACTTCCAGCATCTGGAAGCCATTACTGATCTCAAGCGCGCTCTCACCCTGCAGAACAACCTCTCCCATGCGTACAACCGCCTTGCTACCATCCTCGCTCACATCGGACTCCTCGATCACGCTCGTGCCATGTACGAGAGGGGACGCTCTTACCATCCCAAGAAAGCTGTGAGTCCAAGCATCGTTCAAGTCTATGTGTGGAATCGAGAATACGAACTGGCCCGCCAGCAGATTCAAGAATGGCGGAAAGAAAACCCAACCAACAAGTACGCTCTCTATTTTGCTCCGCAGCCAGCGATGATGACCGGGAACTGGGAAGAGGCGACAAATCTGCTTGAGGAAGCGCTGCAGCTCTTGCCCGGCGAACCAATCATCACGAGCTTGCACGGTGTCCTTTACGCATTGACTGGGAAAGACGAACGGGCACTCGACTGCGTAGCCAGGGCTTGCGCCAGTCCAAAATCTTTTGGGCACGCGCACCATACCTATTATCAGATCGCTTGCATTCTTGCCCTGACAGGACAACGGGAACCTGCCTTTGAGTGGCTTGAGCGGAGTATCAGTACCGGATTCGCATGCTGGCCTTTCTTCCTGAAGGACCCTTGCCTCCAAAATCTACGCGGCCTCGCTGAGTTCGAGTTCGTCGTAAGCGCTTTGCAGGCCAAGTATCCCGACCATCTGGGATTGTTGTAGGTCGGGTGGCCCAGGTGTGATTTTGATTTTGATTTCGATGGCGACAGCAAGGCAAGGGGTGCCCCACGTTTCGTTCTTTGAAACGTGGGATTCCACGTTCGTGTAGGTCTTGAGGGTCGGGGCGGGTGGCCCAGATCTCGGCCTTCCAGAAATCTTTCAATGAGGGGTGCCCCGGGTTTTTGGTGCGGCAAGGAGTGGCAGATGGCCCGCGCAACTCGAAGGTGCCCCATTCAATCGCGTACTCTGCGATTGAGTGGATAGTGATGCAGCCTGCAATACGAGATGTTTGATCTAAGCTCGGTACTCGGTACTCGCCACTCACTCCCCCTTCAGCATCGCCAGCACCCGGTCGTAATCCTCAATCTTCGAATACTCCAGAATGATCTTGCCCTTTCCGTTGCGGTCGCGGATGCGCACTTTTACTCCTAAAATGCTTTCCAACTCCCGCTGCGCCGCGCGCACGTTCGGATCGACCCAGCGCGCCCCGCCGCCCCTCGGCAGCTTTTTCTGCGCGCCCAACATGCTCGGATCGAACAAGACAAAATGCTCCAGCTTGTCGACCGACCAGTCTTCGTCGACGGCCTTCCGCGCTACGCGCTCCTGAACCGACGGGTCTTCCAGGTTCAGCAGCACGCGCGCGTGGCTGAATTCCAGTTGCCCGTCCTGCAAATATTGCTGCACCGGCCGAGGCAGCCGCGCGAGCCGCATATGGTTCGAGACCGATTCCCGCGACGTCCCTACCCGCTGCCCGATCTGCTCCTGCGTGAGTCCAAAATCCTTGCTCAGCATGATGAACGCGCGCGCCAGGTCAATGCAGTTCAGGTCGCGGCGCTGCAGATTCTCAATGACCGTCATCTCGGCTGCCTGCTGGTCCGAGACGATGCGGACAATGGCCGGAATCGTGGTCTTGCCCGCCATCTCCGAAGCGCGCATCCGGCGCTCGCCTGCTATAAGAAAGTAGCGCCCATCTTTTCCCGGGCGCACCGTGACCGGCTGAATCACACCCTGCACTTGGATCGAATCCCGCAGCTCGTTCAGCGACTCTACTTCCCAGTGGGTGAAACTGCGCGTCTGGTGCGGATTCGTATCAATTTTCGCGATCGGGAGATCAATTACCTCGTGATCATCTGGCGCGCGCTTCGCAGCCGCCTGCCCGTGCAGATTCGCGATCATTCCGCTGACCGCTCCTCCGTCGGTCGGATGTGTTGCCGGTGCTGCAACAGCAGTCGACGCCGCACCGCCCATCAGGCGCGACGGCCCGGGCAACAGAGATTCCAATCCCCGCCCGAGCGCACGCCGCTTGTCATGCGCCGGCACCGGTTTCTCGTGGGCATGCTCGCCCGCCGCAGCTGTCGTCTCTGCAGCGCCCTGCACTGCCTTATCTGGCATCGTCGTCATTCCTATCTCCCGTCATTCCATTCAAAAGAAGTCATTCCCCTATCGAAAGAAGTCACTGAAAAGATTTACCGACCCAAAGTATCGACCCCAACCAGCTCTGTCATCCCGAGCGGAGAGAGGCGAAAGCCGAACGGAGTCGAGGGACCTTGTGTTAGCTTGCGAACTCTCGAAGGTACAGGAACTGGGACATATCGACGTACATCAATATAGACGCACGTCGATCTAAGCCGTCTTCCCAATCTCTCCCGCAGTCGCCTCCTCCGCCACCACTGGAAAGTAGTGCGAGATGATCTCCTTCGCCAGCCGGATGTAGCTCTCCGCACCCCGCGAGCGCACATCGTAGAGCAGCGCCGGCTTCCCATGACTCGGCGCCTCGGCCAGGCGGATATTTCGAGGAATCGATGTGGTGCACAGCTTCTCCCCGAAATAAGTTTTCAGCTCCGCCATCACCTGCTTGGCCAGGCTGGTGCGATCGTCCAGCATGGTGAGCACGACTCCCTCAACCGTCAGGTCAGGATTCAGCCCGCTCTTGATCCGCTCGATCGTGTCCAGCAGTTCGCTGATCCCCTCCAGGGCGAAGTACTCGGCCTGCATCGGAATGAGCACCGAGTCCGCCGCGACCAGGGCGTTCACCGTGAGCAGGTCCAGCGCCGGAGGACAATCGAGAACCACGAACTGAAATTTGTCGCGGACCGGCTCGAGCGCGTCGCGCAAGCGAAACTCGCGCCGGTCTCCCTCGACCAGTTCCAGGTTGGCCCCGATCAGATTCTTGTGCGAAGGAATGATCCAAAGCTGCTCCAGTTCCGTACCGTGCAGAGCCTGCTCCGCCGGAGCCGCTCCCATCAGGAGGTGATAGGTATTGAGTCGCTCAGGATCTTTGACGAGGCCCAGCCCGCTGCTGGCATTCGACTGCGGATCGCAATCGATCAGCAGAGTGTTCACCTCTGCCGCCGCAAAGGACGAGGCCAGATTGATGGCAGTCGTGGTCTTGCCCACGCCGCCCTTCTGGTTGGCTACCGCGATAACGCGTCCCATTTAATTTTTGGAGAATCCAGAGATGAGCGCAGCATATGTCGAAGGCGCCTCCGATTGCAATGACGGATTTTGGTGCGGGACCGTCTCGGAAGTTCATCGTGCATTCAAATGAAGTTGGACGCGTTTTCAAACGCCATTTCAACAGAGTGTTCCACGTGGAACATCGCACGATAAAGTGTTCCGTATGGAACATATCGTTGTTGGATCGTGAGACTGTGATCATTGCGAGATTCGGTCTGCGTGCCTACTTTTGGGCGTCGTTGCTTTACGCGCCACGCTGCGAATACCCAGCCCAAGATCATCGGGACCGATTTCGAACAACAAAGTTCCAGGTGTCCCAGGAGTGATGCTACAGGTCTTTACAAGACGAAAGCCTCTCCACGAGTTTGACCAAGAGCCCCGATCCAAAATCCACAAATTGCTGACGGCTCTGTGTACTCTTCCCATGTCGAAACGTTATGCCTTGCGGGAAAAGAGGCCTATCAACTTTGGCGTCGGGCATCTGGATGAGGTGGTTGCGGAATGTTCCACGGGGAACATCGGGGCTTCCCGAAATGGGAACGTTCGGGATCGACTGCTGATCTTTTTTGCAAACACTTGCGCGGGACGACCAAGCAGAGGAGAATGTTTGGCCCATCAGTGAGCATGAACAACTTCGGGGGCCGCGGCCCCCACGGAAAATTTCCCTTAACGATCCCACTTCTTGACAAAAAATGGCGAGTTTATGTGCTTATGCTTGATATTTCTCACGCTCTATACCACTTTTTACTATCGTGGTTCGTCGCTGGGTTCGCCCAATTCATTTGCTTCGTTCCGCACAAATCAGAATGCGGTTGGAGGAGAGGGGGATGGGGGCGGGCTTCGACCACGAGAATGACGGCAACACGCGTTGCGCCTGGCTCAGTTGTGCGCTGCCGATCAAGAGGGCGAGGGTGCCGGGGACGGTGAGCAGGCGGGCGGCGCTGGGGAGGATTTTGTCGAAGCGCTCGACGGCGCGCAGGGTGACGATCGACGCGACGGCCGGGGGATGGTCTTCGGCGCGCGAGGAGAATACATTGATGTCCGTCAATGTAATGGTGCGCATAACCTCGCGCAGAAAAGCCACTTTCTTCTGGTTCGATTCGATCAAGGTTACCGGCGTCGCGGGCGACCAGATCTGGATGGCAATGCCCGGGAAGCCGGCCCCGGATCCGACGTCAATCAGGCGGCCGTGCGAGGAAACGCTTGCGGTGCCAGGCTCACCAATTCCTGTGAGGGGTAAATTTCGGGCGGCGAAGAGCGACTCTCCGAAGTGACGGGTGACGATCTCCTCGGCCGTGCGGATTGCAGTGAGATTAACGCGAGCATTCCAGCGCAGCAGTAGATCGATGTACATCGATATTTGTTCGAGCTGCTTTGCGCTTAACGGGCTGATGCTCTCGCCGGTCGCGGCCTCTCCGCGGGCATGGCCGGCGAAAAAGGGCTCGAGAAGTTGGGCGATGCGCGCAGGATTCATTGTGAAGACATGAGTATCCCATGTTCGGCCTAGAGCCCTGTCACTGAGATTCGCAGCGCAGGACGAGAGGGCTTGGGAACACGGTCATAACGAACCGCGAAAAATCGCCTGGGCGGCTGGCCCATTCAATCGCGTTCCGTGCGATTGAGTGGGGTCAGCACGTTGCCGATGATTCCGCGAACAATTTTGTCGTGTCTGGGGGGGAGGAGGATTTCCGAGTATCCACCTCCGAAAAGCGCGGAGGGTGGGGCAACCATAGTTGAGTCGTGTGGCGATAAGCGTGAGCCGATCCCAAGACCGACGCGACCGGGGAATCCCACGTTTCAAAAAACGAAACCTGGGGCACCCCTTGCCTTGCTGTCGCCATCGAAATCAAAATCACACCTGGGCCACCCGTCCCGCGCAAGATCCTGATCACGCAATTGTCGTCGGCATGATCTTGCAGGAGGAGATTCGCATTCAACGGGAGCGGGAGCGGCGAGCGACCAGTCTTTTGCCGGTTCGGATCCATATCAGCCAAGTGGCGTGCACGCTTAATGTGAGTCACGGGGGCGCACGACTGGTCGGCCTTTTCCATCGCCTGAAGGTCGGCAGCATTGTGTGGCTGCGTTACTACCAGGAGGAAATCCGATACCGAGTCGTGTGGGCACGCCGGGATGGTACGCACTGGCAAGCGGGGCTGCGCTCTTTGGAGTCGGCCGAGAGGATGTGGGGCGTGGAACTGGGTTGCGGATTTGGAGCCGGAGGATTGCCGCCGGATGCTCAAGCAAGTGCTGGAAAAATTCTGAAGGACTTGGGCAGTTCGTGGTGTGCAATCGTGAAATTGTCAATCCCGATTTGGGAGGTCGTTGCTCGCTACCTTGGTAATCTTCTGAGCCCTGAACTTTGCCTGTAGGCTCGAATCGGTCGAGTCATGGCTAACAATGGAGCAGCGCCCTCGTGGAGCGGCCCGGAGCGGCGGTGGCCGCGGTACCGGGTGGATATCCCGGTCGTCATCATTACGCAAGGACCGGTCCGGGTCGTGACCCGTGAAGGAAGAGGAATGGACCTGAACGTGGGCGGGCTCGCGGTAGTAGCGCCGATCGAACTGGCTACCGGCGATCAGGTGGCGGTGGAATTCACGCCGCCCAACTGTACGGGGTCGGTAAGCTTCCGCTGTTTCGTGCGCAACCGCAATGGCAACCGCTACGGGCTTGAGTTTATTGCCGAGAACGACGCAGATTACGTTAAGACTGGGGAGTTGCAGGCAGGGCTGGAGCGGATGGCGGCCTCCTGCGCCGCAGGCGCCTCATAGGCGACATAGCCGTTGAATCCGGCAGCGAGCAATTAACCCCAGGACCATGTTTAAGGTGAATTTTGGCGCCCGTCAAGCTAGCAGTCCAACACGCCGCAGCAAATCCTGGAAGCGACGGTCCGAGCGAAAGCGATCAAATGCCGGATCGACAGCGAGGTAGGCCATCCACACGGCACCATCATCATACGCATTCTGAAGCCACTTGAAGGTTTGCTCTTTGTCGTTCAGTGCAGCGTAGACGCGCGCGACGCCGTAGGGTGATACATAGCGATCCTTAGAAATCTCTTGCAGCTGAGCAATCGTTTGAAGAGCTTCAGTCTTTCTTCCTGCCAACGCGTGCGCGACTCCCACCTGAGCCAGATACAGGGGGCTGCCTCCTGACCGGTCCGCCGCGATCTGCAGCTCATCGAGACCTTCCTTATGCTGACCGGTCTGTAGGTACGATTCACCTAACAGCAGGTGAGCGGCGGCAAAGTTTGGGTCCAATTCAATGGTGCTGCGGCTTTGCTCGATAGCGTCATCATATTTGCCTGCGAGATAGGATCGAAGCGCCAGCCATGTGCCGATCATCCCGTTAAGCGGGTCAAGTTTCAATGCCGCTTTAGCCTCGGCCAAGGCCTCGTCGTGGCGGCCTTTTATCGACAGGTAATCTCCGTACCAATGGTGGGCATTTGCATAAGACGGATCCAATTGCAATGCGCGCTTGAACTCAGACTCCGCCCCAGTCCAATCCCAGCGGTGGTGAAGAACCAGTCCCAATGAAGCGTGAGCCTCGGCAGAATAGGGATCAAGTTCGATCGCTTTGCGAGCCATAGCCTCCGCCCTGGGAAGAGTTCGCGCCGGAGACGTGAAGCCATGCCACGTGAGTCCGCTGTTGCAATCGGCCAATCCTGAGTAAGCCGCGGCATAGAGTGGGTCTTTATCTATTGCCTGCTGAAAGTAAACTGATGCCTTTTGCAGGCCTTCGCCAGTCCGTTTGTTCCAGTAATAGCGACCTTTGAGGTAGCCCTCGTACGCCTCAGGATCCACGGTGCGGGGATTTGCCAACCGATCCCGCGATTCTGTGGTCAGGGTAACGCGGATTTGGTCGGCGATCGTTTTCGCCACAGAATCCTGCAAGGCCAATATGTCTTTCAGTTCGCGATCATAGCTTTCGGTCCAGAGATCGGTTTGATTCCCGACCTGAATCAACTGCACCGTAATGCGAACACGCCCGGATTCGCGTCGAACACTCCCCTGGAGCAGGTAATCAGCGTGCAGTTCTCTGCCGATTTGGTCTGCCGGCAGACTGCTTCCTTTGTATCTGGCAACAGACCCACGCGCAATGACGCTGAGGCGCTTGGGATTTAACCTCCCAAGCTGGGCGATCATTTCTTCCGTCAAGCCGTCGCTAAAAAACTCCTGGTCCGGGTCACGACTCAGATTGTCGAAGGGCAGAACCGCCAAGATTGTTCCTTCAGAAGATGGCCTGTCCCGGATCGGTGCCCTGTGCCACACCCAATAGCCCGTTGCCGCCAGAATGGAGACGGCAGCCAAGGCGATCCATGCAATCTTCGGGAGAACAGGCGGACCGAAACGGGCCTGGCGGTCCGAAGGTGGCTCTGGTTCGACCCTCGGAGCAACAACGGGATCCGACTCCACGCTTACGGGAGCAATAAAACGATACCCGCGCTTTGCGACGGTTTCGACAAATCGGGGATTATCGGCTGAGTCTCCCAGGGCATCGCGCACTTTCTTGATTGCATTGTTAAGGCCTTGATCAAACGTGACGTAAACGTCGCTCGGCCAGACTCTTTGCTGCAACTCTTCCCGGGTGATGACTTGGCCAGCGCGCTCGACCAGAACGGTAAGGACTCGGAGCGGCTGATCCTGGAGCTTGACCTTCACGCCCGCCTTGCGCAACTCGCTGGCCTTCCGGTCGAACTGAAAGACCCCGAAACGAACAATGTCAGCAAGTGGAGTCGGTGCTTTCATGGGCATGTCCCGCGGGGGACCTAGCTTACCGTAGGAAAACAGCTCCTGGAAGTTGGTTATCTTACACCTCTATGTCGTTTAAATCTGGTCACTTGGCCGATTATGAGGAGCTTACGGTCAGAGTATTTGGAGTTCTCGGACCCGAGCCCCAAACTGCACCTCCCGACGGCATCGCCGTGACGGGGAAGGAGCGCTTATGAAGAAGATTCTCGAATACGGACTCGCGGTACTTGCAATCGCGAGCGCCTTCGTTGCAAATGCCAAAGCAGCAGACCCAATCGCAGACTTGAACCAGATTGCCGAGACCGCGGTGAAGGCCGCCGGGCACGCGCCGCCAGTCGCGGCTCTGGATTTTGCCATCGTCCACTTGGCGATCTATGACGCGGTTGAGTCCATCGACCGCCGATATCAGCCATATCACACACGCGTACACCACGCGACCGGCTCTGAGAGCGCAGCAGCGGCCAAAGCTGCCCACGACATTCTGGTCGGCTTGTTTCCCGCGCAAAGCGGAATACTCGACACAAACTACGACGACTTCCTAACTGCGAATGGCATTGATCACGGTGATCCGGGAATACAGGTAGGTGCCCAGGCGGCTGCAGCCATGCTGGCACTGCGTTCGAACGACGGGCGATTCCCTCCCAATCCACCGCCATTCCTTGGCAGGGACGAAATCGGCCAGTGGAGAGCTACACCTTCCCTGTTGCCGGGGCCGCCGCCGTCCTTAGCGCCGGGACTCGTGCCGTGGGTGGCCGACGTTAGGCCCTTTACGATGAAGAACAGGTCACAGTTCCGTGTTGATCCGCCACCTGCTCTCACCAGCAGGCGATGGGCGAAAGACTTCAACGAAGTAAAGACTGTGGGGTCTCTGACGAGCACAACGCGAACCGCTGAGCAAACTGAAATCGGGTATTTCTGGGCAGATAGTGGCCCGGTCCTGTGGCAAAACGCTTTGCGCTACATCTCCCGCAACTACCTGAATGACGTTGGTGAATCAGCGCGCATGTATGCATTGGCTGAAGCTGCACTTGCCGATGCTCAGATCGCTTGTTGGGAGAGCAAGTACTTTTACAATTTTTGGCGTCCGATTACAGCCATCGGTCTAGGTGACCAGGATGGCAATGAACAAACTGAGTTCGATCCAACTTGGCAACCGCTGATCAACACACCCAATTTCCCTGAGTATCCCTCGGGTCACGCCTCGAGTAGTGGCGCGATTTCGTATGTGTTGCGGCTTTTCTTCGGTAGCGATGGGTTGAACTTCCAGATGACAACAACAAACCCGAACGCGGCGCAGAAGACACGCTTTTTTACCCGCTTCTCGCAAGCCGAGGACGAAGTCGTCGATGCGCGCGTGTACGTTGGAATTCACTACCGAAACACGGACCGCGTCGCCCGAGTGCAAGGTATTCGAGTCGCCAATTGGGTCTTTAAGAACTATTTTCGTCCAGTCTGCGACAGGCACTTCGGGAACCACTGAGACCTGCCGCCAGCGGACGGCGAAAATACACCGGGATCGGCCAACGCAGTATGGCTTGAGACTAGATTGCCCATGCTGCGTGGTCCGTCTCGGGAGGGGGGCGACTCCCTAATGCTTCCTATTGGTGGGATTGCGATCGGCAGACCCGCCTCTTTGATTCCCCCCAGCAAACTGCCGATTCGTCCTCGCTCCGCTTCGCTCGCGTGCCGGAATGACAAAGTGGGTTGGGTTGGGCGTTGTGATGTGCACCGATCTTCTGCGTTATTTGCTGCTGGTTGTTTCGCGGTAACGCCGCGGCGTAAGCCCCAGCAGTCGAACAAAGCCGCGCCTCATCATGTCGACGTTGCCGAAGCCCGTGGCTGAGGCAACCTGTTTCAGGCCTTTCTGCGTGCGCTCCAGCTCGCGACGCGCCGCTTCCACTCGCATCTGAAGCACGTATTGAGATGGGGTTGTGCCCACCTCCCGCGTAAAGACGCGCTCGAAGTTTCGCACGCTCATCGACATGCGATGTGCAAGGTCGTCTACCGACAGTCTGGTCTGGAGATGCTCGGCGATCCAAATCTGAAGCTCACGAATCGACATCATCTCCGTGGCCTGTGAGGCCAGCGACACGCTCAGTTGCGGCTGCCCACCCGGACGCCTTAGGAACAACACCAACTCGCGTGCAGCCTCATGTGCGAGGCCGGCGCCGCAGTCTTCTTCGACCCAGGCAAGCGCGAGATCGATGCCGGCGGAAATACCCGCTGAAGTGTAGATGTTCCCGTCTTTGACCCAGAGGGGAGCGTGCTGGACGCGGACACGGGGAAACCGGCTGGCCATCTCCCGGCCGAACCTCCAATGTGTGGTGGCAATTCGTCCGTCCAACAACCCCGCCTCGGCTAACAAGAAAGCACCAACGCATACGGCACCCAGCCTGCGTACTTCGGCCGCCTTCTTCTTTAGCCACGCAGAAAGCGCCGGGTCACGGGCAGATCGACTGCTCAGTCCGCACACGAGAAGCACAGAGTCGCAAGCTCCTTCAAGATTGCTGAAATGCCGCTTCGCCACGAAGGTCAACACTCCACCCTCACCCTGGACGGTGAGACAGTCTGTGTTGGTGGCGACTTCAACCTGGTAAATGTTCCTACCCGCGAGCCGGTTTACAGAGTTGAACACCTGGAGAGGACCAACCAAGTCGAGCTCATCCACGGGCGGCACGAGGACAACGACGATCCGGCGGTTCGAGGATGAGTAACGGGCGCCTGACTTGGATGCACCTGTCATGCGCCCTTACTATGCCGCCGGTCAAGACCCTTCGCAAGCCGGAACCACCGGAATGGCGCATTCCGACGGATCTGTGTCGCAAATCGTCTGTCTTCCTTCGCTACGCTTGCCTTCGTCCCTTTCGAGGAGTGCGTTTATTGCAGGAGGAAACATCATGAAGCATGGTTGGACCAGGATGGTTGGCGTGACAGTTCTCGTGGGAGCTGTGCTCCCGACGTTCCTCATTTCTCAAGCGACGCAAAATGCCCAGGCACCGGGTCCGTACGCTCTCATTGGCATTATGCGCGCCCTTGACGAGGGGCATAGCCTGGACCTGGAGGCCGGGTATGTCCGCCACCTGGAGTGGCACCGCCAAGTTAAGGATCCGTTCAATTGGTACAGCTATTCAGTCTCAGCATCCACTGAGAGACAGCGGTGGATCATTTACGCGACCTTCGGACACACCGCCGCTGAACTGAGCAATCCGGTATCGCCGGCCGAAGATTGGCGAGACGCGAGCATCAACTTACTCCCGCACGTCGAATTCACGGGAAATGCGATTTATGAGTTCCTGCCTTCGCTCTCGCGCGGCACGGGTATGCCAACCCCTACTCCTCAAGCGGAGTACATAACGGTAGTACTCAAACCCGGCGCTGGCATGGCGTTTGAGGCGGCACTTGCCGCCGGGCAATCAAAATTGCAGACAGAGACGCTCTGGTATCGCCTGGTGGTTGGCGGGAATGCTCCCTGCTACGTGCGCCTCCGCCCGCGGGCAAGCCTAGCGGCTATTCTGGAGGAGCGCGCTCATGGGGATCTTCCCGAGACGGTATATGGTTTGATCTCGAAGATCACCATTGAAACCCTGAATATGCGGCCAAACATGCTCGTGAACGTCACACCGGAGCCCGCGCAATAACACAGCCTCAATATTTGCCCCTTCGGCGAGGGGTTAAACCGCGCCTGGCTTGGCAAGCTTCGTTGGATTTTGCGCATGAGTTGGAGCCGGGGGAACCCCATTCAATCGCACAAAACGCGATTGAATGGGGTATTCGCGCACTGCGTTTCATCTATTTGCGGTTGCAGTTGCCGTCTCGCCGAGGCCCCTGCCGGCGGATTCTGATGTCACCGTTCGAGGCGTGAGAAACGCAAGCACAGCCGCGACCACGAGGAGCGCCGGGACGTCGCCCCAAAGGTGTCCTATCTGTTCCGGGTTCGCCACAGCCTGTGCCGCCATGATTGCGGCGTGCACAACGCTCGACCACACCGTGAACCAGATCAGACTCAAGTGTTGGAGGGGATTGCGGCTCGCAATCAAAAGGAAAACACCCAACGTCGCATAAACCCCCAGTATCATCTGCAGGTAATGGGGCAGGTGGTGGGACTGCCCAGAATGCCACGCCCAGCCAGACGGCCAAATCAGGACAAGGCTATAGATCCCGACAATAAAGATCACACCGACTGCCGCCAGCGCCACGCGCAAGTACTTAAATTGACCAGCTTCAACCATGGTTTCCTCCTTGAGACCAGGGACAGAATTACGGCATCATCCCGGTCTTTTGATTCACCAGCTAGTACTTCGAATTTGATTGTGAGTCTTGTTTTCTTAGCCGCGCATCAATAGTAAGAACCCGTCTTTGCTGGGTCCGGTCGATTTCACTGAGTCTTGTTTGCTTTGTCTGGTATGGACGCACTTTCAGAAGTGCTAAGGGCGGTGAGGCTCGACAGCGCGTTCTTCTTCAACGCGGAGTTTTCCGCCCCATGGCGTTTCCGTTCGCCTAGTTCGCGTAAGTTGGCACACTACATCAATCAATCGCGGGGCCATGTCATTGTTTATCATCTGCTCGTCGAGGGCAAAGCCTATGCCCAGTTGGAAAACGAGCGCCTCGCAATCCTTCCAGGGGATGTGGTCATTTGTCCGCACGGCGACTCGCACGCCTTCGAGAGTGGGTTTTCCCGTCACGCTGTCGACGGCGAACGCGAGCTGCAGCGGATCTTTTCTAAGCGGCTGAAACTATCTCGAATGGGCGGCGGAGGGGAGGTTTCCCGGTTTATCTGCGGGTACATGGTCTGCGAGCCAAGCCTCAGTCAGGTGTTCTTAGCAGGACTGCCAGCGATATTCAAAGTGAATATCCGCCAGGATCCGTCAGGACATTGGCTGGAGAATTCCATTCGATATTCCCTCGCGGATGGCAAAACAAATGGTGCGGGTGCTCAAGCAGTTTTGGCGAAACTCAGCGAGACCTTGTTCATAGAAACGTTGAGACGCTACATACATCTCTTGCCGGACGGACAGACTGGATGGCTGGCAGGAGCGCGCGATGCAGAGGTCGGAAAAGTGCTTGCATTGATGCATCGGCAGCCGGCAGCGCCGTGGACGATCGCGGCCCTCGCCCATGAGGCGGGTATCTCACGGCCAGTGTTGGCAACACGGTTTCGGCGGTACCTCGGAGAATCCCCGGTCTCATACCTCACGCGCTGGCGTCTGCAATTGAGCGCACAGCTGCTCAGCTCAACGAACTACAGCGTGGCCCAGATTGCTTCCAAAGTCGGGTACGACTCGGAACAGGCCTTTAACCGAGCTTTCAAGCGGAATTTTGGCAACCCGCCCGCACGCTACAGGAATGAGAGAAAATCAAAGCCGGATGCTACTGCCATAGCGCATACCGCCACCCCGGCCCGATCCGGTTTTCACGAAAAGCCCGTGCAATCGCTAGGGTGACGAACAAGTCGATTCCCCTCCGCCGCTGACAGCTGGAACGATGGAGATCACGGATTCGGCAGTCACAGGCGTCGCCAGCCCGCCGCTATATCGAATATTTTCGTCGCCGACAAAAATGTTGATATGCGGTCGAACTTCTCCCTGCTCGGTAACAACGCGATCCCGCATGCCGGGACAGAGTATCCACAGAGACGACAAGGCGTCGTTAAGAGTTGCAGCAGGATGTGCGATCTCGACCTGGCTGCGGCCTTGAGCGAATAAGCGCAGGGCACCTGGGATGTGGAATCTCACGCTGGCATCACCGTTTTTTCTTAGCTCGTGATTTACTCTTGCCCTGCGAAGCTGGCGCTGAAGAATTCCGCCCTGGCTTGCTCGGGATTGGGCGTGAAGAAGCATCGCCGATCACGGCACTGCGCACACAAACGATGGACGGCAGCCCGTCCACGATCCTCTCCCACCAGCTACCTTCATCACGGGATGCGAAGAGCTGGCCGCTACGCGTTCCGAAGTAGATTCCGACGGGATCCAGCCCATCGTTGCTGAGTGCATCGCGGAGCACCGTCTCGTAAGCTCCTTTTTGCGGCAGGCCACGGGCGAGCGCCTCCCAAGTTTCCCCAGCATTACGGGTGCGGTAGACGCGCAGGCGGCCTTCGCACGCGCAGCGAAATTCGTCGGACTCCACAGGAATGATATAGACCCAGTCCGGATTTCTAGGATGTACAAGAAGGGCGAATCCGAAATCGGATGGCATGCCGTTGGCGATATCCGTCCAAGTTCCGGCATAGTCGTCGGAGCGATAGACCCCCCAATGGTTTTGCAGGAAGAGCCGTTCGGGATGGGACGGATGCATTGCGATCTTGTGCACGCATTGCCCGAACTCAGGATACTTGTTGGGCAGGAATGTGGCGCGCACACCGTTGTTCTGTGGCGTCCAGGTCTGCCCACCGTCATCGGTTCGGTAGACCCCACCCGAGGAGATCGCAACGTACATACGTTGTCGATTGGTCGAATCCAATAAGATCGAGTGCAAAGCCAGGCCACCGTTTCCGGGGACCCACCGCGGGCGATGGGGATGGTCGAAGAGGCCACGGTTCAGCGACCAGGTTGTTCCCGCATCACGAGTTTCAAAGAGGGCGGCGGGTTCTACTCCGCAATAGAGCAGGTCGGGTTCCTCCGGGGGACCGAGCGTGATTTGCCACACATTTTTCAGTGAGGTTCCGCTCTCCGGCGGGAAGCGAATCGGTGCCTGTTGCGGATTGGTCCAACTTCTTCCGAAATCATCGCTTGATCGCAGAAAAGTTCCCCAATAATTCTGGGTCGATGCCCATAACCGTTGGCGGCCTTCGCGCCCGTCGTAGGCCAAGGCATAGACATTGTGTCCATGGAAATACGGCCCGCCGAGTTCCCAATGCCGTCGTTGGAGATTCGACCGCAGAATAAATGCTCCTTTGGTCGTTCCGATCAGCAAAAGAACGTCTCGTTTTCTAACCGCGACATGGCGGACACTGTGTAAGACGGTACTTGGCGGACCCGAAGGATCGGGGTTGGATGCCGGAGAAACGATAGCCGCCGATTGAACTGCCTCGAGCGCTGCCTGAATCTCGCTGGCGCGCTGATAGCGTTGCGTAGTTTCCTTCGCCAAACAGCGTTGAATAATTGCCCACAAGGCGGGAGGTACCGGTGGCCCGAGGGCTGTTGGCATCTCGCGCATGATTGCCGAACTGATCTCAAAGCCGGTACGTCCCTGGAATGGAAGTCGTCCACACGCGGCCTCATAAAGAACAACTCCGAACGCCCACAGATCACAGCGATAATCTCCATCCTCGCCGCGCAAGAGTTCCGGTGCCATGTACGGCAAAGTGCCGCTGACGCTGGATACGTTTTCCATCGATGCCAGCGACTTGGTTGGACCCTCGAAAAAAGCGCCTAGCGACTGCTTGGCTAAACCGAAGTCGAGGACCTTCGCCAGCCCGTCGGAAGTGATGACAATGTTCGCAGCCTTCAAGTCCCGATGAATGATGCCTCGGTCGTGCGCTCGCGCGAGGGCGCTGGCGATCTGAGAGCCATAGCGTAGAACTGACTCCGGTGGCAAGCCGATTTCTCCTGCCATTTCGTGCAGAGTCTTTCCCTCGAGCAACTCCATGACGATATAGAGCTCGCCCTCGGTCTCGCCGACTTCGTGAATCGTGCAGATGTTTGGATGAGCAAGAGAGGAAGAAGCACGCGCTTCTTTCAGCAGGCCCTTGCTGCTTGGGGAGTTCACGTCGAAGCCCTTGCGAACCACTTTCACGGCTACGTCCCGGTGCAGGACTTCGTCGTAGGCGCGATAGACAACGCCCATTCCGCCTTCGCCGATTTTGGCTATCACACGGCAATGGCCGAGCATCTTGCCGATCACATGATCCTCCGTCATGGCCCCATGCTAGGCTGTGGTTTGCTCAAAGGTCAACGAAAGGGCTTGGGATCTCACGAGCTGGGTTGCACCCCCGATTGCGTCTCTTTGCAGCGGGAGAGAGAATGGCAGTTGGAGAAACCAAGCATGGTACACACAATCGTTGAGGGAACGTATCGGCAGACCAATTTGACGAATGAATCGCCCGAGTATCTAGCCAAGCGCGAGGAACTTCGGCTGGCGGAGATTGAGCTTATGCGCCAGCGCGAACGAGTAGCGGAGCTGCGCCGCCATCTTCCGCAGGGCGCTCCTATTCAGGACTATCAATTTGAAGAGGGTCCGCGCGACCTCAACGGTGGTGACGCGCCTGTGCGGGCCGTCCGTCTTAGCGAACTGTTCACGGGGCCGAATCGCTCACTCGTCATCTATCACTTGATGTACGGGAAGCGGCAGACCAAGGCTTGCCCGATGTGCACCGCCTGGCTCGACGGGGCCAACGGCGTGGCCCATCACCTCGCACAGAATCTTGACTTCGCTGTCGTGGCCGCCGCTGATATCCCCACTTTGCGCGCACACGCCCGCACCCGGGGCTGGGACAAACTGCGCCTGCTCAGCGCTGGCAAGAGCACTTTCAAGTACGACCTGGGCAGCGAGGATCGCGAAGGGCATCAGGACTCCACCATTTCCGTATTCACCCGCGACGCCCAAGGCACCCTGCACCACTTCTATTCCGCGCATCCTCGGATGGCCCCGGACATTCAACAGCGCGGTATCGATCTGCTCGCTCCTATCTGGCACTTCCTGGACCTCACGCCGCAAGGCCGCGGAGACTGGTACACCAGTCTCGAATACGGCACCAAAGTCCGCGCCGCATAGCTGATCTGGAACTTTAGGGAGGAGTTCGAAAATTTCGGGCGGTTGATTGGCAAACCGGAGTGGGTTTTCTGCAAACCAGTGGTCGGAGAAGTCGAGAGGCGGTCTGCCCGGCTGGCGAAGTACAGACTGTACAAGACGTGCCTTTTCTTGTTTGATCCGATTTGTGCGGGCCGTCCTGAACGCAACCCCTGGCTGAATGGGCGAACGAGGGGCGAGGCCCAAGTTAGTAAGGAAGGCACTCTGGTCTGGTGTAGCGATCTCTGCTGGCGTAGCTTACACTCAATTCACTTCTGGGGCGGCAAGACTCTAAACAATTCACTTCGATTGGGAGAGGGACGATGGCTACTGCCATAGCGCATCCCGAGACGCCGGGTAAGCCTGCACGCATCTTGCCGGGACGACGCTTCGACCATTGGTTTTTCTCGGGTATGGCGCTGCTGATGCTGGTCACAGTCCTTCTAGGCTTTGCTCCTACTTATTATCTCGCCGGAGTGTTTCGCGCGCCGCTACCCAGCCTGGTCATTCATCTGCATGGTGCGGCGTTCTCGTGCTGGATTCTTCTGGTGGGGACTCAAACATCGCTAGTGTCCGCGGGACGCGTGGACATCCATCGACGACTCGGCATGATCGGATTCGTGCTGGCATGCCTTATGGTGGTGCTCGGGGTTTCCGCGGCCACTGATTCGCTGGCGCGCGGAGCAGGTCCGGCGGGCCGGGACGTGTTGTTCTTCTACATCATTCCGCTGACGGACATGCTGGTGTTTTCGATCCTGATCTTCTCTGCGTATCGCAATCGCTTCAATGCCGCGGCGCACAAACGGTTGCTGCTAGTTGCGACGAGTTCCCTCTTAGTGGCCGCCATCGCGCGCTGGCCGTGGGCCTACCTACATAGACAGGCGCCCAGGGCGGCGGTGATCTCTTATGGATTCCTGCTCATGCTGGTGGCCTA
>Ga0075424_100001659_pt1 | contig 19760 bp, 16 predicted proteins | sample SoiMethybrSBSTD3_FD_75301 | JGI IMG/M metagenome (GOLD analysis project Ga0075424, IMG submission 75301) | Bulk soil microbial communities from a Populus tree surrounding site in Tennessee, USA - Soil MetaG P. TD hybrid SBSTD3 | ecosystem: Environmental > Terrestrial > Soil > Tree plantation... | reverse complement strand
GGCGTCACTCGCCTCTACCGTCGAACAGGCCGTTCGTGATCTCTGATCCCTCGTGACGGCGTCACTCGCCTCTACCGTCGAACAGGCCGTTCGTGATCTCTGATTCCTCGTGACGGCGTCACTCGCCTCTACCGTCGAACAGGCCGTTCGTGATCTCTAGGCTGCACGTTTTAACCGCTGAAAACACGCGACTTGCAAGCAAACACGCGATGTGGCACTCTTATTGCTCATTAAGAGCCTTCTGTTCGGCGGAAGCAGGACTCTAATTCGGTCACAAGGAACCCCTTAATTTGAGTAAAGACGATCTGATTGATATGCAGGGAACCGTGGTTGCGGTTCACTCAGGTGGGCTGTACCGCGTTCAGTGTGATGCCGGTCATGAAGTGCTGGCGCAGTTGAGCGGCCGGATGCGGCGCTTCCGAATCAAAGTCGTTCCCGGCGATCGCGTCACGGTAGGTGTATCCCCGTACGACCCGGTCCGCGGAATTATTACGTTCCGAGCCAGATAACATTCAGTCGGACACCACTAGTAAAGTCATTTGAGCAAAAGCGGTACCCCATCACCACCGAAGCGTCGCGGCCGGCGGCAGCCGCCATTTCGCCGATCGGCGCGCCCGCAGCAGGCACCGGCGCCCGAACCAGCGGTGCTGGCCTACGACCCCGTGCCCTTCGACCCCGCGCCAATCCCCTTCGACAAGCTCTCACTTGACGAGCGACTGCTGAGCGGAATCCGTGATCTCGGCTGGGCCGAGACACGACCCGTCCAAAGCGGCGTGATTCCACTGGCGATCTCTTCCGATGACGTGATTGCGTGCGCAGAGACCGGCACAGGTAAGACGGCTGCATTTCTGGTCCCAATCCTCCAGCGTTTCCTCAACGAACCGTCGCCGCAACCGCTGCGCACGCGTGCCCTCGTGCTGGCGCCGACGCGCGAGCTCGCCGTGCAAATCGAAGATCAGGTGCAGGGACTCACGTACCACACGACTGTTTCGAGCATCGCGGTCTTCGGCGGCGTGCCGATGGAGGCCCAGGAGCGCGCCCTCCGCGCCGGCGTCGACATCGTCGTCGCCACGCCGGGACGGCTGATGGATCACATGCGTCACGAGTCGACGGACTTCAGCGGCCTGGAAGTTCTCGTGCTGGACGAAGCCGACCGCATGCTCGACATGGGCTTCTGGCCCGACGTGCAGCGCATCCTGTCCGCGCTCCCGATCTCGCGGCAGACGCTGCTCTTCTCCGCGACAATGCCCGCCGAGGTTTTGAAGCTGACTCAGGAGTTTCTGCGCGGGCCGAAGTACATCCAGGTCGGACGTCGCGGCGGGCCGGCACAGACAATCTCGCACGCCGTTCAGACGATGGCATCGGGTGAGAAGACGCAATGGCTCGCCCGCTGGCTGCGAGACGAGGCCATGGGACCAGTGCTGATCTTCTGCCGAACGAAGATTGGCGCCGAACGACTGGCGCAGCGTTTGAGCACGATGGGTATTCGCGCCGCGTCGCTGCATGCCGATCGCACTCAGCAGCAGCGGATGGCGGCTGTAGAAGGGTTTCGAACCGGAACGTACCCGGTCCTCGTTGCAACCGACGTGGCGGCCCGTGGCCTGGACATCGATGGCATCGCGCACGTCGTCAACTACGAAGTGCCCGATACGCCGGAAGCGTACGTCCATCGTGTTGGACGAACGGGACGCGCCGAATCAACGGGGAGCGCTTTGACACTGGTAGCGCCCGAAGAACTGCGCGCGCTTCGCGCGCTGGAGAAAGCTGTTGGAGTCCAACTTCAGTAACGGACCGATGGACCCGCCTGCCGAGGATCCACCGGGTGGCGGTGAGTCGCCCGGCCAGCCTGCGATTTCGCAGTCGACCGGCGCCGTTCGCTTCAATTCGTGCCGATGGCAGCAGCCTGCCGAGGAAGGAACGGCGGCATTCTGCACGCATCGTGAAGTCAAGCCGTACGCGGGAACGTCAGGCTTTGATCCGGAAGCCTGGTGCACGGACTGTCAGTACTACAAGCTGCGACGCGCGCCCAAGAAGCGGAATCCCGACGAATATCGATATTGACGCGACACGCGGACTTCCGCCCGCGCGTCAATCACAGAACTCCTGCGCCAGGTGAACCCACTCCCCATCCGGAGCCAGTTCCTGATACGCGCGCCAGTGCAATCGTGCTTCCGGTGAGAGACCGCTCTTCTCGAGTGACACGGCCAAGTAGAAGTGCGCGTCGGCGTACGTGGGATTGATTCGAAGCGCCTCGCGATAGCACTCCTGCGCTTCTTTGTAACGACCGAGGTCGTGAAAGATGTTCCCCAGATTGAAATGCGACTCGAAGACACCCGACTCGAGCGCGATCGCGCGCTCGTAGAGCGCCTGGGCTTCGGCCATCTGGTTTCGCGCGTAATGGATGTTGGCGAGATTGATGAGCGCGGGCACGAGATACGGATCGATTTCCAGCGTTCGGCGATAGGCGTCGAGCGCATCATCGAAATGATCGGGGTCGCCATCGTCCAGAGACGATGCCAGCGCGAATTCCTGCTCTGCCGCTCCTGCATCGTCGTCGGGCTCGGCACCCATGAGAGTCGCCAGCGGTGGCGTTTCGTGACGCTTGAGGTGAAAGATCTTGGCCGGCCGGGCGTCGAGTCGAAAATCGAACGCGAGCTGCCCGTGCCGCGATGCCAGGAGATTTCGAAGCACCGTCCGGAAGCTGATGCCTTCGCCAAGTTCGGCATCGGCCTGCCGGATCGTGGCGAGATCACCAAAAGCGTAGAAGACTTCGCCGTGGGCACGGCGTGACGGCCGGATCAACCCCCACTTCTGCATGTAGCGGAGGTGGTCGTCGCGCAGATTCGCGTGCCGCTCGAGTACTTGACGACGGGAGACCGCGCTGGGACCAGGAGTGGCCACTGCGCCACTCACTATAATCCAGACATGATGATTGCGGGCGATGTCGGCGGGACCAAGACATTGCTGGGACTCTTCGAGCCCAGCGCGCGGCGTCCCATCGCGCGCGCCACGCGAAGCTACGAGACCACATCGTTCTCGTCGTTCATCGAGATCCTTGATGAGTTCGTGCGCGAGATGCGCAGTGGCCCCATTCGCGCAGCGGCGTTCGGTGTCGCGGGGCCGGTCGTGCACGACAACGCGAAGCTGACAAACATCGGCTGGAACGTCAGCGCCGCTGACATTCGCACGCGCCTCGACACGCCGCACGTCCGGCTGCTGAACGATCTCGAAGCGACTGCCCGCTCGATCGAGATCCTCAGCGACGACGAAGTGTTCGTACTGCAGCAAGGAATCGAGAACGCCGAAGCCGGCGCTGCAGTCATCGCCGCCGGCACCGGACTGGGACAGGCGTATTTGCATCGCCGGAATGGGCGTCTCGTTCCGGCGCCGTCAGAGGGCGGACACGCTGATTTCGCAGCTCGAACCGAGCGCGAGGCCGAGCTCGTGCGTATGCTGCGCGAGAAGTTGGGACGCGCGGAGGTGGAGCAGGTGCTGAGCGGACCGGGGCTGGTGAATCTGTATCGCCTCACGCATCAAGGAGGCGAGTGTGCCGCCGTCATCGACCTCGACGCGCCCGACGCACCGGCGGCGGTGTCGCGAGCGGGGCTGGCAGGGCGATGCCAGGGGTGTGCGGAGGCGCTTCAGATGTTCGTCAGCGCGTACGGGGCCGAGGCCGGAAACCTCGCGCTCCGGGGCCTGGCGCTCGGAGGTATTTACATCGGGGGCGGGATCGCGCCTAAGATCCTGCCAGCGATCCGGAGCGGCGCTTTCATGCTAGCTTTCCTCGACAAAGCGCCGATGACAGAGATGCTCTCGAAGGTGCCGATCAAGATCATTCTGAACGAGGAAGCTGGTCTGCTTGGTGCGGCCTCGTGTGCGAACGAGCTGGCATGATGCATCCCGCAGACAATCTGGCAGATAACCGACGGCGGATTCCGGCAGACGCCTGGGTCCTGGCGGCAGTCTTCATCGTCAGCTGGGCGTTTCGATTTCTGTCGACGACGAATTTTCACAACGATCAGTACATGCACCTGGCCTGGGCTAATCAGGTGCTGGCGGGGGAACTCCCCGTCCGCGACTTCGTCGACCCGGGCATGCCGCTCACCTATCTCGCGTCCGCCGCGGCGCAATTGCTGTTCGGTCGCGGCGCGTGGGCAGAGGCTGTGCTCTCCTTCACGCTCCTGTCTGCCGGTGCGGCCCTGACGTGTTATCTGGCGAAGCGCGCGTCCAACTCGCTGCTGATTGGTCTCATCGCTGCGCTCATCCAGATCGTGATTGCGCCTCGGCTGTACAGCGCGCCGAAAATCGTGCTGCCGCTCATGGCGGTCTGGGCGTTCTGGCGCTACACCGACCGGCCGTCGCGACGAAGCCTCGTGGTCCTGGCGGTCTGCACTGCGGTGGCGTTTCTGGTCAGACACGACCATGGCGTCTACATCTGGGTCGCCGCGAGCGTGCTGCTCATCTACCTGCATCGGCCGAATGGGGCGAAACGAGTGGCGACATACTCAGCCTATGTCGCGGTGAGCCTGCTTCCCTTTTTCGCGTACGTGCAGTGGTATCAAGGGATCGTCGGCTACGTGCGGGCCGGCCTGTCATTCACGGATGCCGAATATCGAGGGCGCCGCGTCGATCTGCGTCCCCAGTTCGACCTGACGCCGCTGGTGTTGCAACCGCCGGTCATAAACGTCCGCTGGTCCTCCTCGGTGGACGCCGCGACACGCGCACACATCGAAGCAGAGCATCGCCTGGAAGATCCCGCGTACCTCCGCGAGCACACATGGCAGTATCGCCTCGCCGATCCGTCGGCGAGCAACGTGCGCGGCTTGATCAATCGACAAGAGATCGAAGATACGGCAGGCATCGACCGCGCGGCCTCGCAGGTCTCGGGCGTCAACGAGACGATGCTCGGGCAGCTTGGCCGCGTCGCGAGTCAACGAGGTGCCGGCTGGCTCACCGTGCTGCTCAAGCGTGAAAACGCTATCGCGTGGATGTATCTGTTGTTCACGTGGGTGCCGGTGCTCGTCCTGGTATTTCTCGTCGTCGGATGGCTCCGGCCGTCGTGGGGCTTTCACTCAGGTCAAATGGCAGCGCCGGTCGTCATGGCGGCTACGGTCCTGAGCGTCGCAACCAATCAAGGGTTTCTGCGCGATCCGCTCGATGTGCGGCTCGCCGACGCATCGGCGGTCACGTTGATTCTCGCCGCGTGGCTCGTCGGACGATTCAACCCCACGTTGTCGATGCCGCGAGCCGGGTTGCCCGGCCAGAGGCGCGCAGTGTGGCCACGCTCCGCGATCGCAGCGATGGTGATGATGACGATCGCAATCGGCGCCGCGGGTGCCACGCTTCTGAGCGCCGCGGAACTGGGCGGCCTGCATCGCGCGCTGGAGAAAGCGCGCGTCGTCGAAGGCCCTCGCATCATGGCCCGGGGCGCACGTCAGACCATCAGCGACCTCAACACGCAGCCGCCGATCGAGGGCTGGCTGGCATCTGGCGACGAGCAGCGTGAGCTGAAAGAGTTGACTCGATACGTCCGTGAGTGCACGAAGCCGGACGATCGGCTGCTCGTCACATGGTTCGCACCCGAGGTGTACTTCTACTCAGAACGGAAATTCGCCGCAGGTCTCGCCTTTTTCTATCCCAGGTTCTTCTCCTCACCCGCCGAAGAGGAGGTCGCGTTCGCCCGCTTTCGGAAGCAGACTGTACCAATCGTGATTGTTGACGTCTCGAGCTACGAGCAGTCGTTCATTCACGACCATCCGAAGCTTGCGGCTCACCTGGCAGACGAGTACGCAGTTGCCGGCGAAGTCACTGCTACTGACGCGCGGTACCGCGTCTTGACGGATCGTCGCGCCGTCCCTGTGCGCGTCAGCACGCCATGGTCGCTGCCGTGCTTTCAGTAGCGACTCGACATCGGGTTCACGGAACGCGGCTCCGGCCGTGTTCACGGAACGCGTCTCTGGCCGACGATCTCCTTCAAACGCCGAGCACGCTCTTCTGCCGGCATGGCGAGGGTTCTCTTCCAGATGCCGTCGTAATCGACGAGGCCCTTGCGCAGCCCTTCGATCCTGACCTGCCCGTCGGCAAACTCCTTGCCCCATAGATCGACCCACACGTCGTACACGAACAGGAAGATCAGCTCATGGTGATCGCCCTTGAACGGCACGTCGGCTGCGAGGCGATGACCGAGCTCGTGGACCAGCGTGCCGCGCTTGGTTTCGTCCTCATAGCTCGCCCGCAGGACCATCGGCCGACCTCCCCGTTCACCGGAGTAACTCGTACCCTCATAGATGCTCACCTCGATAGGTCCCGGCTCGAAGCGGAGCCCTGTCGCTCGCTCCATCGCTGCGACGATGCGGGATCCTTCCCTGGCCCAGATGTCGCGGTACTCCTGCGTGGCCGCGCTGAAACTTTCCGCCGACGCCGTGAAGTTCAGTTGAAGTGAAGGAGTGGGCGCCTGCCCGAGGAAAGGACTCGATAACGTAAGGAGTGCCGCCAGGATCATGAGTCGCATGAGGCCTCCGGAGATCTGCGGAATAGTAGCGTCGCAGACCAATCGTTCGCTACTCAGTTACTCCCCGTCTCGACGAGCGCTCGTCGCGCCTCACCTCCCGTTTTCGAATTCGGTCTCTGTTCGCGGAGCGTGCGGCAATTGAGCGTCCAGCGATTCGCGATACCGAAGGCAGCCGCGCAGGAACTGAGGCCATGCAGGAACGTTTGGGAGTGGGTCGCTCTTCTCGGGTAACAGTCCCCAGAGCTGCGGGTGATGCCAACACAAGTCGTGTTCCGAACTGTCGCGGTGAGCGCGGATTCCTGCACGCAGCCGTTTGACTTCTGCCACAAGCGCGTCACGATCGAAATTGGCCAGATCTTCGTCCATCTCGGCTTCTTGCCCTTTCCCGGATTAGAGTAGAGCCCATTTGTCCACTCTACTCTTCATCCTCATGAGCGTCGCTGCGGCAACTCAGCCTGGCGCGTCAATTGCCGGCACGGTTCTCGACGGCTCAGGGGCGCCGGTGCCAAACGCGAGCGTGCGCCTCGAAGCGTCTGGCGCCACAGTCGCGGAGTACCGCACAGGGTATGACGGCCGCTTTCAGTTCACCGTCGATGCGCAATCGATGCTGCGCATCGTGGTATCGGCGCCCGGTTTCGCTCTGACGACCGAGGCCGTGCCAGCCGCAGGTGAGAGCATTCAGATCACGTTGCAGCCCGCGCCCTTCTTCGAAGCCGTAAATGTGACGTCCTCCCGCGCCGATGCGCCGAGGGCCGATCCGACTGTGACGATGACGGTGATTCCATCGTCGGAGCTGCTGACGAGCGCGGCCGTCACTCTGGATGATGCGTTGAAGATGGTGCCCGGGTTCGCCCTGTTTCGACGGACATCGTCGCGTACCGCAAATCCGACGGCGCAGGGGGTGGCGCTTCGCGGCATTGGCGGTACTGCACAGAGCCGATCGCTGGTGCTCGTCGATGGTGTGCCGCTCAACGATGCGTTCGGTGGTTGGATCTACTGGGACAAGATTCCGCAGGTCGCGCTCGATCGCGTGGAGGTGCAGCGCGGCAGCGGCAGCGACCTGTATGGTGCGGATGCGGTCGGCGGCGTGGTGCAGCTCCTCACGCAGCGACCGGGACGCCCGTCCGGAACTGCGCTCGTCGAGGGCGGCGGCCTCGGCACTGGACGCGTGTCGCTCTTTGCCGGCGGTCGCACGCGCGGCTGGAGATACAGCGCAAGCGGCGAATGGTTCAACATCGACGGCTACATTCCGGTATCCACCGAGCAGGATCCCGGAATCGCACCACGCGGGCCGATTGATAGCCAGCTGGGATCGACCCATCTCTCCGGCTATGCGTCCACGGGATATCAGGCGGCCAATGGGTGGCGAGTGGACGTCGTCGCGAACGTCTTTGATGAAGATCGCACCAACGGCACACCGCAGTCGATCAACAGCACCGCATGGCGCCAGGGCTCGGGCGAAGTGGCTGGTGCTGTGGGCGGCGGCCTGCTCAGCGCGCGCGGCTTCGGTGGCACACAGGATTACCGCCAGACGTTCACGACGGTCAATGCCAATCGAACGGCGGAAACGCTCATTCGCGACCAGTCCGTGCCGTCAACGTCTGGCGGCCTCGGCGGCCAGTGGTCCCGCGCCTGGGGAGCCCACTCGCTGCTCGTGGGCAGTGAGGGGCGCTATATCGACGGGACATCGATCGACACGCCGTTCGCACAGGGCCAACCGCTTCCGACCGTCGAGGTCGGCGGCACGCAGCGCCTCGGCTCCGCGTTCGTGCAGGACACCTGGCGCCCGAGCGACAGCCTGACGATCGCACTCGGCGCACATGGTGATGTCTGGCATTCCGAATCAGGACAAACGGGTTTCAAGAAGTCGTCAGGGTCGTTCAATCCCCGCGCGGCTGCGTCGTATCGCGTCGGCGAGAGTGGCGTCATCGTGCGCGGAGCCGTGTATCACGGATTTCGCGCGCCGACGCTGAACGAGCTCTATCGAAACTTCAGCGCGGGCAACACACAGACGCGGCCGAATGAAGATCTCGAGCCGGAACGATTGACCGGTGGGGACGTGGGCGTGATGGTGACCCGCGGTCGCGTATCGGCGCGCATCACCAGCTTCTGGAACGTGCTCGACGAAGCGATCACGTCAATCACGTTATCCAGCACGCCGCAGCTGATCATCAAGCAGCGCGCGAACGCGGACACGGTGCATGCCTCCGGCGTCGAGCTGGAGGCCAGCGCGCGATTTTCCTCGTCACTGTCGGCGACATTCGCCAGCGGATTCGTCAGCTCGACGTTCCAGGGAGACACCTCGCTGAATGGCAACAAGGTGCCGCAGGTGCCGGAGTACAACATCGGGCTCGGTGTCCGCTACACGCCGAAGGCGTGGAGCACGTCGGCGCAGCTTCGCATCACCGGTCCGCAGTTCGAGGACGACCAGAACGTGTACACGCTCCGCCGCGCCACAGTGCTCGACGTGTTCGGCGGTCGTACGCTCGTTCGCGGCGTCACCGCATTCGTCGCAGTGGAGAACCTGTTCGACGCGGTCTACGACGTCGGCCGGACGCCTGTGCTGACGACGGGTCTGCCGCGTGCCGCACGCGTGGGCGTCCAGATTGCGCTACCGTAATCCCTCGACGTCGACGAGCTCAGCGCAGACCCTACGCCGTGCTCATGGCAAAGTGCAAGCCCGATGTGTGAATGCCTGCTCGTTTGAAGAGATGCTGCGTGGCCCGCTTCAGGCGGTATTGTCCCGGGCAGATGCACAGCGGTCAAACACTTCCGAAACGCGCGTTTTCAGAGCATCAGCGCATCGCACCCCGATGAACGAAGCCGACGACCGACTTTCCGTATAATCACGCGCGTTCACGCATGCCGCTGACCCAAGGCATTCACATCGGCCCGTACGAAATCGATGTCCAAATCGGCGTTGGCGGGATGGGCGAGGTGTATCGAGCCACCGATACAAATCTCAAGCGCCAGGTTGCGATCAAGGTCCTTCCGGCTGCCGTGGCCAATGACGCGGATCGTCTCGCGAGATTCCAGCGGGAAGCCCAGCTTCTTGCGGCTCTCAGCCATCCCAATATCGCCATCGTCCATGGGCTCGAGAAAGGCGACAGTGTCACAGCGCTCGTCATGGAACTGGTCGAGGGTCCCACCCTCGCCGATCGCATTGCACGAGGCGCGCTGCCGGTCGTTGAGGCACTCGCCATAGCAAAGCAGATCGCCGAGGCGCTCGAGGCCGCCGACGCGCAGGGGATTGTCCATCGAGACCTCAAGCCCGCGAACGTGAAGGTCCGGCCGGATGGAACGGCAAAGGTGCTGGATTTCGGTTTGGCGAAGGCCCTCGAACGAGTGCCCTCGGCAGATATCGATGTCACGGCATCACCGACTGTGACGTCGCCCGCGGTGATGACCGGTGCGGGCGTCCTGCTCGGCACCGCGGCATACATGTCGCCGGAACAGGCGCGCGGGAAGACGGTCGACAAGCGCTCGGACATCTGGGCATTTGGCTGCGTGCTCTACGAAATGCTCACGGCTCGACCGGCGTTCAGCGGTGACAGCGTCGTCGATATCCTGTCCGCGATCGTCAGCCGCGAACCTGACTGGACACAGTTGCCGGTTCAAACCCCGCCGGTGATTCGGCGATTGATGCAGCGCTGCCTCGCCAAGGACGTGAAGCGCCGCCTGCATGACATCGCGGATGCACGAATCGAGATCGAAGATGCGCTTCACGGAGGCGAGAACGTCCCGGAGACTGGCGCGCGTGGTCGCATCGGCGGCCGAGCGGCGGCGATGATCGCGATCGCATTCCTTGCAGTCGGCGTCGCTACTGGCAAGTTCTTGATGCAGCCGCAAGCCGCGAATGCGACACACGCTTCGCAAACCGTACGCTACACGATGCCGATTGACGGATTAGCGCCTGGTTCCACGCCGGTCATTTCCCGCGACGGCCGACAGATCGCGATTGTCGGATCGAAGCCGGGCGGATCGAGCGCGATCTGGGTTCTGTCGCTTGACGGGGAGAGGCCGAAAGAGCTCCCCGGCACGTCCGGCGCTGCGTCGCCGTTCTGGTCGCCCGATGGTCGCTCGCTCGGATTTTTCGCCGATGGTGCAATCAGACGCGTCGATCTCAGTGGCGGGCCAGTGCAGCGCATTGCGAGGGCGGAAGAGACGCTCGGCGGGGCGTGGAGCTCGAGCGGCACGATCGTGTTCTCCGAGCGGTATGCCCTCTTTCAGGTTCCGGCCAGTGGGGGAACGCCCGCACTCGTGGCGTCGCTGGATCTCTCGCGGCAGGAGAATTCGCTGCGGCTTCCGGAATTTCTCCCTGACGGCCGACACTTCCTGTACTTGGCACGCAGTGGCCGTCCCGACAACTCGGGCGCGTATCTGGCATCGATCGATCGCGGAGCGCCTAAGCGCATCCTGAATACACGCTGGCCGGTGCGCTACGTATCGCCTGACACGCTGATGTTCGTGCGTGACGATATATTGCTGGCCCAGTCGTTCGACATCGAGCGCGGAACCCTGTCGGGGACACCTCGCCAGATCGTTGGCCCAATCGACCCGAACCTTCCCACCTCGGACTTCTACGGCGCGTCGGATACCGGCACGCTCGTCTATCGGCTGCTTCCACCTCAGGTGTCTCAACTCGCGTGGGTTGCGCGCGACGGGGCAATGGGATCGGCATTGGGCCAGCCCACCAACGTCTCTAACTTCAGAATCTCCCCCGAGGAGCGGCGGATCGTGTTCGATGAAGCGGACCGGGGCTCTCGAAGCGTGTGGACGCTTGACATCGGTACAGGCGGTCGCTCGCGCCTGACGTTCCCAGGTTCGGATGACTGGCAGCCGATTTGGTCGCCCGACGGCCTTCGCATCATGTTTGGCTCCTACCGTAACGGCCCGATCGACATGTATTCCAAACTTGCAGATGGGGGAGGCAACGATCAGGAGTTCATGGTGTCGTCAATTCAGAAGGGACCCCGTGACTGGTCGAAGGACGGACGTTTTGTTCTCTACACGCAGGATTCACCGGAGACGAAGGAGGATCTGTACGCGCGTGAAGCGTCGGGCAACGCGTCACCCGTCACTATTGCCGCAACGGCTGCGCGCGAGTTCGATGGACGCTTTTCATGGGACCGGCGGTGGGTCAGCTACGTGAGCAATGAAACCGGGATGAATGAGGTCTTCGTGCAGCCGTTCCCGCCGACCGGTGGCAAATGGCAAGTCTCTAGTGGCGGCGCCCTCAGCCCGCGCTGGCGGGAAGACGGGCGAGAGCTGTTCTATCTCACGCCCCAGGGTGAGATGAAAGTCGTTTCAGTTGACGGAGCACGCTCGTTCAGCGCAGGACCAGCTCACACCCTGTTCCACCTGGAGGGCGTCCACTCGGGTCTACCGGGCAACACGGCTTACGAGGTCACGCGTAACGGGGAGCGTTTCCTGGTGAATTTCACCAGGCGTACTCCGCCGGATTCCTCCATTTCAGTGATCCTGAACTGGGCCGCGTCGCAGTGAGACGGATGAATTTCTAGTTTGCTACCCGCAGACACCGGTACCCGGTGCCGCACGAATCCTCGGAGCCGACCTCCACCTCCCGCATCCCGACGAGAGTCTGCAGGATGATGCGACCCTCGGACGAGATCACGAACCGATCGATCGGGTCCCCGTTGTTTCCGAGAGGCGTCGTGGCGAGGTGGAGACTACCGGCACGCGAGTTGCCGGTCTGCTCGCCCGCAGTGCGCGAGTAGATCTGCGCGGTGCGTCCGTTGCCACCGCACCCTGACCAGAAGCCGTACTGCCGTCGCTCGCAGCGTTCACCCCATGCCTGCCAGTACAGGGTGCCGAGCGAGGTTCCCTGCCGCACGGGCTGCGGCCGGGCGTTGTACGCCGCTCCATCGGGGCCGGCCCGTCGGAGCACCAGGTCTGGAGCATCGCCGATGTCGCCGAGGACCATTCCTTTCGAATAGCACTTGGGTGTTCCATCTGCCAGGGGATGAATCACGTTGGAGTGCGTTTCGGACTGCCGGCAGAAGAAGTCAGGCGCTCCTTCCCAGTTGTCGAGCCGGCCCCACAACAGGTTCCGGTCGATGGCCCACAGGTTCGAGGGGATCGCGTTCGGGGGCACGAATGGCGCGACAACCTGTGCGCTCACACTCAGTGAGAAGGCGAGGACGAAGAAGATCGTTGCGCGTGGCATACAGGGTCCACCTCGGGCACCGATCCTACCTCGCGTCGCACTTGGTTTGGCTGCGAACTATTACTTCCTCATCTCATCGAGCGCCCTCACTCCTGATTTCATCGCCAGCCACCACGTCGCCATGCAGACCGCCGCCGCCGCGCTGAAGCTCGCGACAATCATCACGTAGCGTTCGGGCGTGAGGCGATACGAGAACCGCCCGGTCTGCGCCATCAGGTACATCGACGATGGCCAGCCGACCAGCACGATGCTGACAATGATCAAGGCAACGGCGGCAATCATGAACATGACACCGCCGTACGAGCCAGCGGCCTGAGTCGCATCGGCGTTGAAGCGTGGATACCGCGCGCCGAGGCCGCAAGCCAGGCCCACCAGAGCAAACGTCAGGGCGAAGATCGTCGCCGCCGCCACCAGCTTCAGGAACGGATCGACGCCCAATAGTTGGTTCGCCGCGATGGTCAGCGCCTCCGTGAAGACCAGCACGGGAAAGAGCGCCGTCCAGAACTTCGACCACAGAAAGTCGTGCATCGAGATCGGCGAGGTCCGGATGATCCAGAACGCGGAGCCCTCGGCCGATACCGCAGGGAATACGAAGCGCACAGCGACAGTCGCCATCACGAAGCCAGCCATCCCGAGATTGATGAAGGCATAGACGTTCTTGACGAAGCCGCTCATGTACGGGATGCGATCGAGATCGAGCACGCGGAAGTTGTAGAGGTACAGCAGCACGAGCGCCAGCAACGGCAGCAACTGCACCCATTGACTCACGTCACGCAGGAAGATCTTCACGTCCTTGACGAGCAGCTGACGGCGAACCGGCGACAGCGGCAGTGCCGACGCGACGAGATCGAGCGTGCGGAACCGGGCGAAGCGCGTCTTGGGCGCCTCCTGCGATCGGCTGTAGCCGGCAAAGTGCCAGCGTGCATGGGCGGCACCGAGTAGAACAGTAAACGCGCCGGCAGTCGTCCACAGGGCGGCCGCGTGCAGCCAGTCGAAGCCGCCCTGCACAGCCGCAAAGAGGGTCTCTCCCGCCCAGAACGACGGCAGCATCGGCGTGATCGGTGACTGCAGCGTTGCGAAGAAGTCAGTGACGTCTGGCAGTGATTCGACCCGCAGCAGCCGCTCGGGCTGGATGAACCGCAGCAGCAGGACGACGGCAACCGCAAATCCAAGTCCCATCAACATCAGCAAGTCGCGCGCGCGCTTCGCCGGAAACACGTTCACGACGAACAGCGTGCATGCCGATCCGAGTGCAACTGGGACGATCGAAAACGGAACGACCGTCGCGATCGTCGTCGCGTAGAACGCGTACGGCGCGCATCGACCGACTCCAATCCCGATGAGCACCGGCGCCATGAAGATGACGACCATCCACGAAGCAGAACCGACGGTTCGTGCGAAGCGCGCCTGGAAGAAGCGGCGTGCCGCCACCGGGCTTGCCATGAGGAGCCGGAGGTCATCGGATAGAAAGAAGGTCGAGAGCGACGTCACCACGCCGCTGAACGCGAGGAACGCGAGGAAGGTCAGGAACAACCACGACAAGCCAAGCCGCAGCAGGTAGTCGCCGAACTCCTCGTAGGCTGCCAGCTGCGTGGTCACCCAGTAAGCGCCATAGAACAGCGCCGCCGAAACGACAATCCCAATCGAACCGAAGACGATTCCGCGAAGCAGATCGCCCTTCTCGCGCCGGCGCACGCGGTTCCGCGACGCCCAGGCGTGCGGCAGTAGCAGGAAGGGAAACGGCTGGGTCGACATCGCGCTAGATCTCGTCGATTTCCTGGAGCGCGCTGCCGCCGGTCAGCTTCAGGAACACCGAGGTGAGATGTTCGTCGGTGCTGCTCCCGGCCATCTGCTTGACTTCGTCGACGGTGCCATGCGCGATGATGCGCCCCTTCTGAATGATGCTGACACGGTGGCACATCTCCTGGGCGACCTCTAGAGTGTGCGTGCTCATGAGGATCGCGACACCGCGCTCGCTCATGCGCCTGAACACGTCCTTGATCAACCGCGCTCCACGCGGATCCAATCCCACCATCGGTTCGTCGACGGCGACCGCCTGCGGCCGATGGAGGAACGCCGAACTCATCACCAGGCGCTGCTTCATCCCGTGGGAGAAGCTTTCGATCAGCTGATCCTCCCACTGTCGCAGCTCGAACAAATCGAGCATCTCGTGCACGCGGCTCGCGACATTGCCATTTCCGAATCCGTACAGTCCGGCGTGGAACGTCAGGAACTCGCCGGCCGTGAGTTTGTCGTAGATGAAAGGCCGATCGGGAATGAAGCCGAGGGCGCGCTTTGCCGCTTCCGGATCGCGCTCGAGATCGTTGTTGTCGACCAGGATACGGCCCGACGTCGGCTTGAGCAGCCCGGCAATCATCCGCATTGTCGTCGTCTTGCCGGCACCGTTCGGTCCCAGGAATCCATGAATCTCCCCGGGCCTCACGTCCAGCGAGATCCCATCCACAGCCCTGAATCGACCGTACTCCTTTACGAGATCCTGAACGGCGATCATTGAGTACTCCGAATTGTGCTTTGGTTGTTCGCGCGATCGCAGCGGCAGCCCTTCGTGGTGGCGCGAGGCAGGTCGAGCGGAAGCGCGGCGGCCGCCGTCACCGGGTCGGGCTGACGGCCGACGATGACCCGGTCGGTCCCGGGTGCGAGCTCGAGGTCGAGCAGCGTCATCTTCAAGCGGCCAATGAGCGGCAGAATGGCGGCCTGTCGATCCAGGCCGCCACGAGCGAGGCGGAGATGCGTGGCATCCGCCGGGAACTGATTGAGCGTGGGATCCACCGCCAGCCACAGGCCGAGGCCCGGTGATTCCGTGACATAGACCTCAGGCCAGGCGTGGTAGTAGAACGCGCCGTGCATGAACACGAGTCCCACGGCGATCCGCGCCGGGATGCCGATCGAACGCGCCATGGCGACAAAGAGCGCGGTGTGCTCGTTGCAGTCGCCGACCTTGGTGCGCAGCACTTCGCGCGCAGACGGCAAGCCGACCGTTGGCTTCTTGTCGAGGAGCCCGTTGACGTAGCGAGTCAGACGCTCCGCTCGATCGCGACCGCCGATGGCGTCGCGCACGGCCTGCTCGGCTTCCGCGCGAATCAGCGGATCGTCGCTCTCGATGAGTGGCTCGGGAGCGAGAAAAGACGTGGCCTTCGGATCCGCGGCCGCGGCTTTGAGAAGTCTGGGATCGACGAGCTCGATGACATTGCCATCGAGCTTCTGCCCGACACCGTCAACGTCGGGCGACAACTCCGCGCCTTCCAGCCGGAGCTTCAGCCGGCGCACATCGCGCGGTTCGTCGATGCGCTCGGTGGCAACGGGGACGACGGCGGCAGCCTGCAGCAGATCAGCCTGAATCCGCCCGGGGACAGAAAGCCTCTGCGCGCGTTCGGCCGGCTCACGCACGGTGATCAACCCGAGCGGGCTCTCTTCCCTGACGACCTCGCCCGTGTCGGTGACCCACGAGGTCGTCTGCAGCCCGTTGAAGTCCATCCCCACTCGGAACGCCGGGACGATGGTGTCGTTGGCACGGACAACGCCTCGATCGCCGACATGGATGTGGACCTTCGCGCTCTGTAACGTGGCTGGATCGAGCACGGTCCATTCGTGATCGGCACCGGGCACGAGTCGTTTGTTCGCGAGAAGCCGCGAGAGATTCTGCGAGACCACAGGCGGCTCGAGCAGCTCGCGTGACTCCGTTCGCGTGACGCCTCCTGACGTGATCGCCAGATTCAGGCGCCACGTTGTCGTCTGCGAGGGTCCATCAACCGTTCCCCTCACCGTGACTGGGCCCGTGCCCGGGTCGAGCGAGAAGTCGAAGCTTCTCAGCGTGAACGATGTGTCGACGCGTGCGGTCGTGCGAATTCGCGCGGCGGTGTCCTGCCCCAGAAGCAGCATCTGCAGGCGGCCGTCTTCCTGCAGCTCGAATCCATCATCGGTGGGTGTGGTCTGGCTGACGGTGAAACCGATCTTCTCACCGCGGTAATACACGCCGCGCCACACAGCAGCGGATCCATAACGCGCCAGATCTGTCGCGAGGTTGGCAGATGACGATTGCCCGTACGACCGCGCCACCAGCGTCGCCATCGTCGCGGCCCAGGCTACGAGGACGAGGAGCGCAATCGGCCTCGTGACCGTCCGCGGCAAGGGCCGGAAGAATGTGAACGACACCGATACCTGCTCGGAGTATCGGTACTGGAAATCGATGGCTGTAGTGACCTGACGCGGCTGAACTCGTGCGGTGCGATGGGACGAGAGGGTGCGATGGGACGAGGGTGCGACAGTGCGAGGGTCCAGTGCGAGGGTCCAGTGCGAGGGTCCACTGCGAGAATGCGGCGGTCCGGTGCGGACGTGCGACGGTCGGACCCTCGCACCTTCGGCCCGGACCCTCGCACCTTCGCACCTTCGCCCCGTCGAACCGTAGTTTGCTCTACGCTCTGAACAGCGTCAGTGCAAATCGTGCATCCTCATCGATCCACTGCTCGCCGTCCCGGAACCCGGCGGCCCGTCCTTCGCCGAGCACCTGGTCCGGTTCGTACTTGTAGGAACTCTCTGTCCAGATCCATTCGTCCTGCTCGAATTCGATCTCGAGATCGGCGGCCGAGATTCGCACCAGTTGTCGACGCGTGCTTACCAGGTGCATCTCGATGCGACTCTCCGCCGGATTCCACAGCGCGCGATGCGCAAAGCCGTCCAGGTCGAAGGTACCCCCGAGCTCGTCGTTGATTCGCCGCAGCAGGTTGCGGTTGAAGGCGGCCGTGACCTGGAGCGGATCGTCGTAGGCGAGCTGCAGCATACGCGGAGACTTGACGAGATCCGTCCCGAGCAGAAGCGCGTCTCCCTCGACAAGCGACCCACGAATCCGCCGCAGCATGTCCCGCGCTGCGGGCGGATCGAAATTGCCGATGTTCGAACCGAGGAAGAGCACGAGCCACGCCCCATTGCCGCGATGTGTGGCGAGCCGCGCCAGCCCTTGTTCGTAGGTGCCTTGAAACGTCGTGACGGGAGCGGCGGGCAACGTGGCAAGACGGGCACGAGCGCTCATGAGCGCAGCAGCGGAGATATCGATCAAATGCACGCGCCGAAACCGCTCGCCACCTTTCTCCAGCAGGACCGCCAGCTTGTCGCCGTTGCCGCAGCCGAGCTCCGTGATGTTGAGCGGACGTGGCAGCGACTCCAGCATCTCGCGCGCATGACGCGAGAGCAGCGCGGTCTCCGCTCGAGTCACCCGGTACCACGGCAACCTGCAGATCGCATCGAACAGCGCCGACCCCAATGGATCGTAAAAGTAGCGCGAGGGAAGTTGACGCGGCGTCCGTTGAAGATACTCTGCGACATCGAACACGAAATCGGTCCGAGCCGAAAGCCCAACACCATCCAGCGACAGCAGCATCACGCCTCCCCCGCACAACGGAACGTGGCGTAGACGTAGGGGTAACGCGGCCGGAACCAGTTGCGGAATCCACGTCGTACCAACGTCCGCGCAGTAAGCGGTGATGCTCCCTTCATGACGAAGTGATCACCGTCGAAAAACTCCGCCGAATACTCCGGGTACGTCGGGAGCGGCGCGAAGCCATCGAAGGGACCGAATGGCGTCGACGTCCACTCCCAACCGTTGCCGATCAAATCGTGCACGCCAAACGCGCTCGCTCCGTCCGGATGCGCGCCAACAGGCTCGGGATCCCAGCGCGTGAAATCGAAGTTGCCTGGCACCGGACTGGGGATGGCCTCTCCCCATGGGAGGCTACGCTCGCGTCCTTCTGGCGTACCGAACGCCGCGCGTTGATACTCCGCCTCGGTTGGCAGACGAAGCCGGCGCCAGCGTGCGTAGGCCGCAGCCTCTGCCCAGGTGACGTACACCGGCCACGTCTCCGGCAGCGGAACACGCTCGAACATCCCGCGCCAGAACCAGCGGTCGCCATCGCGCTCCCAGAAAAACGGGTGAGATACTTGAGCCGACTCGATCCACGCCCAGTCGTCCGGCCGCCACCACTGCGGCGCCCGGTAGCCACCTGCCTGGACGAATTCCATGAACTGTCCGTTGGTGACGTTATAGACGTCGATGCTGAACTCGTTGACGTGAACACGGTGCAGCGGGCACTCGTTATCCCACGCGAACACGTCTTCGCGAAGGTCAGTCCCGAGTGTGGCGAACCCACTGCAGATACGCGCGTGGAGGGACAGAGCCGCGTGAGGAGGAGAGAGCGACACCGTGTGATAGCCGCTCGGCTTGCGCTTCAGGGAATACGGGACCTGGTGCCAGATGTATCCGAGTGTTTCCTGATGCATCTCCTCGTGTTCGAGGATGGTCCACAGCGCTCGCGCCTGATCCAGCATCGGATCGCCAGGGCGGTCCAGGTCAGCTGAGGCGATGGCCTGCTCGATCAGTCGATCGGCGGCCTCGACATACTGGTGGACTTCAGCTCGCGACGGCCACGCGGGGTTGCCGCGCGCGATCGACGTCGCCTCGCTTTCGGGATCGATCCCGCGCGCGAAAATGTTCTCCAGGTGCTCGTCGATGCCGGGACGTCCGAGCGCTTTCTTGATCAGCGTGTTGACCGAAAAGGCGGGAATGTGCCCCTCGTAGAAGATGACGGGATTGCGAAGCGAAATCGGACGCTCGTAATAGACCGATTCGTCGAGCAGGTCGAACAGCGCGCGCGTCCGGCGTCGATTCGTAGCGAATCGCTCGAGAGCGCCGGCTCGATCGAGCATCGTGGTGGGCCCAAGCTGAGGCATCGCACATCACCTCGAATCTCCGAGCTTACTACGGCGCGTCTAGACCAGCCGCCTTGACTTGCTCGAATAGCGAGCAGTAGGCTGAGATACACGCGATTTTCCACGTCTTACTCTAAGGTCCGCTTGTGTGTTGAGGTTGTCAGCGGGTGTGGAGTAGATGCCTTCCGGCCGAGTCTGGTTACAGTGACGATCACACTCAACGGCGAACGGTTCGAGCTCGACAGTCCGAAGTCGGTGGCGGCGCTGCTGGCGCAGCTCGACATCGATCCACGACGCGTCGCCGTGGAACACAACCTGAACATCATCAAGCGCCAGACGTTT
>Ga0075424_100001657_pt1 | contig 19772 bp, 14 predicted proteins | sample SoiMethybrSBSTD3_FD_75301 | JGI IMG/M metagenome (GOLD analysis project Ga0075424, IMG submission 75301) | Bulk soil microbial communities from a Populus tree surrounding site in Tennessee, USA - Soil MetaG P. TD hybrid SBSTD3 | ecosystem: Environmental > Terrestrial > Soil > Tree plantation... | reverse complement strand
CGGCAAATTCATCAAGAGGGATGATGGTTCCCGGCGGCGCAAATGTGATCCACAGGATGCGCGTGCATCCCGCGGTTACGCGCGTGCGCATCGAGTCCGAAACGGGACTCCCAAACGGCCCTAGCTCATCCACGAGCAGTGGAAAGTTTGCGAGATTCAAGCGGTCACGTCCAATGCCTTCGTAAGATTCGCCCTCTCGTCCGATACGCCATTCAATTGGCGGCTGCAACTTATCCGCGTCGTATAAACCCATCGGCCATAGCATCCTCAAAGAGAAATAATTTACCAGATCCACGACAGAATTGATGACGTACAGCCCTTTTCCCTTTACGGCACGACGCAAGAGCGACTCCGACGATGGCCGGTATCGTGTGGGGTCCAGGCCGGATCTGTGAAAAATGGCGCGAATCTTTTTAACGACCGGAAGTTCTCCGAGTGCCACATCTTTGTATTCCCGCGCACAGTTATCCGCAAGCTGCGCAAGGATTGCTCTCAGCTCTTCAGGCGAGTCCTGCACCGATAGCCCCTCGATTTGGAGGATCCCCAATGCCGCAGCACCGTCGAATTCTTTTGCGATGCCGATCGTATGGAGCATCAGCACCGATTATATGCGGTTCGGTTGGAAGATCGGATAGAACTAGGTACGAAACGAGTCTGTTAGCTGCTGGTTTGGGTTTTGAAGTCGAAACAGACGTTCTTTCCGCTGGCGACGTCGCTGACGCAGATTTTCGCGAAACTGATAGCTATGGCTTCCACAGGCTCTCGCGCCGTCTGCGTTCCGGCAATTTGATAGCTAGACATCACAACATCCGTCAGCACGACAGTCATGAGCGTTTCCTTTTTATCTTGTTGCACGAGAGTCAAACTCGGGAAGTGCTTGCTTGTCGTAACAGCTCCGAAGAGCGCCGGAGTGCAGTCGTCGAATTTCTTTTGAATATTCAAATCGCTAACATTCGCCTGACCAATTCCTTCGGCGTTAATCGTCCCTTTGGCGATCGCTGCGCCAAAAGACCAGGCGTCAACACTAAATATTCCTGAGCCCAACGGCGTCGTGCACTTTAGGTCCTCCGCGATCACGGTGATAAAAGACTGCGGTGGTTTCGACTCCTGTGCCCGAGCCGCGGTCGACGTAAACAGGGCATACACCACGGCTAAAAGGCTGATTCTCCTCGTCATAATTCTCCTGTGCAGAAGGCTTCGATTTCTTAAGCTGAGAGTCTAGGGTCAGGACATTCTCAACGCAAACGGGGAGAGCAGAATTTAAAATTGGACGATTCCTGCATCTCAAATTCGAAATCCGAAACTTGAAATTGAACGCGCAGTCCAATCCCCAATTTCGGATTTCGAATTTGAGATGCAGGAATCGTCCAATCTTTACTGAGCTTCCTCGGACGGCGCCACTGGGAGCATGATGTAGCCCGATGCTCCAGTTTTCGCAACCTGGGTGAAAACAACTTCAATGGGACGATTGTCACCTGCTGTATGAAAAATGATCGGTTTCTGGATGCCCTGCCTGCTGATCGGCAACATCCGCGACTCCGCGCCGAGCTGTAGCGTAGCATCGACTTCTTGCTTGCCGACGTCAGCGCGGCCGATTCGTAAGAACATGCCGGGAAAGATCTCTTGAGTCCTGCGAAGCTCCAGATCAAAATCGATCCGTTTGAGGTCAGTCCGGTTTGCAAGAGCGTTGATTGCTGCTTGATGTGAAGCAGATGCTCTATCAAGGGCGGCTAGGGTGTTTGCACGCACCCGTAGTTCATCTTGAAGCTGCCTGATTTTTTCTGAAGACACGGAAGATTCTTCATGCATTTGCGCGATTTGCGTCTTTAGTCCGGCGATCTCGTCCCGAAGTTGATTTACGACTTCAATCGATTCACGCTGATTCGATTCAACTCCAGACAGACGCGATTCAACTGCCCCGATATCCTTGCCGAGGTCTTGCCGCGTTCGGCGTGCGAGCTCGGCGGCTGCCGCCTCTGCCTCAGTTTGAGCATCGTTGATAGTGGACTGCAGATCGTCCACGCGACTCTCGAGCGCCGGAATGCCTGCCGCGGTCTTGTCGAGTCGTGACTCAGCGGAAGCCACGCGTTCGCCTAGCGTATTCTGAACACTGCGAAGATTATTCAGTTCCGCCTCAGCTTTTCTCTCGTCTCGCAAAATGGGATATGCGAACCAGGTAGCCGCCACCAGCACTACAAACAGGATCGCTACCACAAAAGATAATATTGTTGTTCGCCGTGCGGTCTCCGCAGTATGCAGCATATGTCCTCCAATTTCTCGAAATGAGCAGTTCACTTGCCACAATGTGGCACACACTCCGAGAGTGGTACCCGACTACCATTCTCTTGGCTACTTTAGCGGCCGACGAGATTGGCAATCGCCTTCACAAGTTCGCGCGGCTCGACGGGTTTCGGTACGTGTAACTGATAACCTGCCGCCAGTATTCGCGCTCTATCTTCTTTTCTCGCATAGGCCGTTAGCGCCAACGCGGGAATCTGACCTCCCTGCTCGGGGGAACGAGATCGTATTCTATCTATTAAAGCGTATCCGTCCTCAACGGGTAGGCCGATGTCGGATATCAATACGTCCGGCCTCCAGGTATCCATTGTTTGCATGGCTGCGGTTACCGACGTTGCGGTTCGAACATCAGCCCCACTGCGCTCGAGGATTGTCATAATGATTTGACGTGCATCGAGTTCATCGTCAACCACGAGAATTCGTAAATCTTGCAGTAGCCGGCCTTCCGACAGTCCACCCTGTTGAGCCAGTTTGTTTCGCTCGTCGGATCTTACAACCGTGCCCGTCTTATCAGCCACAGCCAATAACGGTAGTTTCACGGTAAAGCTCGCCCCTTCTCCCGCGCCAATGCTTTCTGCAAGTACTGTTCCGCCATGCAACTCCACCAAGTCACGTACAATGGCCAAACCCAGCCCGAGCCCCTTGTGTTGTCTTGTCGTGGTTCCGTCAGCTTGTCGGAATCGATCAAATACCCAAGGCAAGAACTCCGGATCGATGCCCGGCCCGGTGTCCCTTACCTGAACTACGGCCGAGCTGTGCAAACGCGTAACCGAAACTTGGACAGTCCCGTCACGGGGAGTGAATTTGATCGCATTGGAAAGTAAATTCCAGAAGACTTGCTTCAGTCGATCAATATCTCCGGAAACCACGCATGGCTGGGTATCGAGACGGAGTTCCAGTCGAATCGATTTCGCCTGTGCCGCCAGGCGAACACTATGCACGGCCGCTTTGATGACCAGAGCCAGTTCGACGGACCGCACATCCAAACGGAGCTTGCCCGTTATGATCCTTGAAACATCCAGCAGATCATCGATCAAGCGGCCTTGCGATTTCGCGTTACGAATGATGGATTCGAACGCCTGTGGATACTTGTCTGGATCGACTTCCCCAGTGCTTAATAAGCGGGCCCAACCTACGATAGCGGTGAGCGGCGTACGGAGCTCGTGGGAAAGTGTCGCGAGAAATTCATCTTTGACGCGATTGGCTTCCTCCGCTTCGTGTCGCGCCAATTGCTCGGCAGCAAGGAACCTTGCACGTTCTTCTTCAGCGTGCCTGCGTGCCGTGACGTCCAAGACCAGCGAAAGCACCGATTCAAGTTTGCCCCAACGGTCACGTAGAACGGAGTTGTACCATTCGCAATGCAGGACAGCTCCGCTTTTTGTGTAGTTCCGGTTTCGCGAAACGCCCTGCTGTTCGATACCACTTTGTTGCCGCGACGTTAGTTGTTCGACCGTATTTAAATCATCACTAAAAACGAATCGCCAATCGCCGATGCGCCTGCCAATGACCTCGTCAGCCTTCCAACCAAAGATCTCCTCAGCCGAGGAAGACCAGCGGGAAACTCTGAAATCCGCATCCCACTCGATAACCGCCAACGGCGTGTTTGCGACATGGAAAGACAGTTTCGAATGAGCTTCGCTGAGCTGTTCCTCGGCTACTTTGCGTGCCGTGATGTCGCGAATATTGCACTGAATAACGACCTGGGTGCCTTCGGTGTATAGATTCAGGACGCATTCCACATTTCGTTGATCTCCCCGCTTCGTGACGAGTGTCAGATCGTCAAAACGGATATCGCCGTCTTTTCGCAGGATCTCAAGAGTCTCTTGATTCGCCTTTGAATCCTTGAACAGTCCGATCTCCCACATCTGCCTGTTCAAAAACTCATCGCGACTCCAACCGACAAATTCCGCCATGAATGGATTTACTTCGGTGATTCGTCCGGTGGCTGCATCAAGAATGAGTATTCCGTCCAGGGCTGTCTCGAACAGGCGTCTGTATCGCCCTTCCGAACCCAACAGCCGTTGTTGCGCCGCCACTGCGGCTTCGGACCTGTTGCTCTCGTCGCTCATGTCGAATTGCGCTCATCCTATGCCTGCAGCGAAACGAAATCAATTTAGCAAATTTAAGACCTTACAAATTGTGACCGGATCTGACCGCTGGCGGGGGCTACACTTACGTCGTGATACGGGAATTCTTCGGGCCTGGTGGAGTGTTGGAACAGCGGCTGGAGGACTACGAGTTCAGGCCATCGCAAGTGCGGATGGCCGAGGCCGTGTACCGGGCCCTCGAAGAACAAAATCACGTCATCATCGAAGCCGGCACAGGAACAGGAAAGACACTGGCTTATCTGCTGCCGACGCTGCTCCACGGCAGAAGAATTCTCGTCTCCACCGGAACAAAGACACTTCAAGATCAGATCTTCTACAAAGATATCCCTCTGCTCGAGGCTGTCCTTGACCGGCCGATAAGAGCTGCATATTTGAAGGGCAGAAACAATTATCTGTGCCGGCTGAAGCTCGAGACACTTCACTCGGAAGGATTGTTCAGCCCGCGCGAACTCCGGACGTTTCAGTCAATACTTGATTGGGCAGAGCAGACCGAGACCGGCGACCGTGCGGAGCTTGGATCCAGCGGTGATGATTCAGAGCTATGGTCACGTTTGGATGCAAGGCGGGATCGATGTTTGGGCACCAAATGCAAAGACTACGATCGGTGCTTCCTCACGCTCGTGCGGCAGAAAGCGATGGAGTCCGATATCGTCGTGGTCAATCACCATTTGTTCTTTGCTGACCTTTCGATTCGAAAATCCGATGTCTCTGCGATCTTACCCGACTATAGCGCAGTCATCTTCGACGAAGCCCACGATCTCGAAGATATTGCGACCGACTACTTCGGGTTCCACGTCAGCAATTTTCGACTTTCAGATTTCATTCATGATGCCAACAAGCTCGAAATCGATGTCACACCGCTGTCACGGGCATCGGATCGATTCTTCAATCACTTTGCATTGCTGCGGGACGGCCGGCATCCGATTTCCGGGCTCGAGGGCATCGATGGACTGATCGGCGCTCTCCAAGATGCACGCCACACCATCAAACAAAAGAAAGACTTCTCCGGCGAATATGAAACTATGGCGCGCCGTGCCGGCGAGCTTCAGGTCGAGCTAGAAATCTTTCGAAGCGGCGACCTGGAAAATTATGTTTCCTGGATCGAGCGGCGAGATCGCGGTGTTTTTTTAGAAGCCTGTCCCATTGACGTCTCCGGCATGTTGCAGGAGAGCCTGTTTGCCCGCATTCCAACATGTGTTCTAACTTCGGCGACGCTCACTGTAGGGGATTCATTTGCATACATGCGTACTAGGCTTGGATTCCGTGAGGGGCGTGAATTATCGCTTGCAACGGAGTTCAATGTGCGTAAGCAGGCCCTTTTATACGTACCCAGGGCAATGCCGGACTACCGCCATCCGTCATATCTGGATCGAGCGGCTGAAGAGATTCGCAGCGTTCTACGGGCCTCGGAGGGCCGGGCCTTCGTGCTCTTTACGAGCTATCGGCAAATGGAAACGTTATACGAAATACTCAGGCATGATCTTCCTTATCCATGTATGGTTCAGGGCAAGGGAGGCGGCAAAAGCCGCTTGCTCGATCAATTCAAAATGACACCACACGGAGTACTGTTCGCCACGGCCAGCTTCTGGCAAGGTATCGATGTGAAAGGCGACGCTCTCAGTGCCGTGATTGTGGACAAGCTACCGTTTCAGGTGCCATCCGACCCTCTCGTCGCCGCGCGCACCGCGCATATTCAACGCGGGGGCGGCAATGCATTCGCTGAATACCAGGTTCCGAATGCCATCCTCCGCCTGAAACAAGGTTTTGGCCGTCTGATCCGTTCTTCAAGAGATCGCGGCATTCTGGCGGTTCTCGATGGTCGCTTGAGTACGAAATCCTATGGCAGGCTTTTCATGGAAAGCTTGCCGGAGTACGAGGTAACGAACCGGATTGAGGACTTGGTCGCGTTCATGAGCAACGTGCGATTGTAGGCGCGGTCTATGGAGCGATAAGTAAACCTTGTACACGCTGTGCTTCTTGTGGTTCCTTTAGAAGCCGATGCTTCGCCGACCTCTTTTCTGGATCATCTTCATTGCCGTCTCGATTGCTGCGGCAATTTTCACGATTCGAAATTTCTCCACCGCATTTCCACTCGTGGCGATCGACCTTCGGATGGATCGTGAAGATGCGATGCGAACGGCGCGCGTACTTTCTGAAAAAAATGTGTGGCCGCCCAACGCGTTTGATGAAGCGGCCGAGTTTAGTGCCGATCAAGAAGTTCAAAACTTTATCGAGCTCGAGGGGGGCGGCAAGTCTGAACTTGCGAGAATCCTCAAAGAAAAAATCTTTGCGCCGTACACATGGCGAGTTCGCCACTTCAAAGAAGGTGACGCTCACGAAACGCTGGTGCGTTTTACGCCTGAAGGGAACGCTTACGGTTTCCGCCTAAAGTTACCCGACCAGGAGAAAGGCGAGAGCAAACCGCGGGAGGAAGCGCAGCGCATCGCCGAGGCAACAGCAAGGGCGGACTGGAATATTGATTTTGGACGGTACCAGCTAGTCGAAGCTTCACAGGATGTACGTCCAGGCGGCCGCACCGATCACACTTTCGTCTATGAGCGCCAGGACGAACGCATTCGAGAAGGACGCTACCGGCTCCGCCTTGTGGTGGGAGGCGATAAACTCACGGAGCTAACGCACTTCGTTCAAGTTCCCGAGGCATTCACAAGGCGCTACGAGCAGATGCGGTCTGCCAACGATGCAATCAATGCCGCATCCAGCATTGCAGTATTTTCGATCTACATTCTTGGTTTCTGCGGGATCGGTTTGTTCTTCATGGTCCGTCAGCGCTGGGTTCTCTGGCGGCAACCCGCGCTTTGGGGCGTCTTCATCGCATTGCTCATGGGCCTGCAACAGCTGAATTCATGGCCATTGGTTTGGATGGGCTACGACACCGCCGTTTCCGCTAGCGGCTTCGCTATCCGGCAAGTGCTCACGGCCGTGGGAATTTTTGCAGCGTTCGCGGTACTGCTGACGATTTCATTCATGGCGGCGGAAACGCTATCGCGGCGAGCATTTCCTCATCATATTCAGTTCTGGAAAGTCTGGTCCCGGCCCACCGCGTCCTCCCATCCGGCGTTCGGACAAACACTCTCTGGCTATCTACTAGTTGCACCCTTCTTCGCATACGAAATCGTTCTCTACTTTTTTGCGCAGGGAAAACTCGGGTGGTGGACACCGTCGGACACGCTCGTGAATCCGGATATGTTCGCCAATTTCCTACCATCCTTATCCGCCATAGCGCAGGCTGCGCAGGCCGGATTCTGGGAGGAGTGCCTGTTTCGCGCGGCGCCCCTGGCGACGGCGGCGCTCATCGGAGACAAATTCGGCAAACGACGCCTCTTCATTGCAGCGGCCATGGTCCTTCAGGCGCTGGTGTTTGCTTCCGGTCATGCGGGTTACGCGAATCAGCCTGCATACGCACGCGTAGTCGAATTAATCATTCCCTCCTTTGCGTTCGGCACACTGTATCTCCTATTTGGACTACTGCCGGGAATCGTTTTGCATTTCAGCTACGACGCCGCATGGATGGCATTACCTCTTTTCGTCTCATCCGGAACGCGAGCTCACATCGAGCAGGTCATCGTCATCCTCGCCGTTCTGGTCCCGTTGTGGGTGCTCATCCTCAATCGTGTCCGATCTGGGAAGTGGAATGAGGTACCCGGCAGCGAGTTGAACGGTGGATGGCACCCGCCTGAGGTACATGCGTCGTTGCCGCAAGAGGTCCCCCTGGCGGCTCGCAGTTCGATATCGCCCATGGTTCTGCGTGCTTTGCCTCTCGCGGGTTTGCTTGGACTGGTTGCCTGGATATTCGCATCGCCATTTCGGACCGATGCCCCTCCCCTTCGAATCAATCGTGCCGAGGCGGAGATGCGGGGGAGGCAGGCGCTGGCCGACCGAAATATCCAACTCGATTCGTCATGGACGCTGCTAGGCCGGGTGGAGGATCAGCCGGGTGAGGCGAACCGGTTTGTGTGGCAGAGAGGCGGCCGAGAAGTATATGGACGACTCCTCGGCGTCTACGTCACTCCACCCGGTTGGGCGCTTCGCTTTGCGAGATTCAAAGGGGATGTTGCCGAAAGAGCCGAGGAATATCACGTTTACCTCGACGGCGGTGGACACGTGTTACGTGTCAGTCACGATCTCCCGGAAGCCAGGCCTGGGAAGAACCTTTCCCAAGACGAAGCGCGAATGCTTGCTCTGCCGGCAGTCGCAGATGCCTCCCACTTTAAGGAAATATCCGCTGAAACGAGCAAGAAGCCGGCCAGAACCGATTGGACGTTCGTTTTCAAGGACACGCTCGACTACGGTCTTCCCGAAGGTGAAGCACGAGCATCCGTCGAAATTGCGGGTGACGAGGTTGCGGACAGTGCGCGATACGTCTACGTGCCTGAAGAATGGTCGCGAAATGAGCGAGCGCGACGGAATCTGCCGACGATATTCGCCGCAATTTGCTCGATCCTAATCATTGCGATTGTGGCTGGGGGCGCGATTGTTGGGGCAGTTTACTGGAGCCGAAAGGGCCAGTTTTCGGCACGAACTTTCTTTGCGATTTTCGGAACTTTGTTTGTCCTGAACGCAATTAACGCGTTAAACAACTGGCCCGCACTGGCGTGGCAAACGTCGACCGCTCAACCGTTAGAACTTCAAATCGGAATTATTTTGGTCACGCTCTTGGTCGTCGCACTGTTCAGCGCTGCGGCCCTTGGCCTGGTTGCAGGTCTGATCGCAGCAAACGAGACTGTGACTTCGGACTTGCCATTTATCCGCAGTCTTGTCGTAGGAGCTTCGGTTGGCCTGGGAATCGCGGGCGCTTCCGCCATCGTGCGTCAGGTGATGCCGTCAACGACGCCTCTGTGGGGTAATCTCGCGCCTGCCTCGACTTTTATACCGTTCATCGCGGGTGCCCTGGGTCCCTTAGGTGCGTTTTTCAATCAGACGCTCACGTTGTTAACCGTGCTTTACCTGGCACACCGATGGCGTCGCGCCGCCGCGTTTTGGATTCTCGTCGGGATTGCGCTCACGGGATCATCCTCGATCGAAACAATCTCTTCCTGGCTGATTGTCGGCGGAACGATGGGTATTCTGCTGCTTCTCGCGGATATACTTGTTTTTCGACAACAGCCCCAGCTGCTGGTGATCACTACCGCAACCCTTCTTGTACTTTCACTTATCCGCGACGGGCTCCAACGCGCTTATCCACTGGCTCTTCCTGCTTCGATTGTCGCCGTCGTGATTGTCGCGCTCGCCGCCCGCTTCTGGTTTAGTGCTACAGTAAGCGCTGAGCGAGCGAAGCAGGTTGCTTAACCTGAAGGTTTAAACATGCTCGAATGGCGTTGAACCGCCAACGAGACCTCATGCGCATCACGGAAATTTTTTTCTCCATTCAAGGCGAATCGACGCGGGCCGGTGAGCCCTGTATATTCGTGCGCTTAACCGGCTGCTCGCTGCGTTGCGTTTACTGCGATACGAAATATTCATATGCCGGCGGCCGCGAAATGACGCCGACTGAGGTGTTCTCCGCGGTGGCCGCTTACCCTGCAAAATTGGTTGAGATCACTGGAGGGGAGCCTCTTGAACAGGAGGAAGTCTATCCGCTCATGACTTCGTTAATAGATCGCGGCTATTCCGTGATGCTCGAAACAGGGGGCCATGTGAGCGTCGCACGCGTTCCCAGCGCTGTTATTAAAATCATTGATATCAAATGCCCCGGCAGTGACGAATCTCATAAGATGCACTGGGCCAATATCGACCTCGCGGCACCTCACGACGAATTCAAGTTCGTCATTTCGTCCCGCGCAGACTACGAGTGGTCGAAAGGCATCTATTCCGACAAGCTTCAGCAACGGCAAAATCCCGTATTGTTTTCTCCAGCTCATGATGATCTGCCGCCGGCAGAATTGGCCAAGTGGATTCTGGAGGACGGTTTACCAATCCGGCTTCAGCTTCAGATTCACAAATACATCTGGGGAGCCAATGTACGCGGGGTCTAACCCTTTGACTTTCTATCGCTGACCTTAATAAAATCCGAATCTTGACCGGCCCTGAACGGCTGACTCAAGACACAAATTCCAATGGACCAAACGTCTCATAAAGCCGTGGTTTTGATGAGCGGTGGCATGGATAGTTGCGTCACTGCATCCATCGCCAGCCAGACATATCAGATTGCGGCGCTGCATGCCAGTTATGGCCAACGGACCGAGGCCCGTGAGCTTAGATCTTTTCACGCCGTTGCTGATCACCTTTGCGTAACCGATCGGCTGGCCGTCCAGCTCGGTCATTTTCGGACGATTGGTGGCTCTAGCCTGACGGACCCGCGCATGGCAATTCGGGAAGCGGACCTGGAGAGCCGGGAAATCCCCAACACATACGTTCCCTTTCGAAACGCACACTTTTTATCGATAGCGACCTCCTGGGCGGAAGTGCTCGGAGCCAGTAAGATCTTTATCGGAGCAGTTTGGGAAGATAGTTCCGGATATCCGGACTGTCGACCGGAGTATTACGAAGCGTTCAATCGAGTCATCAAGGCGGGAACCCGTCCTTCGACGAATATTACGATTGAAACACCGCTGATTCATCTATCTAAGCGCGAGATCGTCCAAAAAGGCGCCGAGATCGGGGCGCCTTTCCACTTAACGTGGTCTTGTTATAGGGATTCCGATGTGGCCTGCGGAGTTTGCGACAGTTGTGCGCTGCGGCTGAGGGCGTTCCAAGAAGCCGGTGTCGAAGATCCCATTGCGTACTGCAATAGACCGGAGTACGCACGTATTTGAATTTTAGTTTTGTTCCAATTCCTGACGGAGGCACCTATGAAGCTAGTTAGTAGAATCCTGCCAGTCCTTGTAGTGGCGATGATGCTCGCCATTCCTGGTTTTGCGCAGACCGGAAACATCTCCGGCAAAGTCGTCGATACCGATGGAAAGCCCGTGACCGGTGCGACCATATCGATTGACCGCCAGGGTATCAATCAACATTTCGAAGTGAAGACAGATAATAAGGGACAGTACCTTCACGCCGGTTTGCCTACCGGGCAGTACAAAGTGAGCGTCATGAAGGATGGGAAACCCCTGATGACAAACGACGCCGTTCGGGTGTCATTCGGCGGAGATACGAAGACCGATTTTGACCTGAAGAATGCAAAAGCTGCTGGAGGCGGTGCCGTCAGCGATGAAGAGCGAAAGAAGATCGCAGAAGAGAAAGCGAAGGCCGATGCAACCAAGGCATCATTCGAAGGTGCGCGTACAGCGCTTGCCGCCAAGAACTACGACGAGGCGATCCGTCTTTTCCAGGAGGCCGCCGAAAAGGATCCAACGCAGCACGTTATTTTCGCTAACCTGGCGGACGCCTACTCTCAGACGAAGAAGTATGATGATTCCGCAGCGGCATATCGCAAGGCGATCGAGCTGAAGCCGGATGAGGCCGCTTATTACAACAATCTGGGAATTGCCCTTGGTAACGGCGGCAAGATTGATGAGGCGACGCAAGCTCTGCAGAAGGCCGCCGAATTAAACCCCGCCGGAGCGGGCCAGAGCTACTACAATCTGGGCGCCGTGCTGACTAACAGAGGCCGCACGAAGGAGGCCGCTGACGCGTTCAAGAAAGCTATCGAGTTCAATCCGCAAATGGCATCGGCTTATTATCAGCTCGGGATCTCGTATTTCGGTTCACCCGACACGATTCCACAGGCCATACCGGCTCTTGAGAAGTTCCTTTCGATGCAGCCGACTGGGCCCGACGCTGACGCCGCGAAACAGCTGATCGAAGCAGCGAAGCAGCAAGCTCCGACGGGATTCAAGAGTGATAAAGCCGTTGCTGACGAGAAGGCAGCTGCCGAAGCTAAAGCAAAAGCGGATGCCGCCAAGGCAAAGAAGAAGAATTAGCAGCGTTACAACTGTAGGGGCGGCTTACGACCGCCCTCGCGCTCGTAACGCCCCTACAATTTGATGTTCACCTCGCGCAATATTCACTTTGCCCTTCTGGGCATTATTCTCGGCTCGACTTTCGGCTATATCTACGCCTTCTATCAAGTTCAAAGTTCCATGCCCCGCACCTTGCCTTCTCAGCAAAGCTCAAACGTGCCGCAGGGTCATCCCAACGTAAGCAATGAACAACTGCTTGCGATGTTCAAAGAAGCGCTGGCAAAGAATCCTGATGATCCGACGCTGCTGACGAGGTATGCAAACTTTCTCTTCGACCTTGGAAGGTTTAACGAGGCTGTCGAAGTGTTTCAAAAAATCCTCAGTACCCAGCCAAACAATTTGGATGTGCGCACGGACTTCGCCACCGCGCTTTGGAACGCCGGCCAGAAAGATAAAGCGATGGCCGAGTATCAACAAATCCTGAAATCGGATCCAAAGCACATGGCCACACTGCACAACCTCGTCATTGTGCACATGGAAGCTCGAGACTTTGCGGCTGCAGAACAGGTGCTTAAGCAGATGGAACAGATCGACCCGAAGTACGAGGGGTTGGAACCGCTGAGGAAGAGGCTATCGGAGCTGAGGGGGAAATAAAATTGGACGATTCCAGAATCGTCCCAATTTCGAAATTTCCGATTTCCTATTCGATCCTCATCTTGTAGAACGACCGATACACAAACACCATCGAGACAGCGAGAAACACCACCGCAATTGCCGTTGTAAGTCCAACGCCCTGATTCTTCGCCACAGACACGGCAAGATCCACAGCCAGCAAGCCGAATAATGTCGTGAACTTGATGATCGGATTCAACGCAACCGAACTCGTATCTTTGAACGGATCTCCAACAGTGTCACCCACTACGGTCGCTGCATGCAGGTCTGTCCCTTTTGCCTTCAACTCGGTCTCGACAATCTTCTTTGCGTTGTCCCATGCACCGCCGGCGTTCGCCATAAAGATGGCCTGATACAAGCCAAACAGTGCGATCGAGATCAGATATCCAATAAAGAAATACGGTTCGAGAAACGCAAAGCCGAGCGTTGCAAAAAAGACGGTCAGAAAGATATTGAACATGCCCTTCTGGGCATACTGCGTACAGATCTCGACCACTCTCTTCGAATCTTTAACGGATGCCTTCGTCGAGCCTTCTAATTTGATATTCGCTTTGATGAACTCAACGGCCCGATATGCACCTGTACTCACCGCCTGCGTCGCCGCGCCGGTGAACCAGTAGATCACCGCACCACCGGCCAGCAGCCCGAGCAGAAAAGGTGGATTCATGATCGAAATTCTCTGGACAAGTCCCGGATTTAGGCCTTCCGTCAGCGACAAGATAATCGAAAAGACCATCGTCGTCGCGCCGACAACCGCCGTCCCTATCAAAACCGGCTTGGCAGTTGCTTTGAAGGTGTTTCCTGCGCCGTCATTTTCCTCGAGAAACTCCTTCGCTTGTTCGAATTGAGGCGTGAACCCGAACGTGGACTTGACGTCCTTTTCAATCCCTGGGATCTGCTCGATAGTCGACAGTTCGTAAACGGATTGCGCGTTATCCGTCACTGGACCATACGAATCCACGGCTATCGTTACGGGACCCATTCCGAGAAAGCCGAACGCCACCAATCCGAATGCAAACACGGCCGGGGCAAGCATGATTCCTTCAGGGAAAGTATTGCTGAAGAGAAAACCGGCACCCATGAGCAAAAGAATCGCGAGGCCGAGCCAATATCCGCTGAAATTTCCGGCAATAAAACCCGACAAGATGTTCAGCGATGGACCTCCTTCACGCGATGAAATTACGACTTCACGGACATGTCGAGATTCGGTGGACGTAAAAACTTTCACGAATTCTGGGATGACGGCGCCTGCTAGCGTGCCGCAGGTGATGATCATCGAAAGTTTCCACCAAAGGGTTGGGTCACCGGCCAAGTTCGGGATCAAAATGTAAGAGAGCGCAAATGTCAGCGCCACGGAAACAAAAGATGTCAGCCACACCAGTGTCGTGAGAGGTTTCTCAAAATTCATTTTGCTGGCGTTCTGATATTTGGCCTTAGCGATGGCAGCGTTCACAAAATAGCTGAGCGCGGAAGCAATGACCATCAGCACACGCATGCTGAAAATCCAAACCAATAACTGAACCTGAACGTTTGGATCTTTGACCGCTCCGAGAATGAACGAAATCAGTGCGACACCGGTTACGCCATAAGTTTCAAAGCCATCGGCAGAAGGACCTACCGAATCGCCGGCGTTGTCTCCGGTGCAGTCCGCAATAACACCAGGGTTCCGCGCGTCGTCTTCTTTGATCTTGAATGCAATCTTCATCAGGTCCGACCCGATGTCCGCAATCTTGGTGAAGATGCCGCCCGCCACACGCAGCGCAGCCGCGCCGAGCGACTCGCCGATCGCGAATCCGATGAAGCACGGCCCCGCCAAATTGCCGGGAATAAACAGCAAGATACAAAGCATCAGGAACAACTCGACGCTGATCAGAAGCATTCCAATGCTCATGCCGGCTTCGAGCGGAATGAAGTAGCAGGGATACGGTTTGCCGCGAAGGCTTGCAAATGCGGTACGGGAATTCGCGAATGTATTTACTCGAATTCCAAACCAGGCGACCGAATAACTACCGAGAATACCGATTACACTGAATATCAGAATTACGAACACCCTGAAGGCCTCGAGGTGCTGAAGCAAGCCAAAGTAAAAAATGATGGCGGTACCGATGAAGACCTCGAGGATCATCAGAAATTTGCCCTGCGTTTGCAGGTAGGTCTTGCACGTTTCGTAAATGAGTTCCGAAATTTCCCTCATCGACGAATGGACGGGCAAGTTCTTCAACCTTTGATAGATCGTTAAACCGAAGATCAGTCCCAGGAGCGGGATGATCAAGCCGGCCATTAGCAACACCCGACCGTTGATGCCGTTCAAAAAACTCGCCTGCGCGAGGTCTGGAACAACCAGATTCACCTCACCGCCGCGATTTTCCGGCTCTGGGTTTTGCGCAAATATTGGCAAAGTGGCCGCAAGGATTAGAAAGAGTGTCAGGCACGTCAATACGTGGGCACGCCTGAATAAAGGCATGTCGTGAAATCCTCCGCTCGGGAAATTACAGTTTTCTCGGGTCGAGCCAATCCCGAAGTGCGTCACCCAAAAAGTTAAAAGACAAAACCGTCATGACCAGCGCAATCGACGGGAATATGACCATGTGCGGCGCATCAAATAAATGATTTCTGCCATCATTCAACATGGATCCCCAGCTCGGCGTGGGAGGCGCAATACCCAAACCAAGAAAACTCAACGATGCTTCCGAAAGTATGGCGACGGCCATTCCGATGCTGGCCTGAATCAGGATTGGCTGAATGATGTTCGGCAAAATATGACTAACAAAAACTCTCGGGCTGGATGCCCCCAAAGCCCGCGCCCCCTCAACAAACTCGAGAGTCTTAACCTTCAGAACTTGACCTCGAGCCAGTCGTGCATATCCAACCCAGCTGACGACGACCAAAGCAAAAATCAAACGATCGAGACCGGGGCCCAGGAAAGCCACAAGCGCAATCGCCAAGAGAATTCCGGGGAAGGCCAACAGAGAGTTAATGACCACCACCGTTACAAATGTATCCAACCAGCCACCGATATAACCGGCAAACCCGCCAATCGAAACGCCAACTATGACCGACAGCAGAACAACCGTCGCCCCTACCCGCATGCTGACGCGGGTACCTACAAGAATGCGAGAGAGAATATCACGTCCCAACTCATCGTTTCCAAATGGATGCCTCCAAGATGGCCCGTCGAGCCGATCCATTAACTTCTGGCTGGCAGGATCATAAGGTGCTAGCCAGGGCGCGAAGAGCGCTGCGACCGTTAAGCTTAGGACGATAATGAACCCTGCCAGCGCGAGCTTGTTCTTCCGGAAAAACTCAGTCATATCGAATGCGCGGATCCACCACGGAATAGAGGAGGTCAGTTGCCAGATTGATAAAAATGTAAGTTAAAGCAATCGCCAAGATGCATCCCTGGACAAGCGGATAATCTCGAGCGTTGATGGCTTGCACGGTCAGCCGCCCCAACCCGGGCCAGGAAAAGATGCTTTCTGTGATGATCGCGCCGGCAAGCAGCATTCCAGCCTGGAGGCCGAGCACGGTTATAACTGGAATCAAACCATTCCTTAGCGCGTGTCCGAAAAGCACCGCACGTTCACTTAGTCCTTTGGCGCGTGCCGTGCGAACGTAGTCTTGCCGGATCTCTTCCAACATTGAACCTCGCACCATCCGCGTCGTCGTCGCGGCAAGACCTCCTCCTAAAGTGAGTGCCGGCAGGATCAGGTGCGAAAAACCATCGCGACCCGACACCGGCAGCAATCCGAGGGTAATCGAAAACAGGAGAATCAGCATGGGCCCCAGCGCGAAGTTCGGAAGTGAGACCCCGAGCAACGTAGCAAAACTGATGAAGCGGTCCTCGGCGCGACCTCGCCGGATAGCTCCAATTACGCCGAGCGGAATGGAAAAAATCAGTGAGAAAATTGTAGACGCTATTGCGAGCTCGATTGTTGCAGGGTAACGCGACAATACGGATTGGGAAACCGGCTCTTGATTCCGAAACGAAGTGCCAAGATCGCCATGAAGCACACCAAGCATATAAGTGCGATATTGCTCCATCACCGGCCGGTCCAACCCGAGCTCGTGGCGCATCCGTTCGACCTCCGTAACAGACGCACCTTCGCCAAGCATTTGCGCGATAGGATCGCCCGGAACCATGTGGATCAAACCGAATACCAGCGTTACGACGATCCAAACGACAGGTAGTGTCAGCAGCAGTCGCCGCAGAATAAAAGCGAACATAAGAAAACGAAGTATAACGTGAGGCGGTTTAGAACAAGAGAGGGGGGTGGGAGCCCCGTTTCCGGGGCTCCGCGGGGGTTTTGAAGGGGGAAACCAAGCTAAACGTGCCCTAACTAATGCAACGGGTGTACCAAACTCTGATTACAATGAATCCAGTAGCTTACGTAGACTACAGCTTCCTCAGTCTCCGGAAATTGACATTCTTTGATGTTCCAAGTAGCAAATTTTGACATTCCTTGGATTTCAAAGGAGAAAACATGCGATTGATGATCAGACCAAGCATTAACGGCAGCTTGCATTTACTTTTTTAACTTCGCCTGTTTTCGAATTCGTGACGATATTGCCAATCCCTCCTGCGCGCTGTAGGCTAACAGGATTAGCTTGTGGAGAAATCTTGATGAAACTTTTCATCTCTTTGTTCCTGACTCTTTCGGTACTTAACGGAGTGTCTCTTTGCGCCCAGGGAGCGCAGGGACAGCGTGGGGGCCAGGGACAACGTGGTACCCCCGCTCCAGCCCGTCCGACTCCGCGCTTACCTGACGGCCGGGTGAATCTCGGACCACCCACCGGTGAAACCGGGATCTGGACACCCCCTGGAATTGTTCAACTCTACATTTATCCGAACAGCGTCAATCGCGCGAGTCCGGGCAGTGCCTTGCCAGACGCGATCAAGGCTGAAGACGTTCCGTTCCAGCCTTGGGCGCGGGCACTTCACGATGCTCGTGAGGCAAACTTCGAAAGCGACGAACCGCATACCCGCTGTAAGGCTTCGCCTGGGCCACGGCAATTCATTACACCTTATGGAGTGGAATTCGTAGACTCGCCCGAAAGTGGCCGCATGTACATCTTTGATATCGGGGGACCACACACCTTTCGAACCATTTATATGGACGGCAGGCCGCATCCAAAGGATATCCAGCCAAGCTACTACGGTCATTCCATCGGAAAGTGGGAAGGCGACACCCTCGTCGTGGATACCATAGGGTTCAGCGAAAGGGTTTGGATCGACCGTGAAGGATCGCCCACGACGGATCGGCTCCATCTGACCGAGCGGTTCACCCGGACAGACATGAACACCTTGAAGTACGAAGTGACCGTCGACGATCCGGCTGCCTACACGGCTACCTGGACGGGCGGTTTCATGCTTCGCTGGAGTCCCAACACCGAACTCTTCGAGTATGTCTGTCAGGACAATAACCGGTCACCCGAAGGTATGGTGGGCGCGGGAAATACGATCTCGCGCACAAGTGAGATTGCGCCGTGACTCTCTACGCGCGGTCGCAGACCGCGCCTACAGAGATCACATAGTCTAGCTTTCGAATTCCACAACTAAGCTGGTATATCGAGCAGTCATCGCAGCATTGCAGAAGTAATCGGCCTGCTTTGCAGAAGCCAGACTTTGTCTCCATCGGCGGCCCACTCGATATCTTGAGGGCCGCCGAAAAACTCTTCGCAGCGAAGTGCCAATTCGAACAGGGATTGAATTAGACGATCATCGAGGCAAGGAAGTCGTCTTCGTGCAAGATCGACTTCGACAAGACAGGTTCCGTCGATTGCCGGTACGACCGCAATGTCCTTATTCGAAATTTTCGCTGTAAGGATCTGGCCGTTGCGGGAAAGTACCCACTGGTCTGGGATGACTGCTCCACTGACAACTGCTTCGCCCAGGCTCCAAGAGCCCTCGATCACGATTTGGCCGCGACCGCCAATTGGATCGTTCATGAAAAGAACACCGGAAGCGTCCGGCACGATCAACTGCTGAACGATAGCCGCCATACGAATGTCCCCCGGTATTCCTCGTTTGCGGCAATAAGCTAGTGTAGCGGGCGCCTCCCGGGCGGCCTGAATTTCGTTTAAGGCCTCAATGACGCCTTCCGGCGTGCAAACGTTCAAACGAGTTGGATAGATGCCTGCAAAAGACGCCCTGGACAAGTCCTCTTCCACGGCGGAAGAACGGACCGCAACAGCGCGCGTTTGAAGTCGTCCAACCGCCTCATCAATTTCAGTGATGGTCAAACGTGAGAACCCGTCAACACTGATGCAAAAACCGGGCGGGACAGGAAAACCGGCGCGTGTAAGCAGAGACAAATTTGAACCCTTAGTTCCTATCGCCGCGGGGCCGGCTTGCTCATTGAGCCAAATGATCATGAACGCACCGCCACGAGGCCGAGTTCGCCATCGACCATTACCGGAGCGCCGTCCGGAATCAACGCGGTTGCGTCGTTCGTGCCGACAACAGCGGGAATCCCAAACTCCCGCGCAATTATGGCGGCATGGCAAAGAGCGCCTCCACGGTCCGTCACGACTGCACCGATTGTAGGCAGTATGACGTTATAGGCCGGAGATGTCGTCCTGGCCACGAGGACATCCCCATGCCCGAGCTTCCCGAAGTCGGCGGGACTTCGAATAATTCGTGCAAAGCCTTCGTACCGGCCCGGACTAGCGGCAAGGCCCTGAACGAGGAGAGACCAAGGCCGATGCAAATCGCTGCCCCCGCGGCCTTCCATTTGTCCGATGTAAAACATAATTGCCGAAGTGACACGCGCGCATTCAACGCCGAGGACATCATCGGGAGTCGGTGGTTCTTTTTCACCGAACGTCGAGGCAGATT
>Ga0075424_100001656_pt1 | contig 19775 bp, 14 predicted proteins | sample SoiMethybrSBSTD3_FD_75301 | JGI IMG/M metagenome (GOLD analysis project Ga0075424, IMG submission 75301) | Bulk soil microbial communities from a Populus tree surrounding site in Tennessee, USA - Soil MetaG P. TD hybrid SBSTD3 | ecosystem: Environmental > Terrestrial > Soil > Tree plantation... | reverse complement strand
CCGAAAGCACTCTCTGGCGGAAAAGTTCTTAACAATCGATACGAGATCGTTCGCCGTATTGGCGGCGGAGGCATGGGTGCAGTTTATCTCGCGAAGGATCGCAATCTTGGTGATGCGCCGCGCGCCGTCAAAGAAATGATCGAATCGCACATCGACGAGACGCAGCATGAAAAAGCGATCGCCGACTTCAAACGCGAGTCGTTACTGCTGACGGAACTTGAGCATCCTTCGATCCCAACCGTCTACGATTATTTCTACGACGACAACTCCGAACGTTTTTATCTGGTGATGAAGTTTATCCCCGGCGCTGACCTCGCCTCGCGCCTGCGCGCCACGCCTCAGGGCCGAATCGATGAACCGACCGTAACCGATTGGGGAATTCAGGTCGCAGACGTTTTGTATTACCTGCACACGCGACCGCAGCCGATCATTTATCGCGACCTGAAGCCGGCCAATTTGATGATCGACAGCAACAACAACCGGATCATGCTGATCGATTTTGGCATCGCGCGTTGGGTGAACAAGAAAGAGAAGGGCGTGACGGCCGTCGGCACCATGGGTTATGCGCCGCCCGAGCTGTTCAGTGGCCGCGCCGATGCGCGCGTCGATATTTACAGCCTCGGCGCGACCATGTTTCACCTGTTGACGGGCGCGGACCCGCAGGACAATCCGCTGCTCATTTTTGATTTCACGAAGAATCCGCGGCCGCGTCAGATCAATCCACAGCTTTCCAGCGAAATGGAGCGCATCCTGATGCGCGCCGTCGAGTACAAGCCCGAACATCGTTACCAGAGCGGCGCGGAACTGCGCGACTCCCTGGCGCAGCACCTCGATAAGCTTCGTTCAGGCCAGGTCAGTTACGGCGTGCCGGCCAGCCAACTGGGCGGCGAGACGATGGCCGTCTCGAGCGTCTTTTGCGGCTTTTGCGGTGGCCGCATCGCCGGTGACGACGTCTTTTGCGCGCACTGCGGATCCAAACAGCCGCTGGCCGGAGCCGACTCGAGTTCATCACTGTCGGCGCGCACTACTGCGAAACTGGTAGTATCCGGAACGACTGAACTCGATGCTTCGTTTCTTTTGAACAAGGACAGCAACCTCGTCGGTCGCACCGATCCTTTATCGAACATCTTTCCCGAGATCGACTTGTCGAGATTTGATCCGAACACTAAAGTGTCGCGTCGTCACGCGCGTATTTGGCGCGAAGGCGGCTCGTTCCTGGTTGAGGATCTCGGCTCAGTTAACGGCACGGTAATCAATGATATGATCCACCTCGAGCCGCGACAGCCGCGCGCGCTCGATAGCGGTGACCGCATTCGTTTGGGCGAAACCACTTTGCACTTCCTTCTGGGATGACGGCCGATAAAATTTGATGCAAGCAGCAATGTCGGCCAAGCCTGAAACTGCGAAAGTTTCGCGTCCAACTTCGCGACGCATCGAGCACATACGCGTTCGTTACCGCGCGCCTTTCAATTTGCGCTGCGGCGCGATCCTAATTGATTACATTGTGCTGGCGTTGATTCTGACGTTCAGCACGCTCGTAGCGCGTTTGATGGGCGGAGGCGCACGCCTCGCGGGTGGCACGGCTGAGAACATCGGAATTCTTTTCACGCTCGTCGCATCGGTTTTGGATTTAGGAGTGCTTGCAGGACTGACTGGTAAGACGCTCGGAAAGTGGACGACTGGTCTACGCCTTGAGACTACGGATGCGAACCGACCGGGAATTGGCCGCGCGCTGTTGCGCCATTTCATCGGCTATCCAATTTCATTTTTACTTTTCGGACTGGGTTTTCTGCTTGCCATTGTGAATCCGACTGGCCGCGCACTGCATGACCTGCTTGCCGGCACCGTGGTGATTCGCGAATACGGGGGCACTGCGGTGACAAAGGCGAGACAGCCCAGAAAAATTTAGCGATAGAAACTCCCTCTCCCTCTGGGAGAGGGCCAGGGTGAGGGACGAAGTTAGCGCAGAGTAAGAGAGATTGGTTTGTTTTTCTAATTGGTTTGGGTGGAACGCGTGCCGCTAAGGCCCTCACCTAACCCTCTCCCAGAGGGAGAGGGAACTCTTTCGAATTCATGGCTGAGTTAATCGTCAGATATCCCGATCGAACGGCTGAGCATTTCCCGCTCAACCGTTTGCGGATCACGATTGGCCGCTCGGCGCGCAACGACCTCTGCATTCCCGATCCGTTCGCGTCGCGCGTGCACGCCGAAGTTCGCCACGAAGGGGACGAATACTTTCTTCAAGACCTCGGTTCGGCGAACGGCACGCTCTACAACGGTTCGATTGTCGATTCGTCGATTCAGTTGACGCGTGGTGGGCGTATTCAGATCGGCGAAACGGAAATCGTCTTCAACGATGGACCGTTCCCGCTCAGCAGCGGCGCCACGATGATCACCGACCAGAGCGTGTCGATGCCCGAAGCGACAATTGCTCTGTCATCGGCCGATCGCACGACGTCGGGGTTGTTCCAACAAATCGAAGGCGCGCTTTCCCGTTCGCAGGAATCGGCCGCCCACGAAAAAGTCGAACAGAAAACAGACCTGCTCGCGCTAATCAGCAAAGTGGGCGTCGCGCTGCTTGCTTCGGTGACGCTGAACGAGACGCTCGAACAGATTGTCTCGCTGGTGTTCGAGGCCGTGCCGGCAGACCGCTGCATGATCATGATGCGCGGCAAGAACGATCCCGAATTGAAAGTCGCGGTCGCGCGTCTGCGTGATCGTCAGGGAGATGTCGGCGAGATTCGCATCAGCCGGTCCGTGATCGAAGAAGTCGTTAACCACGGCAAGTCGGTGCTCACCTCAGACGCGCAAGCCGACCCGCGCTTCATGGGCGGTACGGTTGTTTTGCAAGGCGTGCGTTCGGTGCTCGCCGTGCCGCTCGGCGTCGGTGAAAACGTTTTCGGCATCATTTACGCGGACTCGCCCATCGCCGATGGCCGATTCACGGAAGATCACCTGAAGGTGCTGACAACCCTGTCGTCGGTCGCGGCGATTCGCGTCGAGAATGCGCGGTTGACCGAAGAACAATTGGAGCGCCAGCGTCTGGAGCGCGAGTTGGAAGTCGCCAGCGAAATTCAGCAACGTTTTCAACCAACCTCGGCCCCACAGGTGGAAGGCTACGAGCTTCAGGGCATCAGCTTCCCGTGTTACGAAATCGGCGGCGACTACTACGACTTCATTCATCGCGCGAACGGAAATTTGGTCGTGGCCCTTGGCGACGTTTCCGGCAAGGGCACTGCGGCCGCACTGCTGATGTCATCGCTGCACGCCGCCATCCACGCGCAGTTCGAAACGCACGCTTCTTTGGTCGAGACCATCAGCGCCGTCAATCGTTATCTCGTCGAGAGCATTCCCGCGAACCGCTTCGTCACATTGTTCTACGCGGAGCTAAGTCCAAAGACTGGTGAGGTGTCGTTTTTGAACGCCGGTCACAATCCGCCGCTGATCGTTCGCACCGGCGGCACGATGGAACAACTTGCCGCGGGAGGACTACCGCTCGGAATTATGGCCGAGGCAGATTTCCGCGAAGGTCAGACGAAGTTGAATCCCGGTGATGTGCTCGTGATTTATTCGGATGGCGTTTCCGAGGCGGTGAGCCCCACCGGCGAAGAGTTCGGCCCGACGCGTCTGTACGAAGCCGTCGCCCGGAATCTGGACGCCTCGGCCGCCGGCATCCGCGATCGAATCGAATCCGCGCTCACCAAATTTTCACAGGGCACGCCCGCCGGCGACGACATCACGCTGGTGATTGTGAAGCGCCTCGCCGAAGCTTCAGCCGTTGCCGCCGGTGCTGCCAGCTGAGGCTATCTATCTATTGACGACGCCCATGTCGTCGCATATCATCCCGCCGCTTTCGTGACAAAGCGCTCAAAGACGTTGCCCTGCAACGCTTGGGAGTCTCCCGATCATGAGTGCTGCCGACCAGCAAATTTCGCTTTACGAACAAGCGCTGAACACTCTCGCGCAAGCGCAGGATCCTGATTTTTCCGCCGCAGCTCTTCCGGTACTTGTCGCGCGCGACAAGGTGGCCGTCGCTTTGCGCGACGAAACCGAATCGATTAGTCCGGCCGCTGCTGATCTTCTCGTGGCAACCGATCGGCGGCTCGCTGACTTAGCAACAAAGTTCGACGCACTTGTCGGCAGCGATAACCTCGACGCTTGGCGTCAGAGTTTTGTTCCGGACGAGGGAGCATGGTGGTGGAAGCTTAACGAGCTGGCGAAGGCAAAGCAGAACTGGTCCAAACGACTCTTGACTGCAGCAGCGATTTTTCTTGTGACGGGGGCGATTGCGATCTTTGCCGATACTTTTAATGTGCTACGCACTATCGGCGCAAACCCGGTGAGCACGCTCGGAGTTCTGATTGAGGGCGCACTGGCGTTCATTGGCGCGAGTGCTTTCACTGAAGCCGGCCGCAAGTGGCTCATCGACAGATTCTCACGATTCGGAAAACGTACGTTCAAAGGTTGGGCGCGTACCGCTTTGGCGCTGGTAATCTTTCTCGTGACGCTCGGATTTTGGTTTATCGTTCCGGTCGGAGCGGCCTGGTATTTTCACTGGGTAGGCAACAAGTACTACCGCGAAGGATTGTACGAACGCGCGGCAAATTCTTTCCAGCAAGCGTCAACGCTGCGTCCTTACGTAATCTCCTATCATGCGTCGCTCGCTCGTGCCGAGGAAAAATCGACGAACTTTGACAAAGCCATCAGCGAATACAAAAGCCTGTCGGCTCTCTACGAGCGACCGGGCAAGGCAATCGATGACGCCTATTTTTTCGCGGAGTGCGATCTGGTCAGATTGCTGATTTCGCAGGATAAGAATTACCCGCTCGCCGAAAAAACGATCAACAATCTTCAGTCGAAGATCGCCCAGGTTTCAGAACCGAATCGCAGATTGATTCAGTATTATCTGCTGACCTATCAAGGTTGGATCGAGCTGGAGCGAAAGCACTTGAGTACGGCACGGGCAGCGTTCGAAGTCGTGATCAGCAATACCTATGAAGGCCCGACGGCGCAGTATTTGCTGGCCCTTACCCTGGAGCAGCTTAAACAGGACGACGAAGCGAAGAAACATCACCGCAGATTCCTGCAACTGCTCCAGCACCCGCAGCCTGAAGAGATTCCTCTGGAGTGGATCAGTTACGCTCAGGAAAGGACGGTCAACTCATGATAAAGACTCGCGGTAACCGAGCACAAATCGTTGTTCCATTCGTACTTGTGATCACACTTGGGAGTAGCTGCTGGAACCGGCCGACCGATACGCCTCCGCCGGAAAACAAAAACTCGACCCAAAGCTCTCCAAGCCCCACAGTTGACGAGTCGAAATCCACGGATGCAGCAACTCAGCCTGTTGTTGAATCGGATCCCGCCCTGACGGAACACGAAGCTTGGATTCTCTCGATAGAAAAGATCGTGAATCTGACACGCAAGGGATCGAATACGGTGGACGCGATCAAGTTGGGTACATATTTCAACTTGGGTGATCTGCTCGAAGTCGCCCCCGATTCTTCTGCGACGGCTCTGTGCAAAAACGGAACCTGCGTCCTCGGTAATGGAAATTATCATAGCTGCTGCACCGTGCCCTGTCAGAATCAGGTGTCGATGATTCGTCGCGAAGATGCGGGAGAGATGCCGATCATTTTCCGGAGCGATCTGCCGCCGGGAGAACAAGAAAGGCTGGCCATCGCCGAAAAGGGATTGCGTGAACTGAAGCTTGGTCCGGTGACGACGCAATTTCTCATCACAACGCTGTACACGAACTGGAGAATCAAGGAAGCGAATCAGGAATTGGACAAGCTCTCGATCCAAATTGCCAATCCCGAGGCGAAGCAGGAGCTTCAGCAGTTATACACGCCGGCGCTGACGCGCACGGGGAACATGCACCTGAAATACAATCGGGTGGATGATGCGAAGAAAATGTACCAGCTCACTTTAGATCGCAGTTCGGTTGTTGATGATGATCCGCGTGCGCGGGCTGCGGCACACATCGGCCTGGCCCAGACCGATGAGATCAAAGGCGACAAGACCAAGGCGGTCAATAATCTGGAGAATGCTAAGCAGATTTATGTGAAGCAGGGCGACCAGAACGCCGCCGCGGCGACCGACAAGCAGATCGAGAAGACCCGAATCCGAAATATCGACACTATTAAGACGACGCGTCCGTTGGTGCAAAGGTCGCCACAGCCCTAGAAGACGGCGCGCTGCTGTTTCGTCGCTTTGCTGGTAAGACTAAAACGCGGTTCGATACCATCCCGGTTGCCTTCGATGCGCGCCGCCACGTAATCACCGACAAACGGTCCATGCTTAAAGCCATGGCCTGAGCCGCCGCCGACCAGCCAAACGTTCTCTATCTCCGGATGACGATCGATGAGGAAGTCGCCATTCGAAGTGTTCTCGTATTGGCACACGCGACTTTCGCTGACAGGTGCGTCCTTCAACTCGGGAAGTCTACGGGCGAGAAAGCGACGCACTTCGGCCAATCCTTCCGCACTCGCCAAGCGATCGCCGGTGTCTGGATCGAAGGCTTCGCCATGCCGATCGATTGCGACTTTCACGCCGCGGCCTTCGACGTCCGGCAAACCGTAAGCCTCTTCTTTGAAATCAATCCACGCCGGCAGTGCAGCCGGCTTGAAACGAGTTCCCGGTGGCGTGCCGAAATAGAAAACTTCCTGTCGTGTCGGATGAATTCGATTCGCGAGCAAGTCCGGGAACAGTTTCGGCAGCCATGGACCACAAGCGAAGACGTATGCGCTGGCGGACACTCGTTGATCGTCTGACGTCTCCAGGGCGTCGATCCGATCGGCGGTACGCGGTGGCACAACTTGCTGTTGAAAGTATTCGACTCCCGTTTTGATCGCTTCACGTACAACCGCTTGCACCCCCCGTCGCGCGATAAGCACGCCGCTTTCGGGTTCGAAGTAAGCGCCGCAAATTCCGTCCGTGGATACCTGTGGATATCGCGCGTTCGTTTCCGCGAGCGTCAATTCCTCGACCGGGATGCCGACACGGGTCAGCGTTTCAGATGATTGGCGGGGATAGGGATCGCCTTCGTGCTCCAGCCAAAGCACTCCAGCTTGATGAAATAGCGACTCGCCGGCGCGCGCGAAAAGCTCTTTCCAAAGTTGCAGTGACCGCCACGCAGAGCGCGTGTAGATCTCGTCAGCGCCGTAGCCCATGCGAATGATGCGCGATTCGTCGCCGGAACTGGAGCGGCTGTTGCCCGCGCCGTAAGCATCAATGAGCGCGACGCGTTTGCGCGACTGCTGAAGCCGGTAAGCGGTCCAGGCGCCGAAGACGCCGGCGCCCACGATTGCGACATCAAACGAATGTTTTGCTGGCATCGCCGCCGCATTATCAATTTGAAGTTAATGAAAGTAAATGAAATGTGCTTGACTCCACTGGCACGTGTCATTACGCTTGTTTGACTTCGTTGATTCCTGCCGAATCAGCCCCAGTCGTTCGAACTCATGGTCAAAAACGAATTTGTTAACTCAATAAAAGAGAAGCGCGCCCGCATCGGTGTGATCGGCCTCGGTTACGTCGGACTACCGCTGGTGACGGAATTCGGGCGCGGCGGATTTGCGGCAACCGGTTTTGAAGTTGACGCCGCTAAGGCGGCCTCGATCAATTCCGGCGAGTCCTACATCGGCGACGTGCCATCGTCGCAGGTCAAAGAGCTGATCGACAGCAGTCGTCTTCACGCCACCACGGATTTCGACGAGCTGAAGGACTGTGACGCGATCATTATCTGCGTGCCGACGCCGCTGCGAAAAACGAAGGAGCCGGATGTTTCGTACATTTTGGCCGCCGCGGAAGAGATCCAGAAGCGTCTGCGACGCGGGCAGCTGATCATCCTTGAGTCGACGACGTATCCGGGCACGACTGATGAGGTGCTCTTACCGATGCTGGAAGAGACGGGACTGAAACTCGATCAGGACTTCCTGCTCGCGTTTTCGCCCGAACGTGTCGACCCCGGCAATCCTGAATTCAAGACCCACAATATTCCCAAAGTCGTCGGCGGCGTAACTGATGATTCGACCGAAGCGGCGGCAACGCTTTATGGGCAGATCGTGCGCGAAGTTCATGCCGTGAGTTCGGCGCGCGTGGCGGAAGCGGCGAAACTTCTCGAGAACACTTTTCGCGCGGTGAACATCGGCATGGCGAACGAGATGGCGCGGTTGTGTTACGCGCTCGGGATCGACACGTGGGAAGTGATTCGCGCGGCCGCGACGAAACCGTTCGGCTTCATGCCTTTCTATCCGGGTCCGGGAATCGGCGGCCATTGCATCCCGCTCGACCCGCATTATCTTTCATGGAAAGCGCGGCAGCACGGATTCGATTCACGGTTCATCGGGCTGGCGGAAGAAGTGAACTCGCGCATGCCTGAACATGTCGTGCAGCTTGTATCGGATGGACTGAATGACGCGCGCAAAGCCATGAATGGCTCGCGAATCTTGTTGCTGGGTGTTGCGTACAAGAAAGACATCGACGATGTGCGCGAGAGTCCGGCCCTCTCGATCATCGATCGACTGCGGTCTAAAGGCTGCAGCGTTCGTTATCACGATCCGTTTGTGAGCGACTTGACGTTTGACGAGGCGCACGCCGAAGGCAGCGGCGAGCCTTTGTCATCAGTCGACCTCACCGAAGACGAAATTCGCGCGTCAGATTGTGTAGTCATCGTGACCAATCACAGCGGTATTGACTATGCGAGCGTGATCGAGCTGGCGCCGCTGGTCGTTGACACGCGCAATGCGCTGAACGGCGATTTGCGACGAGGGAGTCGCGCGCGGATAATCAGATTGTAAGAACATGGATGAACTTATTTTCCAAGTCGAGCAGGCGGCCGAAGGCGGTTACATTGCGCGCGCCTTAGGTCAATCAATTTTCGCCGAGGCTGAAAATCTTGATGCGTTGCGCGAGCAGGTTCGGGATGCCGTGAGGTGTCATTTTGAAGAAGGCAAGGGGCCAAAGGTAATTAGACTTCATTTCGTTCGCGATGAAGTAATTGCCGCATGAAACTCCCGCGCGATATCTCAGGCAACGAATTAGCAAAAGCTCTCCGCAAATTTGGATACACGGTTAGCCGTCAATCTGGCAGTCACCTTCGATTAACCACAACAGAAGGTGGCGAGCACCATGTCACTATTCCACGTCATGATCCACTAAAACTTGGCACGTTCGCCGGCATCCTACATGACGTGGCCGAGCACTTTGGCATTGAGAGAGATGATCTGCTGAAGCGTATATTTAGTTGATTATCGAATCTTCGGCTGCGTCTTCAATCCGATGAAGCCTTTTGCCACAATCAAGCGAACACTGCGCGGCGAGGTTCGTACCAGCACTGCTGCGCTCGAAGCTGTGCGCCGCATGAATACGTCGTTAATGCAACGGCGTGAGCGGGCACAGCTTGAGCAACTCAATCGCCAGCCCGCCAGATTGACGCCCGAATTCGCGCGGATGTCGCGCGCTGAACTGCTCGCTCATTTCCGCGAACGGCCATCACCAAAGTTCTTTCCCGGTTTCATTGATGCGACGAACACGGCGCGGCTTCAGCGCGAAATATTTCCTGAAGAAACGAATGAGCTTGTGGCGCAAGCTGAACGGATCGCGAAAGATCACTGCTGGCCTCTGCTCGGTTTTGGTGAAAAGTGTTTTGGTGAAGATGAGGTCAATTGGAATCGCGATCCTTTATCCGATTACGAATGGCCTTTGGAGTTTCACGCGGACATCAACCTGTTTCGTGGTGACGGATCGGACGCGCGTGTGCTGTGGGAGATGAATCGCCTCGCGCACCTAATCACTCTCGGTCGTGCGTACGCGCTCATGTCAGAAGCCCGACCGTCAGGGAGGGCTAGTCTCGATAGCGAGTCTTTCAGTCAGGAATTCCTGCGCCACGTCCGAAGTTGGCGTACGCAAAATCCCGTCGGTCGCGGCGCGAATTGGTCGTGCGCGATGGAAGTGGCGTTGCGCGCGATGAATCTGCTGGGCGCTTTCTATCTATTTCTACCATCGCCCCACGTCAACGAAGACGCCCTCGCCGAACTGCTGACGATGTTCGATCAGCATGGCGCGCACATTCGCCGTAACCTCGAGTATTCGCACATCGCCACCAGCAACCATTACATGTGCGACGTCGCCGGGTTGCTGTGGCTCGGCGTGATGCTGCCCGAGCTTCAGGACGCTTCCGAGTGGCGCGAGTTCGGTTTGCGGGAACTCCTCAATGAAGTCGACAAACAGATTTTACCCGACGGCGCCGACTCAGAAAGCTCGACCGGTTATCATCGCTTGAAACTCGAGCTGTTGCTCTATTCGTTTGTGCTCTGCCGCGCGAACGGAATCGAGATTGACCAGAAGTATTGGCAGAAGTTACAAGCGATGGCCGAATACACGCGCGCGTACCTGCGACCGGATGGGCGCGCACCCTTGATTGGCGATTCGGACAGCGGACAGGTCCTGCCGATTGTGAGGCGCGCCGCTGGCGATCACGCGTACGTGTTGTGTTTGGCCGCTGCGGCGCTGCAAGAGGCTGAACTGAAAGTTTCGACAGCGCCGTGCGAAGAATTGGTTTGGCTGCTGGGTGAACAAGGTCTAAGGGATTTCCAATCGCTGCCCGTTGCTTCGCCGATTCGGTCAACAGCGTTTCCGGACGCCGGCATTTACGTTTTGCGCGACGACGATCTCTATATGCTCTTCAACGCGAGTGGCTGCGGGCTTAACGGTCGTGGCTCGCATGGGCACAACGATGCGTTGAGTATCGAGGTTTCGGCCGGAGGCTCATCGTTCATCGTCGATCCGGGTTCTTATATTTACACCGCTAACTTGCGCGAGCGACATTTGTTTCGATCGACGGCCTATCATTCGACGGTGCAAGTCAATGACGTTGAGCAGAACACTACTGAAGAAGCGATGCCGTTCGTAGTCGGCGACGAAGCGCATCCGCGAGTGATCGAGTGGGAAACGAATGCTGAATTTGATCACATGATTGCCGAACACGATGGTTATCGCCGGTTGCCGGGACCGGTGACGCATCGCCGCTCGATCCGATTCGACAAATCAGCTCGCTATTGGTTGATCGAGGATTCGTTTTCCGGTGAAGACGCACACGACTTCGCATTTCGCTTTCACTGCGCGCCCGGCATTGACGTCGAGGTGACTGCTGATGGAAACGTACAACTGTGCGATAAGATTGGCGGCGCACGTTTGTTGATTGCGCCGTTAACCGAAGGCGCGCCTCCCGTGTTGGAACCAAGCTTCGTTTCGACCGATTACGGCGCAAAAGAAGCATCGACGATTGTTTGTTGGTTTCACCGAGGAGGTGTTTCTGCACGCAAACGATGGGCGCTGATTCCTTCATCGGGGAGTGAGGACGAAAGCCGAGTCACCAGACTGATTGTGTCGTTGCGAGCGAGGACTGAGTGAAAGATCTGACGTCTGACCTCTGATTTCCGACGTCTGTTTTTATGTGTGGCATCTGCGGAGTTTGGGAATACGGCGCGGCGCGCGGCAACGTGGGGCGCGAGCTGGTCGTGTCGATGCGCGATGTGATGACGCATCGCGGTCCCGACGACGCGGGCGAGCTGATCTTCGACGACGCGCGCGGCGGATTTGGTTTTCGCCGCCTGTCGATTATCGATTTGTCTGCGGCCGGTCATCAGCCGATGCATGGCTGCACGGATCGAGTCTGGCTGGTTTTCAACGGCGAGATTTACAACCACGCGAATTTGCGCGCAGGGCTCGAGCAGCGCGGCCACGTTTACGCGTCGCACACTGATTCGGAGACAATTCTGCATCTTTACGAAGAGCGTGGCCTCGATTTCGTCCACGACATCGAAGGCGATTTCGGGATTGCGATTTGGGACGCGGAGCGTGAACGACTGGTACTCGCGCGCGATCGCGCGGGAGTAAAGCCGCTTTATTTTCATCAAGCGAATGGCCGGTTCATCTTTGCGTCAGAGATCAAAGCGATTCTGCAACATCCCGATGTCCAGGCCGAGGTCCACGAAGAAGCGCTTTATCACTATCTGACGTTTCTGACGACGCCGGCGCCGCAGACACTTTTTCGCGGCATAAACAAAATTCCGGCCGGCCACATGCTGGTGATTGATCGCGGCGGTGAACCACGTCTGACGCAATACTGGGACGCGCTGCCGCCGGATTCGCCAAGCACTCAAACGACAGAAGTAGAGCATCAGGAAAAGATCCTCGAGCTGCTGCGGGCTTCGATCAAGAAGAGGATGATGGCGGATGTGCCGTTCGGCGTTTTTCTTTCCGGTGGCGTCGATTCGTCAGCGAATGTCGCGTTGATGTCTGAGCTGATGACCCAACCGGTGCGGACGTTCACCGTCGGCTTTCACGATGCCGTCGACTTGAACGAGTTGGATGCGGCGCGCGCCCTGTCGCAACGGTATCAAACCGACCATCACGAAGTGATCATCGGTCGCGAAGACATGGAAAAGTTTCTTCCCGAGCTGGTCTTTCATCAGGACGAGCCAATCGCCGATCCGGTCTGTGTGCCGCTGTACTATGTTTCAAAATTGGCGCGCGATTCGGGAACGATCGTCGTCCAGGTTGGTGAAGGTTCGGACGAGATCTTCGGCGGTTACGACTGGTTCGGGACGTACCTGCGCATCGAAGAACGGTTCTGGCGTTACGCAGAAAAGGCGCCGTTGGCGGCTCGTCGCGCCGCGGCTGCCGTCGGCGTTCCGCTCGCGCAGAAGACTTTGAAAAAGCAGAAAGCGGGCGAGTTGATTCGTCGTCTGGGGGCTGATCAGCCTCTGTTCTGGGGCGGCGTCAGCGTGTTCGACGAAGCGACAAAACCAAAAGTGTTGTCGGCGGATCTACGCGCGCGTTACAACGGCCTTTCGACGCATGACGTAGTGGCGCGCTATCTCGATACGATTGCGACCGCGCGGCCGGGATCAGATTTCGCGGCGCGCATGACCTATCTCGAATTGAAACTGCGTCTGCCGGAGTTGCTTTTGATGCGCGTCGACAAGATCACGATGAGCACATCGGTCGAAGCGCGCGTTCCATTTCTCGATCATCATCTGATTGAATATGCGATGGGTTTGCCGCGCCGGTTGAAAGTTAAGGGCGCGACCGGCAAGCACATTCTGAAGCGCGCACTTGAATCGGTACTGCCGCATGATCTGCTCTACAAACCCAAGCGCGGATTCGGCGCGCCGGCACGCGAGTGGTTCCGCGGGCCAAGGGGCGAAGAGCTGGTGCAGTTGGTGATGAACTCGCGCATTCGCGAACGGAATTTCTTTGACTACAAATTCATCGAACGGCTGGTCGACGAACATCGCAGGGAACAGCGTGACTGGAGCGCCCATCTTTGGTGTTTACTCAACCTGAGTATTTGGTACGACCGCTGGATTGGGTGAGTGTTTGAATCGAACCCCAGCCGCGTAGCGGCAGAATGTTTATAGTTCCGCGTGCTTTCCGCTTTTGCTTTTTCGAATTGAGGAATCCCGGTGAATTCGGGATTCCTCAATTCGAAGGGCGTGGGGTTTAAAAGTGAGTCCTCGGGTCTATAAAGATTTGGTGCCTACGGCACTTTTGCCCTGCAAGCGAGTTGTAACTGAGCGAAAAGCATGACCACTTCCGAATCTGCCACAACGATTTCGCTGGACCAGGAAACGGTGTTCGGCAGTTTCTTGTCGGGCGTGGTCCTGACGTTTGGCACGCGGCTGTTGATGCTGGCGGGAGTATTTGGATCCGGAATTGTTATCGCGCGCTGGTTGGGTCCGGACGGCTTTGGTGTTTACGCCGTCGTCAACGTCACGGTGGCGCTGGCGCTGCAGGTAGGCAGTGCCGGGCTGCCTTCCGCGAACACGTATTTCATCGCCCGCGACCGCGAAACGGTTGGGCCAGTTTGGGCAAATGCAATAGCCTTCGCACTGGTCATTGGAAGTTTGCTTGCGGCAGCAGTACTGGCGCTCGCGTGGCTGCGCCCCTCGATGTTTGGAGGAGTTTCGACCCGTTTGCTCGTGATCGCGGCGATTTCAATTCCGTTTCAACTGCTCTTCATTCTCAATCTGAACGTGCTGCTGGCGCTCGATCGAATCCGTCAGCTCAACTTGTTCGACGGACTGCTTCCCGCGCTGGTCCTGGTCAACGCGGTCGTAGCTCTTATCCTGCTGCATCGGCAACTCACTTTTTTGATTGCATTGAATACGATCGTTGGTAGCGTGTTGAGTCTCGTGCTCATGATTTACTTGCGTAAGATCATTACTCATCAGAAGGATTCACGCGCGCTGCGACCGAACGCGCAGTTGCTGAAAACGATGCTCGCCTACGGTGTAAAGTTTTATGTGTCGATCATGGCCGGCACGATAATCCTGCGGGCTGACTTGTTGATCGTGAATCGTTTTCGCGGCGCGGCCGAGGCCGGTGTTTACGGGATCGCGTCGCAATTTTCATTTCTGTTGTTGATGTTGCCGGGGGTGATTGCGACGCTGCTGTTTCCGCGAGTCGCGGCCACGCAGGACGATCGCGGTGAATTCGCGGTGCTGGTGACGCGTCATACGACCGTGGTGATGTTGATGACGTGCCTCGGCGCAGTGGCGCTGGCTTACCTTTTGCCGTTCATTTACGGAGCAAATTTTGGGGACGCAACGGTCCAGTTATTGATTCTTCTCCCCGGAATATTTCTTATGGGGCTCGAGTCAGTGCTCGTTCAGCATTTCACCGGCACGGGGTTGCCTGCCGCGATTCCATGGTTTTGGGTAATCACCGTTGCCTTCAACATCGGATTGAATCTGCTGATCGTCCCGACGTTCGGTGCTCGCGGCGCGGCCGTTAATTCGACTTTGAGTTATGCACTGATCTTCTTACTCGTGGCGATTTATTTTCGCATCAAGACCGGACGCGGTGCCGGAGAAACTTTCATCCTTCGTGTTGACGAATTGCGGCGCCTCTTGAAACTTCAGCCGGCGAAACCAGTACCTTCCAAAGCTTCTCCGTAAATCACCGCATGAAAATAGCCCTCCTGATGTTGAGCGGTGACCCCGCGCGTGCCCGCGAAGAGTTGCAGCGGCGATATTCACGATCGACAGTCGAGACAATTGGCCGGGAAGACTTTCAAACTGCTTCGCCTGCGCAGCGCCTGCGAATTGTGCGCGCGCTGGATCCTGACATCTTCGCCATAGCCACCGAGCGGCTCGCCTGGCAGCGCGGCCCAAACGCGTTTCTGCTGTTGGGTGCGCTGGCGGGAGCGGACGTGACGGTCATCTTCGACATGCATGGTAGCTGGCGCGAAGAGACGAAAACGCACGCGTTGAGTCACGCACCGGCGCGGCTGGCGAAGGATTTCGCAGCAAGTAAGTCAGCGTTGCGACGGGCGGAGAAAAAACTGCAAGAACTGGAAGTTGCTGCGGATCACGCCCAACGCGATGAACCACATCGCGAACCGACAGAGAATCCGAAGATTGTGTATCTGCGATCCTCGCCCGGCCCCGGCACGCAAGCAGGCGGCGCTGCGAGTCACATCAAAGGTTTCATCCAGGCCGCGCAAGAACTCGGCGCGCACGTTTCGCTCGTCAGCAACGACGAGATCGCCGGAATCGATCGTTCGAGCTTTCCGATGAAAATCGTTTGGCCGGCGGCAATCGGTTCGTCGCGTGCTGCGTTCGACATCTCGAACAATTTGCAATTCGCGGAGGCCGCAACTCGCGAAGTCGAAGCGCAGAATCCCGATTTCATCTATCAGCGTTACGCGCGTTTCAGTTGGGCCGGCGTGGCCGCCTCGCTGCAGACAAAAAGGCCGCTGTTTCTTGAATACAACGGCTCGGAAGTCTGGGTGGGACGCCACTGGGATCGCGTAGACAAGTTGGACCTCCTTGAACGGTACGAACGCCTGAACCTGAAAGCAGCGGCGCGTATCTTTGTTGTCTCAGAAGTCGAACGGCGCAATCTTTTGCACGCCGGCGTGGAGGCCGCGAAAATCGTGGTTAACCCGAACGGTGTCGATGCGAAGAGGTTTGAGCCACAGATTGGCGGCGACGTAGTTCGACGCGAACTCGGTGTCACCGCGAACGAAATCTTAGTCGGCTTTGTCGGCACTTTTGGTCCATGGCACGGCGTGGAAGTGCTCGCCAAAGCGATCACGCAAATGCCTCGCGATGCGGAGATCCGTTTTCTTCTGATTGGCAGCGGGGCGTTGCGCGGGCGAGTAGAAGAAATCCTGCGCGAAGGTGGCGCGCTCGATCGCGTAATCATGAAGGGCGCGGTCTCGCATGATGAGGTGCCGCCGTTGCTCGATGCCTGTGACGTACTTGTCTCACCGCACGTTCCGCTCGATGCGGGCGCGGAATTCTTTGGTTCACCTACCAAACTTTTCGAATACATGGCGATGGGCAAGGGAATCGTCGCGAGCCGTCTCGGTCAAATCGGTGAAGTCCTTGAGCACGAACTCACCGCGCTGCTCGTCGAACCGGGAAACGTCGAAGAACTTAAGGACGCCATCGTGCGACTCAGCTCGTCTGAGAGGTTGCGCGAAGATTTGGGCAGCGCTGCGCGTCGCGCCGCAGTCGACCGGCACACCTGGAAACACAACGCAAAGAAAGTCCTGGACGAGTATCGAGCGTTAGAGTACCAACCTTAGTTGGGTGTTAGCGTAAGAACCCGACTAAAGTTGATACTCTGACTCTCGCCGATATGACAAATATTTCGGGTCAACCAGCACGAGGCGATGGGGACAAGCAGCGCGCCCGTGAGCAATGGACCAACGATCCGGCGGGCGCGGTTTACGGTCGCGCCCATGAATTCGGCAGCCGTGAGTTTTTCGATGAAGTCGAGCGGCATCGCTACGAAGAGTACGCCCCCTGGATGCCCGCGGTGATGGGCTTCGATCAATTCGCGGGCAACCGTCTGCTTGAAGTCGGCTGCGGGATGGGTACGGATCTCTTGCAGTTCGCGCGCGGCGGCGCCAACGTGACTGGTGTCGATCTGACTCCGCGTTCGGTGGAAACGTCGCGACATCATCTCCAGCTGTATGGTCAGTACGGGGACTTCGCGCTCAGCGATGTCGAAAGTCTTCCGTTCGCCGATGAAAGTTTCGACGTGGTGTATTCGAACGGCGTGTTGCATCACACGCCGGATACAGCGCGAGCCGTGCGCGAAGTTCATCGCGTGTTGCGTCCCGGCGCCTTAGCGCGGGTGATGCTTTATCATCGCCGCTCGTGGAATTACTGGATCGAGATCATCCTGCATCGCGGACTGTTGCGAGGGCAGTTGCTGCGCGGCCAAACCGCCGAAGACATCATGAGCCGCTACGTCGAAGTCAACGAGGGTGAAGGGCGACCGCTCGTAAAAGTTTACAGTCAACGGCAAGCCCGTGAATTGTTTTCAATGTTCACCGACGTGAAGACTGAGGTCCGGCAGCTGACGAAAGAAGACTTCCATTTCCTGGGACAGTTGTTCCCACAAAGACTGGTCGATGCTCTCAGTCGCAGCATTGGCTGGAATGTGATCATCTCAGCACGAAAGTAATTTGGAGTGCGCCGGCAGAGCGAAGCGACGACGGCGTTTTGATTCATTGCTTTCACAAACACATAACGACGACTTCTCACGCGCCGATCCAAAGCGCCGTCGTCGCTTCGCTCTGCCGGCGCACTCCAAAGGGCGCCTGCTCGCATTCCTTCTTATCCTCGCACTCTCCTTCACCGTGCGCGCGTTGACGGCGAATTTCATGCGGGCTCATCTGAACGACGCCGGCTGGTTTCAGTGGGGCTCGTTCGCCGTGTTCGACCGTCAGGCGCAGAACGTGCTTGACGGCAAAGAGTCCTTCTTTTGGATTCCTGATTCTTCCCGCACCGATCTCATGCAGTATCCACCGGGCTTCCGCTTGTGGATGGCGACCATTTATCGCATGACGGGTAACCGATCGGCGGTGTCGGTACTGTGGATTCACACGGCATTGGACTCACTTGCGGTGCTGCTGGTCGTGGGCATCGGAACTGTTGCGTTCGGATGGACCGTTGGCCTCGTCAGCGGAGCATTAGCCGCACTATCTCCATTGCTGGCGCTGGGTGGCGTAACGCCCACAGCCGACGCACCGACAAGCTGGTTGGTGCTTGCCGGAGTCTTGTTCCTTGTGCTCGCCGCGAAGAAACGCAACATCTATTTCGCCTTGGCCGCCGGGGCCTTCCTTGGTTTGGCGTCGTGGATGCGAGTGAATCCGTTGCTCTTGTTTGTGCCGTGGGCCATCGCGTTGTTTCTATTTCTCCCCGCGACCCGGCGACAACGGATTGTGATAAGTCTCACAGTGGTGCTGGCGACTTTGCTGATTATCTCGCCGATTGTTATTCGCAACCTCGTCGTCTTTTATCCGGAAGTTGCACCGACGGGTTTGAACGTGGGATGGAATCTGCTCGCGGGCATCGGCGAGACTGAGCGCGGCGCCGAATTCGGCGCGCCTTGTTGCGACGAACAGATGATCGAACAGGATCGAGCGGCGATGAATCTGCCGCCTGATACGCCGCTCGCTTTAACCTATCCGGATGGAATTCGCCGCGATCGCGAACGCGGCCGCCGCGCGCTGTCTATCATCAAGAGTCATCCGGTTTGGTTTGCCGGTGTGATGGCGAAGCGCACGTGGGGTCATCTGAAATTGGCGGGGCGACCGGCCGCGAATGTCGGCAGCGCCGGCATTAACGTCACCGCGGCAAAGACGCTGCCGGAAAATCGACAACGAGGCGTCCTCGCATTCGCGGTGAACATACTCGGCGCAATTCAGAGTGTGTGGCGTTGGCTGGCTTTGCCTTTGATGTTGGTGGGGGCGTGCCTGGCGTTTCGTCAGAATCGAGTCGCTACGTGGTTACTGCTTGCGACCGTCGCATACTACCTGGCGACGCTGGCGATTGGTCATTCCGAGATTCGCTATGGTCTGCCGATGCAGGCGATCTTGATCATCTTTGCGGGTCTCACAGTTTCGAAACTGGCAGGCTGGAGTAGCCGCGCCTGGAAGCGCGTCCGAACTTAACGATTATCCAACGCAGTTGGGTTTTCCGTCTTACTCTCGACCGGCTTATCACCTCGATTGCCAAATCGATACCGAAACAGATTGGCCATAAACTCCCAAAGAGCCGCCGGCTTCACAAATGAGCCGCGCAGGTCGTTCGAGCGAAAATGCACCGGCGTTTCCCCAATGCTGAAACCGAGTTCGCGCGCGCGAATTATGATCTCGGCATCGGCAAACCAGTCGTCCGATTTGAGCTGCAAGAGCGGGTACTTATCGCCGCGAATAATTTTCGGTTTGGAATTGATGTCGCGTACCGCCAGTCCAAACAGCAATTTGAAAAGGCCGTTGTAAATCCATGAGACGATCCGGCGATGCAGACCATCATCACGCAAAACGCGATAGGTCTTGGTTAGATCGAGATTCTCCAGTTCGGCTTTTACAAGACAAGCAATGATCGATTCCGGTGGAAACTGGCCATCACCATCGATCACGCCGATATAGGTTCCGCGCGCTGCGTCCAGTCCCATGCGCATGTCCCAGCCCATCATTCCTTCTTTCGCTTTCACCACAGCGCGCACGTTCGCATATTTGTTCGCGAGCTCCGTGACGACGTCGGGCGTCTCATCGTCGCTGCCTTCGACGTAGTTTCCGACCAGGACGATCTCTGAAGAGAAAGCGCAGCGTGATAGCGCTTCGCGCAGCTTCTCGATGAAAGGAACGATGCTGTGGCCGCTGCGATAACACAGAACGACGAGAGAGAAGTACGGTTCGCTCACGCGCGCATGGTATAGATAGCAGGCCCTTGCTGGCAATC
>Ga0075424_100001655_pt1 | contig 19779 bp, 20 predicted proteins | sample SoiMethybrSBSTD3_FD_75301 | JGI IMG/M metagenome (GOLD analysis project Ga0075424, IMG submission 75301) | Bulk soil microbial communities from a Populus tree surrounding site in Tennessee, USA - Soil MetaG P. TD hybrid SBSTD3 | ecosystem: Environmental > Terrestrial > Soil > Tree plantation... | reverse complement strand
CAGCTAGTTCGGATTCGGGAAATTGCACCTGTGAGGCTGAGTCGAGTCGCTGTTGAGATGGGGCGTGAACAAGTTCACGTCGGTGATCCCAACGGTTGCGTTGCCGTCAAAGTCTGCCTTGAATGCCTTCGCGCCAAGAGGATTGTTGTCGAGGAAGGTCACCCTCTCGGTGGTGTTCACGAGCCCTGCATAACCTTCCGAGTCAAAGCACCGTACGATGCACTTGTACGAGCCCTGCGCTCCTCCGCTCGTCAGCCTTCCCTGAAGCTTGAATCCCAGCACCACCACCGGAATGTCGGAATCATATCCGCCCCACTTCCGAAGCGGATCGCGATTCCCCACACCCGGAGGATCCGTCGACCGATGCCCAATCCACGTAATGTACGTCACCCCGTTCACATCCGTCGGGCCATCCGCAGGGATACAGCGCAACGCCGGGCATCCGACTCCGACCCCGCCGCTCCACTGAGGATCCGCCTGGATCGAGTCGGCGCCATTCCCGTCGAACCCCTGCCCGCCCGGAGGCGTGCCAGACCTACCGCCATTGAACATCACGCAAATGTCCGCGGCGGCAATATTCGGAATCGGTGTACCGTCTGAAGTCTTCACCACGATCTTCAAACGCGCCCAGTTTCTCAATTCCTGCGCCGAGTTATCGAGATCCGGGCAGTGCCGGGCCAGTCCAACCGCACCGCCACCGATGGTCAGGGAGTACGAGGGTAGGTTCCCATTGGCAGGCACTGCCGCACAGTTGCCCGTCGTTCCCTCGCAAGGCGTCGCTATAGGACCCCCCTGCGGCACGAAAAACGAATTCACCGTTACATCCGGCACTCCCGCATAGGCGGCCGGGACGATCAACACCACAAGTGCGGCCGTCGCAATGCCCAGCTTGGCCAATCTCAACATCATCACACCTCCTACGGTCTCAACTGCTGCGTACTAGCAAAGGGATGTAGAGGTTTGCTGCGTACACGAAGGTTGTAGGCGTATTGCCGTGGCGGTAAGAAACACCTCCTTTCGAGCAATCTATATTTATGAGTTGGTCAAACTATTCAAAGAAGTCCCAAAGGCTTGCTTGCGCTCAAGCTCTCGTCTTGATTGGGCACTACGGGAATCGTGCATGGCTGAACAGAAAAGATTCTACCACGCACATGGAGCAAAGTCAAGCACAAGAAATCGCTAACAGCCGTTGGGGACTGATTTTTGGTGGGCGAAACAGGGCTCGAACCTGTGACCCCTTGCGTGTAAGGCAAGTGCTCTACCAGCTGAGCTATTCGCCCCCCGTCACTTCGCCAGGATACCCCAGGGGATGAGGACCAAGTAACCTGTCAAAAGCAGTATGGGCGCGAGGGTTATGGAGCCTTTCGAAAGCGCGATATACCCAACCAGTATGACCAGCGCCGCGAGACCGAAAAGAATGTAATTCTTCCTCCCGAAGGGAAGCTCCACGTTCGGCGGCTCGCTCGGCCGCGGCCCGGGGCCCCGGCGCTGCCGGCGCAACTCGGCAGGGGTCGGCATCGGCTCAGTCCTCCAAATCGTTGGTTGGCATGGGGTCGGCCCGCCGATAGCCCCGCGGGTCGATCTCCATCTCGGAGAATCCTAGTCCTCTTACGAGCGTGAGGATAGCCTCTTGCTGGTCCGGGGCGAGAAGCCGTGAGATCTCCGCGGGATCGACCTCGATCCTTGCTTTCGGCCCTTCGTGGCGCAGACGCACGATGCGAAGCCCAAACCGCTCCTTGAGCGCCGCCTCGCCAAGCTCGACCTGCCTCAGCTTTTCTTGGGTGACTTCGGATCCGTGCGGAATCCGGGAAGCGAGGCACGCGGATTGCGGCTTGTCCCAGACCCGGAGCCCGAGGCGCCGTGCCAGCACCCGAGTCTCCAGCTTCGAAAGCCCCGCCTCGAGAAGCGGGGCCCGAATCCGGTGACGCTCCGCAGCGGACATGCCGGGACGCACGTCCCCCAAGTCGTCCGTTACGGCCCCGTACGCTAGCGCGTCCCAACCCTCGTCGACTGCGATGCGCTCGAGCTTCTCGAAAAGCTCGGTCTTGCAGTGGTAGCAGCGGTCCGGCCGGTTCGCGCGGTACTCCTCGCGATCCATCTCCTCGGTGCGGATCACCCGCACGGGAAATCCCCCTTCCCGAGCGACCGAGAGCGCGTCCGCAAGCTCCCGCTCGGGGAGCGAGGGGCTTTGTGCGATCACGCCGCAAGCCCGGCTCCCGAGCACGCGGTGCGCCTCCGCGAGGAGGACCGCCGAGTCGACGCCGCCCGAGTAAGCGATCAAGACGCGGCCGATTCCATTCAAGATCTCCTCGAGGCGCGCTCGCTTCGCAGGGAGATCCTGCGCGGCCGACGATGGAGCGCCCGGCCGGGTGAAGAAGGTCGCGGTCACGCTCATCTCTTCGTAGCAGCTTTCTTCTTGGTGGTCGCGGTCTTTGTGGTGCCGCTGGAGGCGGCCGAGGAGCCCCCGGTGCCCTTCTTGGGCGCGCTCACAGCTTCTGCTCGCTTGGTGGATCGCACGGGCGCGCTCACGGCACCCGCGCGTCGGGCCGGCTTTGACGGCGCGCTCACGATCTCGGCGCGAAGGGAGGGCGGGGCCGAATCGGGCGCCGCGCGAAGCACGGGACCCTGCATCAAGAGCCCCGCGGGCCTGGGAGTCGAATCCACCTTGGCCACGGCCCGAACGTGCGCGATCGCGGCCAAATGGTCCTCCCAGGATCTTGTGAAGATATGGGTTCCGTCGCCGCGGGCGACGAAATAGAGCTCGGTCGAGTCAGGCAGGGGAAAGAGCACAGCGTGAAACGCCGCACGGCCCGGGCTGCAAATGGGACCCGGCGGAAGCCCTCGATTCCGGTACGTGTTGTACGGCGATTTCACGTTGAGGTCGCTGTAATAGACCCTGTTCCTGAAAATTCCGAGGGCATAGGAAACGGTCGGATCCGACTGCAACATCATACCGCGCTTGAGCCGGTTGTAGAACACCGCCGCGATGCGCGGTCGCTCGGAAGGAACCATAGCCTCGGCCTCCACTATCGATGCGAGCGTCACGAGCTCATGCATGGTGAGCCCCTCGCGCGCGCCCGGCAGCGCCATCTCCTCCTCGAACACTCGAAGCGCGCGCCCCACCATCACCCGCGCCTCCTCCTCGGCCGAAAGGAGTGGATAGAATGGGTAGGTGTCAGGATAGAGATATCCCTCCAGACGATCGGCCGGCACCCCGAGCGACGCCGCGAAGCTCGAATCGCGTGTGAGCGCCATGAAACGGGACGGATCGGTTTTTGCTTGAGCGGCGAGAACGCGCGCGATCTCCTCGGTCCGAAGCCCCTCGGGAACCGTCACCATGTCCTGCTTCCCCATCCCGCTCGAGAGCTGGCGCAAGATCCGGTAAATGCTCGCACCCACGGGAATCGTATAGCGGCCGGCCTTGAGATGCCGGTCGTGCCCCAGGACCCGTGCCGCAAGCACGAAGAGCGTGGGGCTTTTCACCAGACCGTCCGCCTTGAGGATCCCCGCGATCGTCTCCACGCTGGCGCCTCGGGGAATCAAGACCTCCCGCGTCTCGTAGACGCGGGTAACCGACGCGGGGAAGAAGAGGATTCCCGAGAGCAGCACGACCCCCACGATGCCGCCCAAGATGAGGGTGCGGCGGATGCGATGACGTCGTTTCATTCCGCCCCTCCCCTGGTCCGGCGAGGGCGATCGAGCCAGCGTTGAAGGATCAGGGCGGCCGCGTGATCGTGGCGATCCGGGTCGCGGGTGGAACGTCCCCTCTGCCGCGCCGCTTCCTGGGCCTCGCGCGTGGTCAAGCTCTCATCCACGAGGTGGACCGCGAGCCCCGACGCCTTGCGCAGGGCGCGGGCAAAGCGCTCGACCCTCCGCACCTCCAGGCGCCGTTCCTCCCCTTCCAGCCCGAGGGGAACCCCCACCACGACCGATTCCGCGCCCAATTCCGCGGCCACCGCCGCAACGGCGGCCGGCGCCTCACGCACCGAGTCGACGCGCAGGACGCGATGGGGCGTCGCGAGCGTCGAGCCTTCGTCGCTCACGGCGATCCCGAGCTTCCTCAGTCCGAAATCCACGCCTAGCACGCGCACGCCAGGGCCCGGAGCACCGCCGCGAAGTCGGGCGGCACGGGACACGTGAACTGCATGGCCTCCCCGGTCTCGGGATGCCGGAACTCGAGCCTCTCCGCATGGAGCGCCTGGTGATCCAGCTCCGACAAAAGGAGCGCCGCGCGAGCCCGGTGCGCGGGAGGAAGTCGGAGCAAGGGGCCGCGACGGCCCCCGTATTCCGGATCGCCGAACACGGGATGCCCCAAATGCGCCAGGTGAACCCGGATCTGATGCGTGCGGCCTGTCTCGAGGGTCAGGGTGAGCTCCGAGAGGTAGTCGAACGTCCGCTCCACGTGATAGCGGGTGGCAGCGAAACGACCGCCTCGTGAGACCACCGCGAACTTCTTCCGGTCGCGGGCGCTTCGCGCGAGCGGAGCCTCGATGCGTCCGGCGAGCTCGCGCATGCGCCCCCACACGAGCGCCCGGTAGACGCGACGCACGTCGCGCGCCTCGAGCTGCCTCGATAGGTCCCGGTGCGAAGCCTCGGTGCGGGCGACAAGCAGGAGGCCGGACGTGCCCTTGTCGATCCGGTGCACGATCCCCGCGCGCTCGAGGCCCGCGGCACTGGGAAGCGGTCCGTAGCGGTGAAGGAGCGCGTGAACGAGCGTTCCCGTGCGGTGACCTACCGCGGGATGGACCACCATCCCCGCCGGCTTCGCGATCACCGCCAGCGCATCGTCTTCGTAGATCACGTCGAGCGGAATATCCTCAGGCAGGAGCCGGGTGGGCACGCGCCGCGGGCGGGTGACCTCGATTCGATCCCCCACCTTGACCCGCCGGCTCGCACGCGCCGGCGCCCCGTTCACGCGAACGCATCCGGCATCGATGAGCTGCTGGACGGCGGAGCGCGACAGCGAGCGTTCGACCTCGGTTAGGAAGCGATCCAGGCGCTCACCCGCGCGCGAAATCGGAACCGGGTGGACTTTCGAGATCGGGGTCGGTGCGGCCGGATCGGGCGAGATTCCAGGCAAGGAGGATCACTCCCAAGGTGACGGCTGAGTCTGCGACGTTGAACACGGGCCATCGGAGTGTGCCGAACCCCACGTCGATGAAATCGACGACCCTCCCCCAACGGACGCGATCCACGAGATTGCCGAGCGCGCCGCCCAGGATACACCCGAGGAGGACGCGGTTCATGAGGCTGCGATACGCGTCACGCGCGAAGAGATAGAGCACGACGGCGATCGCGAGCACCGAAACCACGATGAACGGAAACCGGCTTCCCGGGAAGAGCCCGAACGCCGCACCGCTGTTGTGCACCAGCGTGAGCCGGAAGAACTGCCCCAGGACCGGGACGGGCTGGCCCATGAACAGGTGATTCGACGCCAGCGCCTTCGTCGCCTGATCGAGAGCCAGTACCGCCGCCGCGCACGCGAGGAACGTCCCGAGGCGCGTGCTCATCCGCGCGCGGAGTTCGAGGCCTTCTCTTGCTTCTCCTGGCAATTCACGCATAGGTTGGCCTGCGGCATCGCATCGAGTCTCTGTTTCCCGATCTCCTTACCGCACGATTCACAGACGCCGTATTCGCTGCGATAGAGCCGGCGCAGCGCCTCGTCGACGCTCATCAGCTGCCGCCCCTCCGCGGAAGCGAAGAGAAACGCCTTTTCACGCTCCATAGCATCGGTACCCATGTCCGCCATGTGAAAGGAATACGCCGACAGGTCGCCGGAGGAGTCCCTCTGAGTCTGCCCCATCGCCTTCTCGAGATAGCCGAGCTGGCTCAAGAGCTTCTTGCGCTCTTCGAGTAGTCGCTCTTCGAAATGTTTGAGATCCTTCTTGGTAAGCAACCCCTCACCCTCCTTTGTGAACCCGTTCGATGCCGACTCGGGCCCGCTCTCCGTCAAAGGTCCACTCCTCAACCGGGCCGCTTCCCGCGATTCCGGGGACGACCTCCTCTGCCAGCACCTCTTCCCGGATGAACCGTTCGTACCGCGCGCACGCGCCGGCCAGCCCAGGGCTCAGCTCCCAATGGAGACGAATCCGATCCGTAACGTCAAACTCAGCGCTCCTGCGCAGCGTTTGGATCCGGTGCGCGAATTCACGAACAAGTCCTTCGGCGCGAAGTTCCTCGTCGAGGGTCGTATCCACGGCGACCGCCATCGCGGAGTCCGCCTGAGCGACCCACGGCGCCCGCGAGGACTCCTGCACCGACACGTCCTCGGCGGTCAATGTGAACCGCTGTCCGGCCGCCTCCACCCCCCATCCTCCCCCCGCGATCGCGGCCCGGATCTCGCCGGGCGGGGCGGCCTGGACCTTGGACGCAAGCTCCTTCATCGCGGGTCCCGCTTTCTTACCCAGCACCGGGTAATTGGGTTTCACGATGGACTCCAGGACCTCACCGCGATCGGGCGGGAACACGATTTCCCTCACGTTTAGCTCGTCCCGGATGAGATCCGAGACCTCCTCGACCCGTGCCCGCTCGCCATCCCCCAAGCCCGCGACGGCGAGCCGTCTCAGAGGCTGGCGGACCCGCAAGGAGGAAGCGTTCCGCGCCGCGCGCCCCAAGTTCACGACGCGTAGCGCCGTTTCCATGGCGCGCTCGAGGCCCTCGTCGATCGCGGTACCGTCAGCTTCGGGGTAGTCGCACCAGTGCACGCTCTTCGGCACGTCGGGAAGCGCTGGACGCACGAGGCTCTGGTGAAGCTCCTCGGAAACGAAGGGGGTGTAGGGCGCCAGCAACCGGGCCACGGTTTCGAGGCATCGGAACAAGGTATCGTAGGCGGCACGCTTGTCGGCGGGATCTCCCGATTTCCAGAACCGCCGGCGGGAGCGGCGCACGTACCAATTCGAAAGGTCCTCGACCACGAATTCCTGGATCGCGCGCGCGCCGCGCGTCAACTCGTAACCTTCGAGCGACTCGCGGCAGGCCGAAACCAGGGTATGGAGTCGCGAGAGCACCCACCGATCCAGGAGCGTCGGCTTCGATGGCTCCCGAACCGAGGGGTCGTAGCCGTCGATATTCGCGTACAGGGCGAAGAACTGGGCGGTGTTCTTGAGCGTACCGAGGAGTTTCTTCGCGACTTCGGTGACCCCTTCCGGATCGAACCGGGTCGCGGTCCACGGCGGGCTCGTGCTGATCAGGTAGAAGCGGACCGCGTCCGCCCCGCGTTGGTTCAGGATGGCGTCAGGATCAACCACGTTCCCGCGCGACTTGCTCATCTTCTTGCCTTCTTTGTCCAGGATGAGCTCATTCACGAGCACGTGCTTGTACGGCGACTTCCCGGTGACGAATACCCCGATCGCCATCAACGTATAGAACCATCCGCGCGTCTGATCCATTCCCTCCGATATGAAATCAGCGGGATAGAGCGAGTCGAAACGGTCGGCGTTCTCGAAGGGATAGTGCCACTGCGCGAAGGGCATCGAGCCCGAGTCGAACCAGACGTCGATTACCTCCGGCACGCGCCGGGCCGTACCGTCGCATTTCGCGCACCGGAAGGTGACCTGATCGACATGAGGGCGATGGAGGTCGAGCGGATCGGGCACCCCTTGGCCCTCCTTCAGCTCCGCGATGCTCCCGATGCAGCGATCCTCGCCGCAGCTCTCACACCGCCAGATTGGAAGGGGCGTGCCCCAGTAACGATTCCGCGAGAGCGCCCAGTCCACGTTGCTCTCGAGCCAGTTTTCGAAGCGATTCGCCCCGATCTCCCTGGGGTGCCACGCGACCTTTCGATTCGCCTCGAGCATTCGATCGCGGTAGCGCGTCGTGGCGATGTACCAGGTCTTCCAGGCGTAGTAAAGGAGCGCCGTGTCGCATCGCCAGCAGAAGGGATAGCTGTGCGTGGTCATTTCCTCGCGGTAGAGGAGGCCGTGGCCCCTGAGCCACTCGCGGATGTCCTTCTCCACGTCCTTCACATTGCGTCCGGCCCACGGCTTGACCTCGGTGGTGAAACGTCCCTGCGGATCGACCGTGTGGCGCTGGGGAAGGTCGAGCTTCAGCCCGAGCTGGTAGTCGTCCTCTCCGTACATGACCGCCGTGTGGACGACGCCGGTTCCATCTTCGGTCGTGACGAAATCGGCCTCGCAGACGTAGTAGGCGTTCTTGCCCGTCAGCTGGGCAAGGTCGATGAAGTCGAACAGGGGACGGTAACGGCGCCCGGCAAGCTCGCGCCCCTTCATCTCCTTTTCGATCGTGTACTCCCCGTCGAGCTGGGGGAGCCTCTCCTTCGCCAGGTAGTAGCGCTCCTCACGCCCGTCACGAGCCTGTCGCACGCGCACGTAGACGATGTCCGCCCCCACCGCGAGCGCTACGTTGCCCGGAAGGGTCCACGGCGTCGTCGTCCACGCGAGGACGAAAGCGCCCGGCTCGTCCTCGAGCGCGAACTTCACGGTCACGGAGGGCTCCGTCACATCCTCGTAGCCCTGGCTCACCTCGTGGCTGCTCAGAGGCGTGCCGCATCGTGGGCAGTAGGGGACGATCTTGTGCCCCTGGTAGAGGAGCCCCCCATCCCAGAACTTGCGCAGGAGCGACCACACGGTCTCGATGTAGGCGTTGTCGAACGTGAAGTACGGATGATCCATGTCGAGCCAGTAGCCGATGCGCTCCGTGAGTCGGCGCCAGTCCGCCTCGTAGCGCAACACGCTTTCCCGGCAGCGACGATTGAATTCTGCGATCCCGAACGATTCGATCTGTTCCTTGCCGCTGATCCCCAGCTCCCGCTCGACCGCGATCTCGACGGGAAGCCCATGGGTATCCCAGCCACCCTTGCGCGGAACATAAAAACCGCGCATCGATTTATAGCGGCAAACGATGTCCTTCAACATCCGTGACAGGACGTGGTGCACGCCGGGCAGGCCGTTCGCGGTCGGCGGCCCCTCGTAGAAAATGAACGGAGGAGAGCCCTCGCGCCGCTTGAGTCCTTCCTCGAACGCCTTCGTCTCACGCCAGAATTCCAAGATTCGGGTTTCCGTTTCGGGCAGGTCGAGCTTCGTCGAAACCGGGATGAACATGTCGGATTTCACGCTCACCGGGCGTCGGACGCCCGGGGCATGCGCTCGATGATGCGTGTGACCAGGTGCGTCAGCGTGGGCTCCGCCTTCGCGGCCGTGGCGAGGATCTTCGGCACGTCGAGCGGCTCGAGGGCGTCGGGGAAGCACGTGTCGGTAACCACGGCGAGCGCGAGCACGCGCATCCCGCCGTGGACCGCCACGATCGTCTCGGGCACGAGCGACATACCGACCAAATCGGCGCCGGCCCAACGCAGGAGCCGATATTCGGCGCGCGTTTCCAGATTCGGTCCCGCGACGCCCACGAACACCCCTTCCCGGAGTGGAATCTTCTCCTCTCGCGCCGTCTCGAGCGCCAGCGTGATGAGCTCCCTGCTGTAAGGCTCGGACATGTCGGGGAATCGCGGGCCCAGCGACTCTTCGTTCGCGCCCCGGAGTGGGTTTTCGCCCATAAGATTGATGTGATCGACGGCGACAACGATGTCCCCGGCCGCATAGAGCGGGTTCATGCCACCGGCGGCGTTCGTGATGAGAAGCGTTTTCACACCGAGCGCGCGCAGCACGCGAACCGGGAAGGTCACGTCGCGCATCGAGTAGCCCTCGTAATAGTGGACGCGTCCGTTCATCACGGCGGTGGCTCGCCCGCCCAGGGTTCCCGAGACCAGCTCCCCGGCGTGGCTTTCGACGGAGGGGACCGGGAAATTGGGAATGTCGCGATAGGCGATGGAGGAGGAGCCCTTCATGGCGGCGGCGAATTGACCGAGCCCCGTACCCAGGATGATCCCGATTTCCGGGCTGATTCCGAGCTTGGGCGCGAGAAATTCACGCGCCTCCTCGATCGCCTTGAGCTCGCCTGTGGCTTGATTCATCACGACGCTCATCTCAGGTCAGTTTCCCAGTCGGCGTTTGACTTCCGCCTCGTCGATTCCGTCCAAGTCGACCCATTTCTCCCGCGAGGAGGCGCCTCCCGCGAGCCGGATCGCGCCCCGAGCCAACCCGAGCGCCTCGCTCAGGAGCCGGATCACCGCTTCGTTGGCTTTGCCATCCTGCGGCGCGGCGGTGACGCGGATCCGGAGGGCTCCGTCTTCCCGAACGCCGACGATCTCATTGGCGCGGCTCTTCGGCGTGACCTTGAGCTTGAGCCTCATGGGACGCGCGGCCCTGGACCGGGACCTGCGGCACGGGGCCGCGGACCGAAGAGGGCCGTTCCCACGCGGACGATCGTCGCGCCCTCTTCAATGGCGATCTCGAAATCGTCCGACATCCCCATGGAGAGGTCGGCGCCTTCCGTAAGAAGCCCTGCTCCGGCGGCCTCTCGGCGGATCCTGGCCAGGCTTTGGAACGCGCGTCGCGCGCCTTCGGGCCCGCCTTCCATGGGCCCGATCGTCATGAGACCTTGGAGCTCGATCCCCTCGAGCGCGCCCACGGCCCGAAGAAGCTCGAGGGCCCGGTCCGGTGCCGCGCCGAACTTGCCCGGGTCCCCGGAGGTGTTCACTTCCACGAGGCAGGCGACCCTGCGACCCGCCTGGACAGCCCTTTTCGAGACTTCGACCGCGATCGCGTCCGAGTCAATCGAATGAATCACGTCGAACAGCTGAGCCGCGCGTTTTGCCTTGTTGCTCTGCAGGTGCCCAACCAGGTGCCATCGGGGGCGGGGCTCGACCGCCGGTATCTTCTCTTCGGCTTCCTGGACCCGGTTCTCGCCGAAATCTTGTAGTCCGAGGGCGATGGCCTCGCGCACCGTGTCTGCCGGGAACCCCTTCGTGACCGGAAGCAGTCGCACCGAGGCGGGATCCCGACCTGATCGGGCGCAAGCCCCCGCGATCCTTTTCCGCACCAAAAACAGACGATCCGCGAGGTTCGCTTCCCTCATCCACCGAATTCCCTGTAAAAATCCAAGCCGTGCAGTATATCGGTCGTAGCAGCTGGCCGACAAGCTCAAAGGGACTCGGGCGGGAAAGGACCCCTAGAAAATGCTATGCGCTAATTGCGGAAAGGAGTTGGAAGAGCGCGGGTGCAAGGTTCGGTGCAAGAACTGTGGCTATTTCGAGGACTGCTCGGACCCCAGTGCGCCCGGAGAATGGGGAGCGCCCGCGCAAAGCGCGGCCGCCAAGGCAGCCGCCGACCCACCGTCCCGGTCGAAAGAACCCGAGGGCCGGAAGGTCTAGCGGGCCTCCTTGTACTGGGAATCGGTCCGGCTAAGATGCCCGGTGCAGCCCCGATTGCGGCAAGGCACCCGTTCGGGGGCGGACAAAAGCTCCGATACCTTTTCCCCGGTTTGGGAAGCCCGCAGCTGAGCGAGAGCTTGAAACTGCTGTGGCGTGTACATATAACCGCACTTCACGCAGCGATACCAGAATTCCTGGTCCATCGGTCACTCCTGTAGCTTCCCACAGGAAATAACCTCTGCAATCAGACCGGAGTATAGGCGGTGATGCGGTGACTCGACTTCCTGGGGCGTACTACGGCGCGGGCGAACGCGCCACGCTCCCAATCGGGAGCGTCTACACAGCATAGACCATCCGTGGCGCGCTGGCAAGCCCCATTCCGGCGTGCTAGCATCTAAGTGCCCCTACGGAGTCCGTTAGCTCACCCTGAAAAGGAGCATTCGATGGCGAAAGCGCTGGTTCACATGTTGCTCAACGCCGCCGTCTTCCTTCTCCTTGCCAATTACCTCCCAGGCTTCCACGTCAGCGGCTGGGTTTCGGCGATCGTTGCATCGCTCGTGCTGGGAATCGTGAACGCGACGGTAGGCCTGATCCTCACAATCCTCACGTTTCCGTTGATCATCCTGACGCTCGGCCTCTTCTCCTTCGTCGTCAACGCGATCATGATCCTCCTGGTCGCGTTTCTGGTGCCCGGGTTGAGCATCAACGGATTCCTTCCGGCCCTGATCGCGGCCATCACGCTCTCGATCGTGAACATGGTCTGGAAGATGGCGACGGCCCCCCGGAGCATCGACTAGATCCGTCCCAAGCGCTCCTCGATGCCATCGCGCCGTCTGCCGGAGGATTTCGCGCCCAACGAGATCACCGAGCTTCTCGAGAGGAAGCGCGGGGCGGGCGAGACGATTCTGGACCTCACCGAAGCGAACCCCACGCGGGTCGGCCTTCCCGGCGCCGGGGCGGTGGAGCTTCGGGCCCTGTCGGATGCGCGCGGATCCCTCTACGAGCCGGATCCCCGAGGGTCGCTCGGGGCGCGGGAAGCGGTAGCGCGCTACTACGCGGGGCGTGTCTCCGCGGATGATCTCGTTCTCGTCGCGAGCACGAGCGAGGCCTACGCGCATCTCATGCGCCTCCTCTGCGATGCCGGGGATGAGATCCTGATTCCCACGCCCAGCTACCCGCTCTTCGCGCCGCTCGCCGCGTTGGAAGCGGTCCACGTCGAGAGCTACCGGCTCGCTTACCATGACCGGTGGCGCCTTGACCTGGATTCCCTCGAGGCCGCGGTCTCACCGCGCACGCGAGCCGTCGTGCTCGTCCAGCCGAACAATCCGACCGGCTCATGCCTCTCCGGTGATGAGGCAGCGAAAGTGGAATCGTTCTGCGCGGAGCGCGGGATCGCGATCATCTCGGACGAGGTGTTCGGGGACTTTCCGTGGCCCCCGTCGTCCGCGCCCCTCCCCTCCATGCTCGGCGAGCGACGCGTCCTCACCTTCGTGCTGGGCGGTCTCTCGAAGCTATGTGGAATGCCTCAGATGAAGCTCGCGTGGATCGCGCTCGCGGGTCCCGCGCCGCTGAGACGCGACGCTCTGAGCGGCCTGGAGTGGATCGCGGATTTATTCCTCTCGGTTTCCACCCCGGCCCAGGTCGCCTTGCCGGTCCTTCTCGAGGCGAGGCACGGGTTTCAACGGAGGGTCCGGGAGCGACTGGCGGGCAATCTGGCCCGACTGCGCGCGTTGGGGAATGGGGGACCGGGATTTCGAGTACTGGAGGCACAGGGCGGATGGAGCGCCGTGCTCGAAACCCCGGGGGTCAGCGGTGATTTCGCTTTGGAGGCACTTCGGACGCACAATGTCCTGGTTCATCCCGGACATTTCTACGAGATCGCGGAGGACCGCCGCGTGGTCGTAAGCTTGCTCCCCGAAGCCGCGGTCTTCAACGAGGCCGTCGCGCGGATTGCCGGGGTGGCATGAATCGGAGGGGTCGAATGCCCTCGCGAAATACGAGGTCGTCGCTGTTGGTCTTGGCTGTCTTGGCTGGACCAGTTGCCCTGTTGGGAGCGGCAGAGGCAGGACCCGCGATGAAAACGATTCCCGCGGTCGCCCAGAACACGTTGCGTCGGTCGCTCGAAAGGGCGGTCGGCCTGGTCCCGACACCCGGGAAACCATACGTCCTCGACTCGGAGGGAGCACAGCTTAGAATCGACCCGCGGGCGCCTTGGGATCCTACGTCCAGGGTTTGGACGCGGCCGGGCCGCGCGACCGCCGAGCTCTATTACGAGGTCCCGGAGGACGGGCCGGGAGCGTCGGCGGAGGAGCGTGAGCTCCTGGGCCCGATCGAGGTAAGCATCGAGCTGAACGGCGAATCCCGCCTCGCGGATCTCGGCTCGGAAGGAGCCTCCCCGAGGGTTCTCCCTTCACACGACCTCGTCGCGGTGGAGATTTCCACGATCGTCCCCGGTTCCGCGGACGAGCGTGTCGCCTCCATGACATCCCGGCAAAGCGCATTCCGGCCGGCAGCGGTCACCATTTTCATCGGCGGCCCTCGCACCGAGGCAGGAATCAGGAGCGCCCTCAAGAGGGGTTCCGATCCACCGTCCGGGCTCGGGAGGGCCCGGAACCCAGCCGCGCTCCGCCTCATCACCATCCGTCTTCACGGCCCGAAAGAGCCAATTGAGGACCTGGCAGGGCGCATCCCGGCGGCTTCCATCCGCTCCCTCCTCAGCGACTGAGCTCGAGCAAAAAAACTTCTGGCATTGGCAGGCCCCCGGTGTAGCCTGTACCTCTGCGCGGTGGTTATTTTCCGGAGTGAGGGGCTGGAAAATCGCCGCTCCAATTTCACCTGGCGGCCTCGCCGCCCAAATCACATCCAACATGGCAAGGGGGTATCTCAGATGAAGGTCCGTCTCTCTCTTCTCGGCCTAGGTCTGCTCTTCGTCTTCGCGGGTTCGTTGATGGCAGCCGACACAAAAGCGCCCGCCAAGCCCTGGACCATGAACGCGACGATCATCGAGGCGTGCAGCTGCCCGATGTTCTGCCAGTGCTATTTCAGCACAGAGCCTGCCTCCCACGAGGGACACATGGCGGGACACGAGGGCCATAAGGAGACCTATTGTCGCTTCAACAACGCGTACAAGGTGAATCGCGGTACATACAACGGCGTGAATCTAGCGGGCGCGAAGTTCTGGATCTCCGGCGACCTGGGTGCGAGCTTCGCCAACGGCGAGACGGATTGGGCGGTCCTCACGTTTGATCCCGCCGTGACGCCAGCACAGCGCGAAGGAATCCAGACGATCGTCGGCAAGGTTTACCCGGTCAAGTGGTCTTCCTTCGCGGTTGGAACGGACGCGCCGATCATGTGGGAGCACAAACTTGGATCCGACGTCGCCCACGCAACCCTCGACGGCGGCAAGGCCGGCGAGGTCACACTCAAAAGCTCGGTCAACAAGAACGCCGCCGGTCCCGTCGTGATCAAGAATCTCAAGTACTTTGGTGCCCCGCGGAACGACGGCTTCGTGCTCATGCCGAACGAGATCGAAACCTATCGTCTCGGGGACAAGGCGTTCGAGTTCAAGGGCACGAATGGCTTCATGATCACGTTTGACATCGCGTCGAAGGACATCAAGGAGCAGGCCACGAACTAGGCACTCAAACGACGAACGTGCGCGGAGGCACCTTGGGCCTGCGCCCGAGGTGCTTTTCCGTTCTCATAGCGAACACGGTGTCTCAGGAACGCCCGGCCTCAGTCAGGAGGATTCAATGAACAAGGCTCAGCTCAAGAGCTGGTGGGATCATTTCAGGACCGTGAACGGGATCACATTGCGCGGAATCAAGGAAGTGCCTAAGGACAAGGTCGATTCCAAACCGTGCAAGGACATGCGCACACCCAAGGAGCTCATCGTGCACATGTACACCGCGATGCCGGCGATCGCGCAGGGCATCGTCAAAGGGGAGATCACGTGGGCCGAGGAGGATGATGCGAAGGCCGGCGCGGGGATCAAGTCGCACGACGATCTTGTGCGCTACGCATCCGACGGCTGGAAGGAGACCGATCGTGCCATCCAGTCACTGACCGACGAGAAGATCACGGCCATGGTCAAAACGCCCTGGGGGCAGAGCTTCCCCGGCTTCGTCTGCGTCCAGATCATTTACGACGAGCACCTGCATCACCGCGGCCAGCTTTACGCTTATCTCCGCCAGATGGGAATCGAGCCGCCTTTCATATGGGATTTCGAGCACAATTCCCCGGAGTTCCAGCCGCGGGCGGCGACCGCGCAGGTATAGGATTCTGATCGAAACAAGGCCGAACCCGAGGGGGCCGGACGCGACGAGCGCCGGCCCCCTTCGCGCGCCCGCCCCGATCGCGTACCTCTGGAGCGCCCAGTTCTTCTCGCAGTTCGGGGACTCGGTCTTCCAGCTCGCCTTCATCTGGCTGATCCTCGACCTCACCGGCTCGAAATCGGCGACCGGCATCGCGGCGACCATCTCGTATCTGCCTTCCTTGGTTTTTGGAATCGGCGCCGGGCTCCTCGTCGATCGTTGGAACCGGCGCCAGGTCATGATCGGCGCGGATGCGGCCCGGGCAGCGCTCCTCGGCGTCGGCTCTCTGCTCTACCTCACGGACAGCCTCACCCCCGTGCTTTTGACCGCGATCGCCTTCGGGGTCGCCACCGCCTCCGTCCTCTTCTATCCCGCCCGCGACGCCCTGCTCCCCGAGCTGGTTCCGGCCGCCGGGCTGAATCGGGCGAACGCGTGGGTCCAGCTCTCGCAGCAGGGCGCATTCTTCGCCGGTCCGATGGTTGCGGGTTACCTCATCAAGCATTTCGGCGTCGGATCGGCATTCCCCACGGGAGCGGTTTTCTTCGTCGGCTCCCTGGGGGCGCTGCTCTTCCTGAGGGGTGCGGGAGCAGGACATCGGAGCGATCCCAGGAGAATCACGCTCGCGCAGGATTTCCGATCCGGCCTCGAGGAGATCGCGTCCGACCGCACGCTGGTTCTCCTCCTCGCGCTGACCGCACTCGACAACCTCTTCATCATGGGGCCCGCGATCGTGGGAAATGCGGTGCTTGTCCGCGACACGATTCACGGCGATGCGTCCGCGTACGCGCTCGTGGAGGCGACCTACGGCGTGGCCATGATCCTGGGCAGCCTCACGATCGGGCGCCTGGGCGCGCGTGTGGGATACGGGCGCTTGCTTTTGATCGGAATCACCCTGGATGGGTTGACCTATATCCCGGTCCTGGTATGCAGGAGCCTCCCCTTCCTGGTCGCCATCTCCTTCGTCCACGCCCTCGTGATCCCGGCGATCACGATTCCGCGCACGACCCTCCTCCAGGGAATGATCTCCCCCAGGCTGCAGGGAAGGGTCTTTGCGCTCGTCAACGTGGTGGTGCTGGGAACGACGGCGATCTCGTCGGGGCTCACGGGGCTCGTGCTGGATTACATGACCGCGCCGGTCCTCTTTGGATGGATCGGCTCCCTCGCGATGGCGACCGGTCTACTTGGGTTTGCCTCCAAGCGGTTGCGCAGGCTGTAGCGGAGACGGGTTCGGAGACGCGAGCGCCGCGAGCTTCCTCCGGGCGAACTCATCGCTGGGATCGATCTTGAACGCGCGTTCGTAGAGCACGCGCGCCTCCTCCGGGCGTCCGGACATCTCGCGGAGAACGGCCAGGTTCGTGAGCGCGAGCGCGTTTTCGGGGTCGAGCTCGATCGCGCGCGTGAGCGAGCGCTCGCCCTCCGCGGCTTGTCCATGGGTCGCTTGGAGAACTCCGAGATTGACCCAAGCCTCCGAGTAGTCGGGATGCTTCCGAATCGCCGACTCGAAGAGCCGCGTCGCGTCCTCGGAGAGTCCCTTGACCGCGAGCTTCACGCCCAGGCTGTATTCGGCGTCGGCGTTCATCGTATTCGGCATCGGCCCCTGCGCGAGGTTGCCCAGGAGGAACAGGAGCACCGCCGACGCGACTGCCGCGGCGCGCGCCGGAGCCCGCGCCCGCTTGAAGAACCACCATACCCCGGCAGCCGCGAAGATGAGGAGGTACGGGACGAGCGGCACGCGGTAGCGCGCCGTGATGAAGAAGGCGAGAACCGCCGCTCCGAACGCGACCACGATCGCGGCGAGCATCGGGGCGCGGCGCCAGCCTACCGCCATCCCGACGAGCCCGAGCGGCATGAGGAGCCCGAAAGGAAACGCCAGCCCCGGGACCTTCCACAAGAGGACACGAAGCACGGGCGAATACTCCCGGGACGGGTAGATCTCCTGGTTGCGGGGGATCTCATTCCCTGCGAGGAGGAGATAGAGCTTCTTGAGCTGAAGCCTCGCGAAGCCGAGGGGATCGGACCCCGCGTAGAGCAGGACCTTCCCGACGAAGTAGTTCGACGCCGCCCCTGCGCCCCGCACCCCTTCCCGCCGCGGTTCCAGCACGAATCGCTTCCAGTGCAGATCGGGACGGATCCCGACGGTCTCGTCGTAACGCGGATTATTACCGATGTAGAGGTTGATCCCGCCGTTCCAGGAAATCGGGATGAATTCGCCGCCGCGCTTCCAGTTGCGCCACGTGACCGGGGCGATGGCAAGCGCGGCCCCGAGGAGGACGACCCACGCGCGCCGGCGCGCGAAGGCCGCGAGAACCGCCACGATCGCAAGCGACGTCGCCGTCACGATCGATGCCAGCCCGGCGAGAACTCCGGACCCGCCCCAGAGCCAGGTGCCGCGACGCGGGTTCTCGCTCGCGAGGAGCGCCGCGACGACCGCCGCGAGCTGGAGGGCGATCGTGAGGGTCGGCGTCAGGAGCTCGCCGTCGAAATAGATCAGCATGCCGTAGAGCGCCGCTCCGTATCCTGCCGCGAGACCGACGCCCCGCCCGAAGTGGCGCGCGCCGATCCAAGCGGTCATCACGGCGCTCGCGGCGCCGAGGAACGCCTGCATGATCCGAGGGGCGACATAGCCGAGACCCGCTGCGGAGTAGATCCACGCGAGCACGTAGGAATAGCCCGGCGGCTGCCAGAAGATCACGTCGGGATGGCCGCGACCCGCGGCGATGGCGCGCGCCGCGTCGTCGTATGTTGCCGCGTCGATCACGGGGTTCGTGAAATAGGGGCTCGCGCGCATGGCGAGCACGTGGATGACCCGCACCACGAGGGCCACCGCGAAGAGGAGCGCCATCGAGCGCCCCGAGAGTCCCGGCGCTTCCGCGTGCGATCGGTCCGGTGCGCGCGTTCGGCCCGGCGCGCGCGTCCTTCTCGATTTCACCCTACGCGGTCCGCCGTGGCTCCCCCGCGGCCCTTGCGCGTCCAGATGTAGGAGAACGGGAATCCGAGCGCGGCCACGAGCACCCCGGCCGCGGCACGCCATCCGCTCGAGCTCAGGTCGCTCGCGACGATCGCGACCGTCACCAGGATAAAAACGAGAGGGGTGATCGGATAGAGGAACGTTTGATAGCTCGGGGCCGGGACGACGCCCTGACGCACCTTGCGCCGGTACACGAACAGCGCCGCGACCGTGACCCCGTAAAAGAGCCACGAGGTCGTGACGAACCAGCCCGACACGTCCTCGAACCCGCCCGCGAACCAGAGCCAGATCGTGGAGAGCGCGCCCTGGATCCAGAGGGCAACGTCAGGCGTGCCCCGTTCCACGTTCACGTGCGCCGCGCGCTTCCAGAAGAGTCCGTCCGCGGCCATCGCGAGCGTCACGCGGGGGCCGGTCAGAATCGAGGCATTCACCGTGCCGAACGTGGAAACCGCCACGAGGACCGCGAGCGCGCGGCCGCCCCAGTCTCCGAGGATGCGCCGCATGGCCTCCGCGCCGACCGCCTCGTAGGTCCTCACCTCCGCGGGGCTCAGCACCGAGAAGTAGGCAAGGTTCGTGATCACGTATACGGCGACGACGAGCATCGTCCCCCCCAGGATCGCGATCGGGAAGTTCCGCGCCGGGTTCACAATCTCCCCTCCCACGTAGGTGGAGTCGGTCCATCCGTCGTAGGCGAAGAAGATCGGGATCATGGCGAACGCGAAGGCGAGGAGAAAGGGGTGCCCGCGGTGCGGCTCGGTCACGACCTGCCCCTGGGGTGCCCCCGTGTGGGGGAGGAGGAACGCGGCGAGGCAGAGGACCAGGATCCCCAGAACCTTGAGCGTGGTGAGCACGGTCTGGGTGCCGGTCCCTTGCTTCACGCCGAGCAGGTTGACGAAGGTGAGGAACGCGATCGCCCCGAAACCCGCAAAGAACTCGGCGCCCTTCCCGAGCCCGACGGCCTGGCAAAAATAGGTCGCGAACACGCTCGCGATCGAGGCAATCACCGTCGGCTTGATGACCCAGAGGCTGGCCCATCCGAAAATAAAGGCGAGCCGGTCGCCGAAGCTCTCGCGAATGAAAACGTAGAGCCCTCCGGTGCGCGGGTGGGTGACGGCCATTTCCGCCAGGGCAAGCGACCCGCACATCGAGAGAATTCCGCCGAGCACCCACGCGAGGAGCGCCGCGGCGGGGCTCGTCAGCTCTTGCGCGACGGAATGCGGAGAGCGGAAGATGCCCGATCCGATGATGCTCCCTACCGTGATCGCGGTCGCGGC